>Ga0208115_1000086_pt1 | contig 25878 bp, 20 predicted proteins | sample LakWasMeta4_LOW4_2_FD_183856 | JGI IMG/M metagenome (GOLD analysis project Ga0208115, IMG submission 183856) | Freshwater sediment methanotrophic microbial communities from Lake Washington under simulated oxygen tension - Sediment Metagenome... | ecosystem: Environmental > Aquatic > Freshwater >...
GAAAATAACCTTGAAAAAATGGTTCACTGTAAGTCACATTTTTGATTGCTAATAATCTAATACCCGCTTCACACGCTATCACTTTATCGACTAACAAAAAAGGATAGCGATGCGGTAGAAGAGCTTGAATTTTGAGAATATCTAACTCAATAGCCATAAATTTACGGTACGCCTTTAGCTGGGGTCGATAGACGAAACGGAATATAAATCCCGTTAAGGAATAAGCTAACTCTTATTACAACCATGCGGTATGGGGGACGGTAAGGATTCCTTCGTAAATGAGTAATATCTTAGTCGAATCAGCTTCAGTCAAAAAAAGCAGACAGATATTAACACTTTGTAAGGTTAGAAAACGGCCAAGTCCTGCCCTTCATATTTTTTGATAGCAGACAATAAAATTGTAATAAGCAGGCCTTCAATATCGGACTATAACTGCAGACCGCACTATAGCTAAGGATGAATGCCTGTTCTGCATAATTATCTGCGGACTCTTTCGTATAATTCTGGTTGGTCTTTTTTGATAATTTTTACTGGATACGGTTGAAATGCCTGAAATACTTTTCCTGTTCGGTTTGGGCTTGGCTTACTTGGATAAAAATCAATAGCCAGACCAGATACCTTTAGTTCCAACCAGTATAAATGTTATGAATTGAACCAATAAAAAAAGCAGCCCAAGCGCTAACAAGAGTTTTTTCACATCATTCATTATGTACCACCTCAAATACAGGCATCCTGTCTCGCGATAAATTACCTTACTTAAAGTAAGAAGTTGAAAAAAGCCTAGTCATTCAATCAGATCAAAATAGTTGGTATTTATACTGCTTTCCATAGCTGTATCATATAGCTATTAGAATGGCACATATTTATTTTTTTGGATTTAAGGAGGTAAACTAATGGGCGCAAGCCTTTTGTTGATGTGCCTGAGCGAATCTTATAATTAATCAGGCGCGTTTGTAAAATACTAACAGCCTATGAAAACATAGGGTTTACCTATGGATTAAAACTGCAAGCAAGTTCTTAATTTCAGTATTTTTCTGGTTCTGCGGATAATAAATCGCATATATCTGGCGGCTTATTTCGGGATTGCTCAAATAACGGCAACGTACGTCATCGGCGTTTGCAGGCAGGCTGTACTCTGGCATCAGCGCAACGCCCATGCCAGCGCGCACCAAGTTGACGATCCAATCCTCGCTGTTGCTGCGGTACGCGGCGTAGAGGTTCACTTCCTGGTCTTGGCAGATTGCCCGCAGGGTATCCCTGAGTTCACAGTTTAACCGGTCCAAATAAGGCTCGGACTGGATTTCCTTGAGGTCGATTTTGCCCAAGTGATTGAAGCGGTGCTTGTTGTTAAACGCAACCACGTACTTTTCGGTATACAGCAAAGTCGATTGGTAGGGCGAACCCAGCAATTGCACAGGGGCGCTAATCACCAAATCCAGCAATTCCGATTCCAGTTGCTGCAATAATGCCGTTTCACAGTCGATAATCAATTCAAATTCAATGTTGGGAAACTCATGCTTGTAATGGGCAAAAATCGGGCTTAAGCGTTGTGCGCCTACGGTTGCCATCAGGCCTATCCGCAACGGGATATTGTTCAGCTTGGTAAAACGGATGGCATCTGCCTTGGTCGCGACGGTTTCCTTGTATATCTTACGAAAATTTGGCTCCACCAAGCGGCCAAGCGAAGTCAGCAAACATCCGGAACGATCACGGGTGAACAATTCCCCGCCCAATTCATCTTCCAATTTTTTGATGGATTGCGTTAAAGACGGCTGGGAAATATAGCTGAATTGCGCGGCACGGGTAAAACTGCCGTGATCGCAAACCGCCAAAAAATAACGGATTTGGTGCATTTCCATAGTGCCTTCCTCGAACTTATATAGCAAAAACCTATTCTTTCATAGGCAGTTAGTATTTTACAAGCCTTATAATTAGGGAATATGATCACCTCACCATAAACAAACCCTATGAAAAGGAAAACCATGAAAACAGCAAAACTGATTGTTATGTACCCAACCCCCACCGATGTCGCTGTCTTTGAACGTCGTTACGAACATGAACATTTTCCCTTGGCGGTAGCAAAACTGGCCGGCAAAATTCGCTTTGATGCCAACTTGATCACGGCAGCTCCGGGGCGAGAACAAGCACCGTACCATCGTATTGCGGAAGTTTATTTTCCGTCCATGAAGGATTTGGAGGACTGTCTGAGTTCGCCGGGCGGACAGGAAACGGCGGCCCATGCCGTTGAAATTTCCAGCGGTGGCGATCCCCTGTTTTTAATCGCGGAAGTCGAAACTTTCGTGTTTTAAGGTTTGCCGACAATTTGGCCTATCCCTCTTCATTTGCCCAGAGATTACTATGTCTTACCTACCTTCAAGCCCTGACTTGGAAAATATCGCCGGATTACTGGCAAAATACCCACGCCTTGGCATCCTGTTGTTTAAATTATTGGAAGATATTAAAGGTAGTTTTTCGCCTTTGGGCAAAGGGACGCGTGAACTGATTATCGCTTATACCTCCGATCTAAACCAATCGGAATTCTGTTATACAGCACATAAGTCGCTGTTTAAGGAATTGGGTATCGATGAATCCGTCTACGGCCAATTAAAATTGGACATTGACAGCGCAAAAGTTGATGACAAGCTAAAGCCCATCCTGCACTTCGTAAAAAAACTTACCTTGACACCTGACCAAATAACACAAGCTGATGTCAACTCCATCTATGAAACTGGCTGGGATGAACGCGCCTTGCTAGACACGGTGCGTTTGTGTGCAGTCGCGAATTGCATGAACCGCTTTGCGATGGGGGTTGGCATTGACAAGAAAGCAGCCCACAGCAAACAAACTCAGCCTGCCATCAAACCGACAGCCAAGTATCATTCTTGAAAACAAAACCGTTTAACAAACTAATTGAGGTTAAGCCATGAGTACGTTACTGCTGTATTTTTTCAGGTTATTGATTATTGGCTCTATTGCAATCTTGTTTATTGGCCTGTTCAAGCCGGAATGGCTGCGTTATCGCGGCAAACAACCCGATCTCCTGATGACATTCGTCATGGCATTTGGCCTGTTTATGGCTGGATTTACCGGTGCCAGCAAAACGTACTACACGCCGGATGCCCATATCACCGAATCAGCGAAGGCAGGTGTCAATATAAGTGAAACCGTTTATACCAAAGATCTGTCAGCAACAGGTTGCCAACCGGGATCAAAGCCGGGTGAAGCCGGCCCCAGTGACGATGAAAAAACCGATGACGGCATCCGTTTTTCAGTCAGAACACCTTCAAACTATAAAGATACCATCGCTCACCCATTATTAATGGTATATGCCGCCGCCGGACGAGATCGGGAAGAAACAGAAGAACAGGTCTATTTAACTAGCGAGGCAACCGCAGCAGGATTTGTTATTGCGTATGCTGACCACAGGCCATTATCGCCGGAATCCGTCGTCCAATTGGCCGAAATACCTAAGCTTATTCAGAAAAAATGGTGTATCGACAAAAAACGTATTTTTTTGACCGGACATTCCGATGGCGGCACAGTGACAATCGGAACCGCCATATTCAACGGTACTAAACACATTCCAAACGCAATTGCACCCAGCGCAGCCGGTATTCGGGGTGCAGATTTAGAAGACCGAAATTGTGTAAAACCTACACCGGTGATGCTAATGCACAGCAGTCGCGACAAACTGTTTCCCAACTACGGCAAAGAAGTTATTGAATGGTGGGCAAAATGCAATAAATGCACGACCAAAACCTACAAAACCAGTGACAGAAAAGTACCAGAATCCAGTAAATTCTTGGGCTGGGAAAACTATTACCAACAAGAACTTGACCAAAAAGCCCTGGACCTCAAACCGGGGCAACCATTGCCCTTTACCACCCCAGTCCCAGGCATTGAAGGTTGTATGGCTTACAGTGGCTGCAAAAACGGCGTACAGACTTGGTATTGCGAAGGCAACGGCCCACATCCAGAATGGCCTGGACGGAATAAAGATATTATTGGTTTTTTTAAAACGGTTAGTTTAGGGATAGGAAAATAAAAGTCCGATTGCACTCAATTAAATAGACTTCGATATTTCTATAAATTTTCGCGTTGCTGATAGGATTTATGATAGACAATCTGTGAGAGCCTGCTCTCCGGATTGTCGGAAACCGTATGTGATAGCCTTATTTGGGTTGATTAATACAAAATGGCTCAATTTCCCAATGACCACTTATTGACAAAAAGCAATCATTATCTAATGATTAATTGACCTGCTTCTTTTAACGACCCATCCCCGTTGACGTACATATAAAGTGTCGTCGTCGTAATTCCAAGCCTTTTGGCCACCTCAGACGCATTGGCTTTAGGATCAGCCATCGCCGACATTGCCATCGTCAATGTCGCCCTGTCCATTTTTCTCGGCCTTCCGCCTTTCCGCCCTCTTGCCCTAGCTGCCGCCAGCCCTGCACGGGTGCGTTCGGCGATCAACTCCCTCTCAAATTCGGCCAGCGCCGCAAATATCCCGAAAAACAGCCTCCCATTTGATGTGGTGGTGTCAATCTGAGCGCCAGCCCCAGCCAATACCTTTAAGCCCACATCACGCTTCCTGAGTTCGTCAACGGTCGTGACCAAGTGTTTTAAGTCCCGGCCAAGCCGATCCAGCTTCCAGACCACTAGGGTATTTCCCGGTTGTAGGGCTTTAAGGCAAGCGTTCAGCCCCGGCCTGTCATCCTTGCGTCCGGAAGCCAAATCTTCATAAATGCGGTTTTTCTCCACCCCAGCGGCTAATAGGGCATCCCGTTGGGGCTCCAAGGTTTGGCTGCCGTCGCTTTTGGAAACCCGAACATAACCCACCAGCATAGTGATCAACAAAAAGTACAAGAAAAGATAAGGTTAAGGGTACAATATTGTTTTGTTTTTATCAATGGGTTTTCTTGTTATTTTATACCCTGGTTCATGTGTTATTTCATCTACCAGATAAACGGTCGTTTTTCTTGCGTTTAATTTTACCCGATTGTTAGCCTTTGCAACCTAGCGATACCGCCTATCCCCGGTTCAAAAGCCGTCTTGCGCCAACAGAACTGGAAGAATTCTATACCCTGTCGGATACCGAATTGCAGTTTTGCAACAGCATGACCCGATCAGCTACGACGCGCTTGGGTTTTGTCCTGTTGCTCAAAACCTATCAACGGCTCGGTTACTTTGTTTTTTCTAAGGAAGTGCCGAGCGCAATCATCGAACATATCGCCACTGTTGTCGGCGAATTTTATGACAAAGATAGTCTGGCGCAGTACGATAGTTCCCAAGCCAGGCGTAAACATTTGTCGGCAGTACGGGATTTTCTTGGTGTCAAGCCATTTGGCGACGATGGCAAGAGGCTCATGCGGCAAGCTTTTCATGATGCAGCTATGACCAAGGAAGATATTATCGATATCGTGAACATTGGCATCGAGACGCTGGTTCGCTACCGATACGAATTGCCAGCATTCGATACTTTAGCTCGGGAAGCGCGGGTACAGCGGGTTTCGGCGAACCAGGCGTTATACACAAGCATCCACAATACGCTCACGGATGAAGGTCGATCCTTTATCGACCAACTCTTTATTGTCAGCAATGATCCACGCCGTGTTAGCCCCTGGAACGACCTTAAGCGGGACACAGCCAAGCCAACGATAGACGGGATTCGTAATTTGCTTGCCCGTTATGACAACTTGATGGCATTGTCGGGCCATTCAGATATTCTGAAGACGATTCCAGTTATTAAATCAAAACAATGGGCGCTCGAAGGTAATAGCCTGGATGCCGCCAGCATGGTCGATATGACCGCCGCTAAACGCTATGCGGTTGCCTTAGCTTTAATCCGGCATCGTTTAGCCATAGTAACCGACGACCTCTGCGATATTTTTTGTAAACAAATGAGGAAAATAGAGCACACCGCCCAAGATGCGTTGGAAAAATATCTCAAAGACAATCAGGAAATGACGGACGAAATCCTGCGCCGCTTCGCTTTCCTGGAAACCGTCTTGAGTTCCGGCCAACCGGAAAACGAGCAGTTACAAAGTGTTCGCCATGCCGTGACCAATCGTCCTGATCTGTGCGAATTCTCACGCTTACATGCCGAGTATGGCGGGAAAAATCCGTTTCGTTTTATCCGCCATTATTTTAAGCCAAAGCGGTCAGCGTTGTTACGGATATTAAGCAAGTTAAGCTGGGTATCCACCAGCCAGGATAACGGTTTTGAACGCTCCTTGGCTTTTGTCCTGGGCAACAGGTCGCGGCATAAGGAGTGGTTTGATTTCAATTTTAATAGTAAAACAAAATTAACCCCAAATGACCTGGCTTGGATACCGGAACGATGGTGGCAGCTTGTTACCGGGGAAAGCCAGCGAAATACGGTGGCAACTCGTATTAACTACCGCCAATTCGAAGCCTGCGTCTGTTTACAAATGGTGCAAGAATTAAAATCGGGCGATATTTGCGTTGTTGGTAGCGATGCTTATTCAGACCACCGCGATGAATTGGTGCCAATGGATGAATGCGAACGCACACGGTATGAATACAGCGAAGAAGTTGGGTTGCCCCTTGAAACTGATGCTTTTATCAATCACGTCCGCGCTTTGCTTGCTAATGCGGCTGAACAACTCGATTCGACTTACCAGGACAATCCCTATTTCAAGATCATTAATGGCCGCCCTAAATTACTTCGCCAAGAAAAAAAGCCAGTACCGCCAGGATTCAAGCAGTTGGACGAAGCATTAACCCGAAAACTTGATAAACTGGAGCTATCGTTACTGGATGTGCTTGCCGATACTTTGCAATGGCTCGGCTGGGGAAAATCTTTTGCTCCATTGAGCGGCCATAAAAGCAAGCTCCAGGAAGAAGACCGGCGTAAAATTCTGACGGTGTTCGCTTATGGTACAGGCATAGGACCAACGCAAATAGCCAAGAACATTGCCGACATCAGCGCACGGCAAGTGTCTTTCGTCAATCAGCGTCAAGTCACCACAGAAAAGTTGGAGTCGGCGATTACGATGGCGATCAATGCGTACAATAAATTTGAATTGCCGGGCTACTGGGGCGATACGAAACGGGTTGCAGCCGACGGTACGCAATGGAATCTGTACGAAAACAATCTGTTGTCAGAGCGGCATATCCGCTACGGGGGTTATGGCGGCATCGCTTATTACCATGTCAGCGACAACTATATCGCCCTGTTTTCCCACTTCATTCCTTGCGGGGTATGGGAAGCCGTGTATATCCTCGACGGCCTCACTAAGAACAAGTCGGATATCCAGCCCGACACAGTGCACGGCGATACCCAGGCTCAAAGCGCACCGGTTTATGGTTTGGCTTTTTTGTTAGGTATCAAGCTGATGCCGCGTATCCGAAACTGGAAAGATTTGAAATGGTTCCGTCCAACAGCCAAGACTACCTACCTGCATATCGGAGATTTATTTACCAAGGATAACATCGACTGGGAGTTGATCGCCCGCCATCTGCCTGATATGCTGCAAGTGGCTCAGTCGATCCGGGCCGGTCGGATTTCACCATCGACTATTTTGCGGAAGCTTGGGACTGCCAGCCGGAAAAATAAGCTTTATTTCGCCTTCCGCGAGTTGGGCCGGGTCATCCGCACCATTTCTCTGTTGGAGTATATCGGTGACCATGAACTTCGGCGCATTGTCCAAGCGGCACAGAATAAATGCGAGGGCTTTAATAAATTTGCCCAGTGGATTTACTTCGGTTCTGACACGATAGAAGACAATGTACGGGATAACCAACTGAAAATCATTAAATATAACCATCTAATCGCCAATTTGCTGATCTTCCACAATTGTCATACGATCACCCAAGCATTGAAAGAGCTTGAGGCTGAAGGTTTCCAATTAACACCAGAAATTCTTGACGGATTAAGCCCATACAGGACACACCATACCAACCGCTTTGGAATGTACGAGTTGAGGGAACGGAAACTGGAGCCGATAAACTACGGCGTTAAGTTCGATTTGGCCTGAAAGGGATGTTACTCATTTACGAAGGAATCCTTACCGTACCCCGGTATCAACCAAGATACACTTGGTTTATCGTGTTTGGCATAATCCGCCACTGGGATTTTCTCACCTGTTACCCGTTCAATTTCATCAATCATCTTATTTTGACTATTGATAAACCTACATTATCCAAAAACTCTGCTAGAGTAGCGATAATTAAGTAAAGGAAATAATAAATGGTTGAATTAAACAACACCAATAAACTGGGCAATTATGACACCAGCATAAATGTGATTGGTGGCTTAAGGGATATTAGTGTTATTTATAAAGCTATTGAATCGCACTTTAATGATAAAGACACTCTTAAAAGTTTAATCTCAGACAGAAATGAATTCAATTTGAGAACTGAAAAAAGTCGAATGCGTATTGAAAAAGCCATAGAAGTGTCATTTCTATGCTTTAAAAACCAAGATCACAGTGATTTGATTCAAAGTATTTTCCTAAGTAACGCACATCTTCAAGAAAGGGGATTAATCTTATTTTGGCAATTCGCCCTATGCAATCGGCTGTTTTATGACATCTCCACACAAGTGTTTATCAAAGCCTATTTTTCAGGAAGAACTCATTTGTCAAAGGATGACATTATTGCGTATCTAAAAGAATTTTTAGCCCAAAACAAGCCGCTAAATCTTAAATGGTCAGAAATTACCATAAACACCTTAGCGACTAAATATCTTAACTTGATGACCAAACTTGATTTGCTTGAAGGAGCCAGAACAAAATCGTTTCGGCATATAAAACTATCAGCAGAATCATTAGTGCTATACCTCTATTTTGCCAAGTTATATGACCCTGAAAATAGCAATATTTTAACCAACAATAGCCTACCACTAGCTTTTGTATCAGCGGATAATATTCAGGAACGCTTGAAAAAGTTATCCTTGAAAGGTTTTTTTAATATGAACTTTAACGGCATCGCTTTAAATATCGAGCTAACCCACAGCTATAAAGGAATTTGTGATGCCTTATATCATTGATCATCAGCAAAAATTTGCTGATCTGAACTGCCGTATCAAAAATCAGGATCAACTCAGAAAACAGGCGAATGGTGGCAACAGCATTTTGTTTTCTTTTCCGCCAAATGAAGAGCATCTTTATATAACCCAAGCAAAACAACACTATCAAGACCAAGCCGCTTTTATTGACGCAAGTCAGTTATTAGTCAAATTCATTGATGGGACGGGTTGGGATGCTTTCAAAGAATACTACACTGACTTTCAAAGCACTCCACACATTATTTTTCAATCGGATGATCCATCCGATGATTTATTTGACTTGATTATCAATGAAATACAAGCCGCCTGTCACAATGACAAAATCCCTTTTTTGATTAGAATAGGTTGCTTGTATGGAACGGGCATAGAAAACGTCAATATCATGGAAAATAAGGTGGTGATGAGTCTTAAGCATCCTTTAGTTATTTTCTATCCCTCTCGAATAGAAGAAGATAATCTCTACTTTTTGAACTTTAAACCTGCATCGAAATACCGTTGTGTATTGGTAAAATAAAAACGACTTATGCCTAAAATAAACGAAATTTTAATTTTAAATCTTCAAGAAGATATTAAGAGCGTTATTGATCTACAAGACCATTCAGAGCTAGAAATTCAACAGGAAATTGAATCCTATATTGTCACCGAAGGCATTGGTCGTCATCTCGATAGCTTTACCAATCAGTACACGTCAAACATAAAAGAAACAGGGGTTTGGATTTCTGGGTTCTATGGATCGGGTAAATCTTACTTCGGTAAAATGCTGGGCTATATCATAGCGAACCCGATGATTAACGGCACACCCGCCAGAGATCGTTTTATTCCACGTTTAAAAGGCGTTTCTAATGAAGGTTTGATTGAAAATGCCATTCGTAAACTCGATGCCACCAATAATCGAGTGGTGTTTATGGACATTGCTAAACAGAAGACAGAGCAAGGATTAGCGTTCACACTGTTTGCCAATTTGTTAAAAAATCTAGGCTTCAGGGATGATGTTTATGGCTATATGGAATTCGATTTTTATATCGAAGGTAAATATAGTGAATTGAAAAATAAGACCAAAGAGCTGGAAGGTAAAGACTGGGATGAATTAAAAACCAGCAATAGACAAGTTGCCCAAGTAATGCGTAAAGTTTTTATTGCAATGGGTTACAGCGAAGCGGAATACACTGAAACCCACCATGTTTACAATGCTGCTATCAACAATTTTTCTACGACTAAGTTTAAAGATGAACTGGAAAAATATTTAAAATGCCAGTCCGATGAAACGCTAGTGTTTGTATTAGATGAAGCCAGCGAAGCAATTAGTCAGAAAAAATTCAACCTGCTTGATTTGGAAGGTATTAGTGAAGCGTTATCCAGTATCAGTCGTAAAGTTTGGATGATTGCCATTGCGCAGGAAAAACTCGATAATGTCATCATTAATGCCCATGTGAACCGTAGTCAGCTCACCAAAGTCACCGACCGATTTAAAACCAAAATTCACCTTGAATCTACCGAAGTTGATCTGATTATTCGTAGTCGCCTACTCCAAAAAAAACCAGCTTTTTTCCAGCAATTATTGGATTTTTACCAAAGCCATGAAGGACTGGTATCAGATGCCACCAATCTCAAATCCTCTTTCCCCACTAAAACCACAACCGCTGAAGAATTTGCCACCTATTACCCTTTTCATAAATATCAGTTTGATATTCTGCAAAAATTTCTATTCAGTTCTAATGCTTTGGTTGCTACACAAATTGCCGCTCGTGGCATGATTATCACCACCTTTGATGTTTTACGAAAACAACTGCGCGATGAAAGCTTATTTAATTTTGCAACAGGCTATGCGATATGTACCGAAGCGCAAACTGCGCCGCCAGTGGGCTTAGTGAATAAATATGACACCGCCGCTAAAATTCTGACTGAAAACAAATCGGCGGTTGATGGTAAAAAACTGCTGAAAACAATTCACTTACTGGCTGATTCTGAAGTAGTCGCCGCATCGGTTGAAAATATCACCAAAAGTTACATTGCAGACCTTAGCAGCTACTACGATGTTAAGCCCAAAATTGAAGCCGCGCTTGCCTTGTTGGTCGAGGAAAAAGTGCTGTTACTGTCCAACAATAACTACAAAATCACCTCGGATTTGGAAGGTAAACTGCTGGATGAGATGAAAGAATTTGAGGTGGAACTGTTCAGTAAAAAGCGTTCACTGATTAACTACCTCAAAGACAGCAAAATTTTTACCACCGTTGCCAGTTTCAATGATGGTTCAGATAGTTTTAAATTCAGTGTGTTATCCGATCAAGATGACGAATTAGTGAGTTCTGGCAATAAGCAACTGAAACTAACGGTTTACAGCCTGTTTAATATCACAGGTAACAGACAGGACTTTATTGAAGAGATCAAGATAAAAACGCAATCGGAAAAAGATTTGCTCAGCCTGATTCCTGATAACCGTGAGTTTTCTCAAATAGACAAATGGCTAGGCGAAGTCATGCGTTATTCTTACATGGAAGAAAAGTATGCCAGTGAAACCGATGCCAGCAAAAAGCAGATTATTCGGGATTTTTCACTCATGCGTGAAGAGAAAGAAAAGCATCTACGAATTAGCATAGAACAGGCGTATAAAAATGCAGCGTTGATTTATCTGTTTGATGAACATTTGCTCAATCCCGACTCGTTTAAAACCACGATTAGCGACATTCAAAAAAGGCTAGTGAAAAATATTTACACAAAACGTTTGACAGCACAATTGTCAGAAGGTCTGGTTAGTAAAATTTTCAGTTCTCGCAAAGAAGACCTTAGCCGACTTTTTTCAGGCAATGATTTTAATTTTTTTGATACACATGGCAACTTTACGGGCGACCATTTAAAAGTTGTTGAAGAAATCAACGCCAAAATAAAATCCCGTTTCATTGACGGCAAAGTATTGGAAGCCGAACTTTCTTCTGCTCCTTGGGGCTATAGCTTTGGCACACTGGTTTCAACTTTAGCCGCACTGTTACGCGCGGGTCGGGTTTCGGTAAAATACAACGGTGACACCTATTTTTCGCATGAACAAAAATCTATCCATGAAGCCTTTACCAACACGACAAAATTCAAATCGGCAGCATTCAAATCCATTTCAGCCACATTAAGCGCGGCACAAAAAAGTAAAGTTGTTCAACTGTTATTGGATTTAGAAATACAAGATCACACCAACCGCACAGTCGATTGGAACACTAACGACTTTGATTTGGCGAATTCCATTCTGGCGTTAGCAGAAAGTTTTATCGGCGAATTAACTGGCTTGAACAATTCGGTTGCTGATTTTGAGCGTATTTTTGTAGCGACAGCACGGCAAAAAGCCATCTTGTTGAATTATTCGGGCAAAGTCACCGAAAGCAATTACATCGACAAAGTAGAGCTGTTACTGGCTACTGAAGAAGATTTTAAAACAGCGATTCAAACCATACTCAAAACACAAAAATTCATTAAGAAGAATTTTGATGTAGTCAAAGAGTTAAAACGTTTTATTGAAAGTGTCGTTGCCGAACTAACAAAAGCAGGTCGCACAGATAACAGTATTCAAGACGCTCACGATGAATTTTTGCGCCTTTACACGCAGGACATGGTGAAAAACGTTGCTCAACTACAACAACAAGCGCAAATCGTTAAAGATGGTTATTTCAAATTATTGAAAACAGCCGCGTCAGGCATGAGTCATGAATATCAGTTGTTAAATGGTAAACTTGATGCCGCCCTTCGCACGTTAAAAAATTATCCCGCCGATTTAAACTCAGGCAACGCTCGAAAATTGGACGAATTAAAACGTTATTGTGAAGCGCGTAGTATTGGCGAACCGAGTTTAGATTTTTCGATTACTTGTAAAAATTGCGGTTTTTCTTTATCCGATATTCTCAATTACATTGCTTTAGCACCGAATAAACAACATGAATTGGATATGATTCAAAGCAGTTTTATTGCCCAAGCCCCCGAACAACCTGCAAAACCCGCAGAGCAGGGGCAGGTTTCAGAACCTAAGCCACCACGCAAAATAAAACTGCAACTGTCCAATAAAATAATGACGGTGCAGGATTATAAAAATCTGTTGACCTCGCAACTTAGTGCATTAGCCGCCGCCCGTGCTGATGAACAAATTGAACTGGATATTGATATTCATGAATAGTTTGTCCACGAAATACACCAAAAGCACGAAAAAAACAGAAAGTTTTCGTGTCTTTCGTGCTTTTCGTGGACTAATTAAAAAGCAAGCGGCTTACACAACTAAGGGAAAAAAATGAAACTGTCAGATCATGTAAATGAATTACGCGAGTTAATTGAAAAATCGTTTGATAAACAACTGCTGCGTTTAGGCATTCATGCCAGCGAAGAAAAAAACACGGCTATCGAAAAACTGCCTAACGACTTTCATAAAGTACGGCAACGTTTTGATGAAATGCTGAATAACTATCAAGGCGAAACAGGCGATTATAAAAATGCGCGGACTAAATTACTTGATGAACTGACATTTACCCTGTTTAACCGCATTGCCGCGATAAAAGTCATGGAAGCGGCGCAGTTATTTCCGCCGATAATGACCAAACAACCCGAACACGGCGACCGTTCGTTTGGGCATAAAGCCTGGTTAGAAATCCGTCCTGATATGCGTGATGCTGAACTGGAAGGCATCCGTGATTATATTGAACAAGCCTTTCACGACTTGGGCAATACTTTCTTTTTATACCGCAAAGATTACCCGTTCGCGCTATTGCCTGATGCCATCAGTTTAAACGAAATCATTGACCGCTTTAATGCCGTTGAACAAGACCCGCAAATTGACCTGCAACTGTGGCAAAGTGATGACATACTCGGCTGGTTATACGAAAGTTACAACAACGCCAAAAAACAACAGTTTAAAGACAGTGACGCAAAAACAGAATATGACAAAGTGTCTTTGCAATCCCAAGTTTATACGCCGCGCTGGGTGGTGAAGTTTCTGGTAGAAAACTCACTCGGTAAACTTTATCTGGAAATGTATCCTGATTCAGAGATTAAAAACCGTTACAAAATCGCCAATGCCCCGACAACCGCACAACATCCGATTAAACCCTTAACAGAAATTAAACTCATTGACCCCGCCTGTGGTTCGGGTAATTTTTTGTTATATGCGTTTGATTTCTTTTATGCCTTATATCTGGATCAAATAGACAATTATGGCGCAGATTATGAAACTGCCGATATTCCAGAATTAATTATTCAACATAATTTACACGGCATAGATTTGGATGATAGGGCGATTCAATTAGCGCAACTGGGTTTATATATTAAAGCGCGTAAAAAACGCCGTACCCTTCAAGCATTAAAATTCAATATTGTGTCATCGGATTTTTATTTACCCGATTATCAGCAAGTCAAACATATTTTTGAACAAGGTTTAAATTTAGATTTGACAGAAAGAAAACTAATTGAAGATATTTGGCAGGATTTACAATTTGCTTATAAATTCGGTTCATTAATTCGTTTGGATGAGAAACTAACAGCTAAATTAGCGGCATTAGAAAAAGAATTAAATCCCGTTCAACAAGAGTTATTTGAGGATGTCAGTATCCGAAACCCTGTACAACTGGATTTTGGAATATTCACCCTTGACGATGATATTGCCCATCAACAAAAGTTTATTAAAAACTTTTTTGCGAATTTGGAAAAAGCGGTTGAGCATTATGCCACAGCGCGAGAGGCTTCTTTTTTAGCGAATAAAACGGCGGATGCCATTACCTATTTAGAGTTATTAAGTTTTAAATATGATGTGGCAACGGCTAATCCGCCTTATACTGATAGTTCGGATTTTGGTAGTGAGTTAAAAACTTTTATTGAGGCTAATTATAAAACGCCTGATAAGTTTCATAGTAATCTTTATGCTGTGTTTATTAAGCGGTGTTATGAGTTTGTGAACGAAAATGGCAAAATAGCGATGATTCATCCGCATACGTTTATGTTTATTAAAACATTTGAAGACGTGCGAAAGTTCATGCTTGAAAAAACGCATATTGATGCAATGGTGGATTTTGGGCTAGATAGAGTTAATTTATTTGGTGCAGGTATTCTTTTAGATGCAACATTTTATATATTGAGTAAATCAAAAAATAATGAAGATGGCGTATATTTTAATTTAACATCAAACTTACAAGAGAAGTTTAAAAAAGATAAATTCATTGAAGCATTAGATGATTTAATTGCAGGCAAAGAAAATGAGCGGGTTTATAAACTTGCACAATCAAAACTAAAAACTATTAAATCCTTTCCGTTTATTTATTGGATTTCTGATGAGTTTCGGGCGAAGTTTGCAGGTAAAGAAATTGACGATATTGCTGCGGTTAGAGCAGGAATACAGACATCAAATAACAATAGATTTCTCCGTTTCTGGTGGGAAATAAACAGATTAGACATTTCAAATAATCATAGAGAAGATAATAATAAATGGGTTAAGTATTCTAAAGGAGGAGAATTTAACAAATGGTTTGGTAATATCTGGCTTGTTATTGACTGGGAGGAAAGCGGCAACAAAATTCAACAATTTTTAGAAACAAAAAAATTAGATTTACATGCACAGCCTTATTATTATTTAGAAGGGCTTAGTTATTCAGCCAGTGGTAGTAAAGGAATTTCGTTTAGATTACTTCCTGAAAATCACTTATTTGATATAGGAGGAGCAAGTATTTTTTTGATAAAAAACTATTCAAATCTAAATTATTTAATTGCACTACTTAATTCAAAATTGACTGGTTATATTATAGATTGCTTCAATCCAACTGTTAATGTTCAACCAGTAGACATAAAAAGAGTTCCTTTTGTTGTTCCTAGAGAAATACAGGAAAAAATCGTTTATGATTTAGCAGAGAATTCTATTCAAATAAAAAAAAGACTCTGCAATTTTTCAATTATAGAACCAGAGTATTTAATTTCACCACTTGAATTTATAACCACATCAGCAGATATTAAGACGCGCATAAAATCCTTTTTCAACTACGAAAATCATTTATTAACTCAAGTTTTAATTAACGAAGCCATTATCAATGAAAAAATCTTCGAGATTTACGAATTAACCCCCGCCGACAAAGCAATGGTCATCGCCAAAGAAGGCGACAGCATCGGCGGCTTGCCAGTCTGCGCCAAAGCCCGCGCCGCTTATTTAAAAAATGCCGTTCGTGGTGAGCTTGTCGAACCACAACACCCTTCGACAAGCTCAGGGCGAACGGATTTAGAGTTTCCCTTAGATAACATCAAAGACTTTATCGAAGCCTTACCCGTTAAAACCTTCACCGATGAACAACGCCAAGCCATAGAAGCCGAATTTCCCTCACTCTACCAAAGCAACAACAACTTAGAAGAATTCTGCATCCGCCACGCCATAAACCCGATTAACGTCTGGTACTGGTTTTCAGAAAGCAACATCATCCCCAAACAACGCACGAATGACTTGGCAATGGAATTTTTAGCCGACTTAATTCGGGAAATCCTGATGCAAGACGAAGACGGCATTATTCCGTTAGTCCCCAATGCAGGCGGCAAAGTATTACTCGACAGAATCGAAGCCCTGTTTATCGAAAAAGGCTTTAGCATGGCGCAATACGCCAGCTTTGACGGCGTACTCGGACGACCCTTAAACGAATATTTAAACAAACATTTCTTTGCCGCATTCTCCAACCATCTCAACCTGTTTATGTACCTGCCGAAAACGCCCTTTATCTGGCATTTATCCAGCGGATCAGAACAAGGCTTTGATTGTTACCTCATCATTTACAAATGGAGCCGCGATAAACTCATGCGCCTGCGCTCCGTCTATATCGAACACCGCGAACGCGCATTAATCAACCGCCAAACCGACTTAGCCAACAACAACAGCGCGGAAGCCCAAACCGAAAAAGATAAGCTCTTTAAACAACTGGAAGAAATCAAGGCATTCAAAAACAAAATTGATGAATTATTAGCCGAAGGTTATAACCCAATCCTAGACGACGGCGTAGGCAAAAACATCGCCCCATTGCAAAAAAAGAAAATGATACCGTATGAAGTTTTAAACGCGGGGCAGTTGAAAAAATATTTGAATGCGGACTGGTAAGAAGGAATTATGAATTAGGAGTTATGAATTATTCATAATTCATAATTAATCGGAGCTTATAGAGTGAAAGAAAACATTATCAGGAATAAAAGTTTTGCTTTTGCGGTGCGGATTGTTAATCTTTATAAAATATTGACCAGTGAACGTAAAGAATATGTCATGAGTAAACAATTATTACGCTCTGGAACGTCTATTGGTGCGAATGTAAGAGAGGCTTTAAATGGTGAAAGCAAAGCCGATTTTATTCATAAACTTGCCATTTCTCAAAAAGAATTCGATGAAACTATCTACTGGCTAGAATTATTAAAAGAAACAAATTATTTAAAAAATAACGAATTTGAAAGTATTAATTCAGATGCCGTAGAAATATTAAAAATAATCAAAAGCATCATAATAACAGCTAAAAAGCAGTTATGAATTATGAGTTATGAATTCATAATTTCTAACTCATAACTCATAACTAATAACTCATAACCAATTAAGAGAATAAATAATGCCAACTATATCCATTTTTTATGGCATCCAAATCATGATGTATTTTTATGATAATGGAAAACATAACACGCCACACATTCACGCCGAATATCAGGATGACGAGGCGGTATTTTCAATTTTAGATGGTGATCTTATTTCGGGTAGTTTGCCACGCAAACAAACAAGATTAGTTCAGGCTTGGATTGAGCTACATCAAGAATCATTAATGATAGATTGGAAATTAGCAGTAACAGGTCAAGAACCATTGCGAATTGAACCATTAAGATAGGAGGTTGTGATGAAATTAATTAATGCGGAGCCTAAAGATAATTATATCGTTCGGGTTTATTTAGATGATGATTCGATAGTTGATTTTGATGTAAAAGCAGAATTAGAAAGAATCTCTTGTTATAAGCCGCTCTATGATAATGAATTATTTAAAACCGTCAAATTTAAAAATAAACGTATTTATTGGAACGACCAGTGTGATTTTCATTTAGACCAAATATTGGAGCGTGGGCGTTTAGTGAGTGTCGATATTGATAAAATTAAAGAGGCTCATCTCCCTATGACACAATCATTCATAGGCGTGTTAAAAGATTCCAATATTGATATTAAAGATTACAAACAACATTTAGAGGATAAATACCTTTGAAATTTTTATCGAAAGGTATGAAAAATGATTGATACTTGGCTAAAAAACAATCTGAAAGAAATTTTTGACTGTTACAGCATTGCGGTATTCATTGATGAATCGGGCGAAGCTGAATTTTTACTGCATACGGTTGAAAATCGATATACGGTTTATCGAGCGGATTCAGAAATTGAAGAACTGCATATTAAATATTTAATTGAACGTGAACAGCCGTTAAGCAAAAAATATTTAATTTATACCCGCACGGCTAAAGATAAACTGAAATTTATTCGCGAATATTGCGAAACTAACGGTTGTCTGGAAATACGCTATTTACAAAACTATATTAAAGATCATGTTCATCAAACCTTAAATCTGAACATTAATTTATCAAAAGCCGATTTAATTACTGCTGCCAAAGTCAGTATTGGTAAAGATAAAGCCTACTGGTTTGATGTTTGTCATAAAGGGGCAACTGAAATCTTTGATTTGAAAAAAGAGCTACTGCCGTTTATTCATAATCCTGCGGAATTTGAAGTAGAAAAATATGATGCTGGGCTTAGAGAAACTTTTTATCGCAAGGTTAATGATTTATTAGGGCAGGAATTTATTGCTAAACCTGCGCAAACCTTAGCAAATGAAATTGTCAAAGCTATGTTAGACGGATTAGTTTATGGCAAGCCTAATAATATTCTCGATGCTGTTTATGCCAACTGGTTAGATTCTCTGAGTTATAAAGAGTCGTTTGCCAATTATTTAAGCCAGTATCAATTGCCAGCCGATCTGGATATTAACGCGGTTAATGCTGCGCATCCATTTTGGGCTGTTGATGAAGCATGGCTGAAAGTCATCGGTAAGAATATCGGCAATAAAGAATTATCCGCTGATTATCTGAAAAAAATAACCCAGCGCATTCACAGTAAGCCCGCGCAAGCCTTGGGCTTTCATTTCTGGAAAGATGTTAAAACTCTGCTGGAATTTGATGCTCAAGATATTGCTTATCTCAATTCATTTGCTGAATGCGTTGAGTTTTATAGCAAACATTTTTATGCACTTGATAGCGCGATTCGTAATTTGTATTGTGAGTTTCTGCATAAAAAAGATTTACTCGAACCGTTCCAAGAGCATTACAAACAGTTTATTTCTATTTTCTTAGATAAATGGTTTAAATACTTTACTGGCTATCAAGAACAACAAACAGGCATACTCCAGCGCATTATTGATGAAAACAGCGTAAAAATAGCGGTGATTGTCGGCGATGGCGTGGCGTATGAATGCGCCTGCCAAGTGGCGGCAAAAGTGCATAACGGTTTTAAACTCACTAAAAATATCTTGCTTGCCGATATTCCCTCCGAAACTGAAAATAATATGAGCCGCTGTTATATGGCGAATGGTGTCACGGAAAAAGTGCAAAGTAACCGTGAAAAATATCTGCGTGAACAAAATCCTGATATACCTATAGACTTTATCAAACTGGATGAAGTCAATGAAGATGCCAGACCTGCACAAATTCTAATTTGCACTTACAAAGATATTGATGACATGGGGGAAAAATTACAGCATAAAGCCTTGAAATATTTTCCTGAAACCATTGAATTTTTTGCCAAAAAAATCACCCTGCTATTGAATAGCGGTTATGCCAAAGTGTATTTAATTACCGATCATGGTTTTGTGCTAACGGGTTTGTTAAGTGAAGCTGATAAAATTTCAGTCACAGTAAACGGAGCGTTTGAAAAATCCGAGCGTTATTTGCGTACTGTAGAACCACAAGCGCATTTAACCGAGCGAATGATTGAGATTAAAAGAGCTTATGAGGCGTTCAATTATCTGTATTTTTCCAAAACCATGAATCCCTTTAAAACGACGGGCGTTTATGGCTTTTCTCATGGTGGACTTGCACCACAGGAATTAATCACGCCATATTTTTGCTGGTCACGCGAGGGGGATGATTTATCGTCTTTAGCAATGACACTTCAAAACAAAGAGGCGTTAAAAAGTGTCACAGGCGAGATTTTTCAACTGAAAATCCAAGCGGATAAAAGTAACGGCGATTTGTTCTCATTGAATCGAAAAGTGTTTTTGGTTTTTTTCAGCAATAAAACGCAAATCAATAAAAGCGATGTATTTACTATTCAGCAAGGTGAACTGATAGCGAAAGAATATACCTTTGATGGTCATAGCGAAATAGAAGCACAGTTGCTGGATGCTCAAACCAAACAACAAATTGATAAGGTATTAATAAAACAAAATAAAGACCGCGATTTAGGCGGCTTGTTTTAATAATTAAGGCGAGAATTATGGCAGTATTGAATGATTTGGATATTAAACTTTTGGAGCATTTCAGAGGTTATGTGGTTAAAAAGGATTTAGTACGTTCTGTCAAGGTCGGTGCGAATGTGCCTGTTTTTGTATTGGAATATTTAATTGCCAATTCGTGTTCTACCGATGATGATGAACAAATCCGCAAAGGTATGGAGAATGTTAAAAAAGTGCTGTCTGAGCATTATGTTAATCCAGAAGAAAGCGCGTTGATTCATTCTAAAATCAGGGAAAAAGGTCGCTATAAAATTATTGATAAAGTCTCGGTGGAGCTGGATTCTAAAAAAGATTTGTACTGGGCAAAGTTGCAAAACAGCAATATTAAAAATGGCAATATCAGTGACAATCTTGTGAAACAGCATGAAAAAATGCTGATGGGCGGGATTTGGGCAATTATTGATGTTGAATACGATCCCAATATCATGATTGGACAAACTATCTATCCTTTTGTGATTACTGAGATTAAAGCCATTCAATTATCAACGTTTGATAACAGCAAGATTATTGATAAGCGCAAAGAATTCAGCAAAGCCGAATGGTTAGACATTTTGCTGCGTAGCTGTGGTTATGAACCCACTGCCGAAGAGGTTTCCTATCGAGTAAAAATGCTGTTGCTTGCTCGCTTACTGCCTATGGTTGAATCCAACTTTAACTTTATTGAGTTGGGACCGCGCTCTACGGGTAAGTCTTTTGTGTATAAGGAACTAACCCTTATGCCGGTGTTAATTTCAGGTGGTCAAGGTACGGTCGCGAAATTATTTGTGCATGGGTCAACAGGTAAAGTGGGCGCGGTAGGTCAGTGGGATGCGATTTGTTTTGATGAGGCGACGGATAAGATATTTAAAGACCGCGATGCTATTCCACTCATGAAAGATTATATGGAATCTGGTTCATTTTCCAGAGCAGGCGCGGGTGGTGAAATTACAGGAGTGGCTTCTATCATTTTGAATGGCAATATTAATCAACCGATTGAAACCGTGTTACAAACTTCTCATTTGTTTAGTCCACTATCGGATGAAGTCAATGCTGATACGGCTTTTCTTGACCGCATTCATTTTTATCTGCCAGGTTGGGAAATGATTAAATTCGCTCCTAAACATTTCACTTCAAATTTTGGTTTCAGTACCGATTATTTTTCAGAAGTGTTGAAGTCATTACGGCGAGTCACCTATACAGACGCACTGGAGAGATACTTTTCTCTGGGAAACCATTTGAAGCAGCGCGACACCAAACCTGTTAAAAAAACCGTTTCTGGATTTATCAAGCTTTTACATCCAGATGGAGATTATACAAAAGAGGATATTCAAGAATATCTTGTCATAGCCCTAGAAATGCGCAGACGGGTTAAAGAACAATTAAAACGGATTGGTGGCATGGAGTTTTGGGATACTAATTTTTCTTATATCGACAAAGACACACAGGAAGAGTTTTTTATTGGTTTGCCCGAAGAAAAAGGTTCGCACCTAATCGAAAGCACACCATTATCACCAGGTGTTTGTTATACCAGTACCAGTAATGGCGATAATTCTGCCTTGGTTCGGATTGAAGCAATTGCGGTACAGGGAAACGGAAAGCTCACTATTACAGGAGTCAGTAATACTGAGGTTAAAGAGAATATTAAAAATACCTACCACTATATAAAAGCCAACGAAAAAAGCATCCTGAGCGATAAACACTCTCTGAAAAATTACGATATTACCATTCAGGTGAGTAATCTTCTTGGTGCGGTAATTTCTTCTGGCATAGGGGCTGCGGTTTATATTTCTATCGTTTCTGCACTTTACAAAAAGAACCTTAAAGCAGGTTTGGCGGTGTTGGGTAATATTTCAGTTGGTGGTGCAATTGAACGGGTCATAAACTTTGAAGATAAAGTAACCATGCTTTCTGAGAACGGGGCAAAGGTTATTATCGTTCCTATTGATAATTTGGCTGAGCTAGCCAATATTCCTCCCTCAGTTCTAAGTTTTACCGATGTGCCTTTTTATCAAAATAGCCAGCTATTACTACAAAAGGCAATTTTGTTGGACTAGGGGGCAACGCACGAAACGGAAGAAATACTCCGTTAAGGATTTTTTGCGGTAAAGCCCGTTAATCAACAGCTTCAAATCACTGACTGCCATCAAATCATTGGCTGAATGTTTGCCTTAATCCAGTCTATAAATTCTATTTCTGACAAACTGCCTTCAGCGAGTTTTAACATTGTGATGACGCATGACGAATCATCCGCAATCAAGACTTGTCCATTCAGAGCAAGAAAAAGTTCCGTGACTGTAAAGGCTGTGCGCTTATTGCCATCAATAAAGGGGTGATTACGAACAAGACCAAAGCCATAAGCCGCTGCAAGAGCGGCAAGATCAGGATTGCCATAATTAACTAAATTTTGCGGACGAAACAATGCCGATTCCAATAATCCGCGATCACGAATACCCGTAGCTCCGCCGTGTTCTGCTAGATGTTCTTCATGCAGTGCGAAAACAACGGATTCTTTGATCCAGATGATAGACATTATTTTGCCAGCTCATGCAAAACATCACGGCGTTTTTTCATAATCTGCCGTGCCATTGTCATTTGATTTTCAAATTCTGGATCATAAGGTGTCAGCCTGAAGCCATCAGGGGATTCGGTTAAATACACTTTATCGCCTTTTTCAAGGTGCAGCTTATCTAAGGCTTCCTTGGGTAAAACAACCCCCACAGAGTTACCGATATTGGTTAGTTTGAGTGTCAGCATGGCATCACCTTGTTATAACGTAAGTAATTACAATAAGCGGTAATTGGGCGTATGTCCAATAAATCTTTATTTTTTACACTCGCTGTTATCAAAGCTCATAATCATCATAAGTCTGCAACACTTCTTCCTGAGTAATGCCCAGATAACGCAGGGTTGAGGTAGTATTGGAATGATTCAACACCTTGGCAATTTTCTCAATCGGCACGCCATCCTTGTACATCGCCATACCGCGAGACTTACGCATACTGTGCGTGTTAATACGCAGACCCACACGCTCCCCCGCCTCTTTAAATACCCGACTGACCGAAACACGGCTAACGGGTTTATTTTTCGCCCGATTACAATGCACCTGAAACAGCCAAGTATCACAAGGATGTTCCTGTCGTCTTTTCTCAATAACAGTAATAGCCGCCACGTTCAAGCGAATCACCTTCATCTTCCCAGTTTTCGCTTCAATCAACTTGAGCGACCGTTCCTCCAGATTTAAGTCAGCGTACTTCAGCTTTAACAAATCACTAATCCGCAGTGACACATTCACCCCGACTTTCCAAATATCCGCATACAACCCTCCGAACTTATTGTTCAGAACAGCGTGCATCATCTCAATTTGCGTTTTACTGGCAGCATCGACCGCGTTCATTCTAGGTATTCTTTTTCTATTAAATTGACTAACTGTTACATAGAGTAACAAGCTAAAGTCATGAAATCAATAAAATCAGCGTGTTGCTATGTAACATAATGCTATTTTGTTACTTATCATAAAATATGAAGCACTGTTGAGCAATGAGGTTGAAAAACTTTGTCGCAGAAATTACTCGTTCCGCAAAGACAAGTACGCCATCATAGTCTGCTTTACTCATAAACTTACGGTTCCTATAATCTTAAGCCGTTAGGCTGTTAATATTTGGTAACTTATTAATAACCGTCTGTTCATTATTCCCTTAATAGAATTTCAATCTATGCAATCTGTTTTTTTCTATGCCCTTATCCCCTTTGTCACGTTCATCCTCGGTGGAATCGTTGCAAAAATCCGACAACCCTCAAATACATGGCGTTCTGTCATCCAGCATTTTACCTCTGGGGTGGTTTTTGCGGTGGTTGCTGTGGATTTATTGCCAGGCATTAGTAAAAGTCATGAACCCTATGAGGTTGCTATTGGATTTAGCTGTGGCGTACTTCTTATGCTCCTCATCCGCGCTTATGCAGAAAAAGTAGAAGCTAATCAGCATCAACATGAGCAAGTTGGAATGCCTATTGCTATGCTAGGAGCGGTGGGTGTAGATGTGATTGTAGACGGCTTTTTAATCGGCGTTAGTTTTGCTGCTAACGAACAGGCAGGGCAGTTTTTAACGATTGCTTTAGGCTTGGAAATGTTTTCCTTAGGACTCGCATTATCCGTTAGCTTGGGTCTAACTAAGCTACGTCAGATGATCAGCATCCTGATTATTATGCTATTAGCCTCTATTGTGGTCATCAGTGCTGTGTTGAGTCATGTACTGATACAATTTATTCCAAGTAGTAGCATTCCATTATTACTGGCATTCGGATTAGCGTCATTACTTTATCTCGTCACAGAAGAGTTACTACACGAAGCCCATCAGTTACCCGATAATGCTTATATTACGGCAACGTTTTTTATCGGTTTCCTACTGTTCTTAATCCTGTCAATGCTGCATTAATCAACGCCAATGTTGATAACCATTCTGCAACCACAGGAATAATCGGTGCTTGTACGGCAGTAATGGTGCGACTATGGCGACTATTCAAATGACCTCCTAAAAATAAGGCGATAATTTATGTGAGTTATCAGATCGAGTCCAGCGTTGTTTTTCTAGGGGTTGGGTAATTTTAAACAAACGACAGATAACGTGGCGTTGACTTGGTATTGGAGTGATTCAACACCTTGGCAATCTTTTTACACACCATAAAAAAACCTAATGACGGTGCAAACACTCAGGGTTTCAGAGTAAAACGCATGAAATTTTATACCAGAAAAAAAGCATTAATACCCCATTCAAGACAAGTGTTTGACCCTGATGATCCGAACAAAGCGTGCTTATTGGCTAATATCGAAGCGCAACTGGTAGGCTTCACGCCAGATAAATTAAAGCAAGCACTGGATATTATCTGTGCGAAGAGTGATCAGAAATATTTTAGACTACTTGTTTTTGCTATCTCTAAAGCGTTGTCTAATCATGGGATAGCCCCACGCTGGCAAGGACTCTACGCAGCTTGCTTAACAGCGGAACAAGAGCAAGCTATCAGGCAAGATGCACCGCTCATGGATTTGTACTGGTTATCTCTCACCTTTCCAAAACATAAAACACTCAATAGACGATGGCAGGGTATTTTTACCAACGGCTTTAGCATGGACTTAGCCCTTAGTATCAGTGAACGGCAATTAAATACGGCAAAAAAAGTCGAAAGTCACCTTGATTTATCTATCTATCAACAGTTAGGCTGCATTCATTTTTACAGACAAGGCGAGGTATCTGTTAAAACCTTACTCAAAAAAGCCAAAGAGAAATCAAACACGGCACTTAAACGAGAACAGAAAAGGTCAACATACACACCGCAAATTACACCAGAGATCGCTAAAGAGCG
>Ga0208115_1000087_pt1 | contig 25246 bp, 22 predicted proteins | sample LakWasMeta4_LOW4_2_FD_183856 | JGI IMG/M metagenome (GOLD analysis project Ga0208115, IMG submission 183856) | Freshwater sediment methanotrophic microbial communities from Lake Washington under simulated oxygen tension - Sediment Metagenome... | ecosystem: Environmental > Aquatic > Freshwater >...
TGCGGCCAATTTTCCTCCTGAAACCCAAACCATTCCCCCTTGAATAATGGGATAATCGATACCAAATAGTTTGGTGATAGCATTCATTTTGCCTTCTTTTTAAGAGTGTGTTCCAGGGCCTTGATAATAACGGCCATCTCAGGAGACGGGTAACGTTTGTAGAGTTCTTCAGTTACCGGCTTAGGCTCTCCACCTGTTTCTTTAAAACGAACTAATTCTAAAACAAAATGATGAGCAACGATGAAGATCTTAGAGAGATCAGGAAGCTTGTCGATGGCGTTTGAGAATCCTTTGCCGTTAGAAGCTCCATGATGATGCTTAATGATCTCATCTGCCCCATTAGGCGCTTCTGGATGTCTTCTCATTAGAATAGAGGCTTCCATCGCATGGTTAAAAACAATATCCCAATCTTCTTCATTAAGATTGGCCTTCTCTAGTTCTTCAAAAGAGTTTATTTTTGTAAGCTCTTCGCGATCAGCAAGCATAATATCGTGGAAGAAAGAAGCGTAGGCGATTTTATCGTAAGCACCTGGTTCATTGTATTTTAAGTTTTTTACCATTTCGCTCGCCACGACAGAAGTCATATGACAGCGCTGGAAAAGTAACCCAGTCTGGGAATTAATAACTTTGTGAAGAAGGTTGGACATTTCAGGGGACTTCTCAAAATTCTTGACCATATTTTGAATAATGGCTTCGGCCAATTGGATGGTCTCACTATTGAAGCCGAGTTTACTGATTTCTCTGATGGCAATGTCGTAAGACTCTCCCATAACCTGAATTTTTTGAGTCACATCCATATTGGGTGAATCTATTTTGTCGACCAAACGATTGGATAAGAAAATGGTAAAATTTTTATAAGACTCTTTGGCCACGTGGAAATTTTCAAGACCTTGTTCCAGATAGCGCTTAATGGACTCTTTGGAAAAAGTATCGCCATTATGAATTCTTTTAACGAACTGATATTCAGTAGGGGACTTTTTAATTCTGATAAAAACATCGCAATTGACGTTATCCAGGTTTAAAAAATACCTGACCGGTACCGCAATATAATCAGGCACGGCTTTTTTGGCGAGTACGTTTTCATTGATGCCTAAAACTTTTGCCGAAGCGTGGATAACTTGTTCCCAGTCTTTAGGGTTGACAATGTTTATGGTGAAATCATTTTTGGATTTTTGATCAGTGCCTAAAACAATCAATCCTGTTTCAAGTTTATTGGAAAGAATGTAGTGGCTTAAAATTTCTGAAGTTGGTTCATCCTCGACTTTAACCGTTGTGATAATCAAATCGACATTGGGGAGTATGCTCAACAGATTGAGAGCTTCCTGAGCGTTTTTTCTTTGAATGAGATCCACCCCTAAATAGGTTGTCAGGTTGACCGAGATTAAATCGTTCAGCGTTTTGTTGTCTTCAATCAGTATGACTTGGGCCATTTCATTACCTTGGTAAATGATCACATACTAATATCTTAATTCATTTGTCTTTTATTTCAAGAGAGGGTGATCGTGACAATTGAAGTAATAGCTCAGCTGAAGTTACTCCCATTAAATTTGCTTTAGTCATAGTGCGCTTCAGGGCAAATCCACGGGCACTTTCAATGCTCCAGCCAGCAGCAAGCATCGATTTGCGGATACTCACTGAGGAGCTATAGGTGCTCATCAGTACTTTTTTATTTGAAATTTCCTTGAGAAATTGAAACCATTCAGTACTCCAGAGCCCCGGATTTTTTCTGGGGGAAAAGGCATCTTGAAAGACAGCATCTAGCGGCTTGAGTCGCCCTGAGAGTTGGGCGCAAGGGAGAGTGACTCTGCCGTCGCCTACAAAAATTTGAATCTCCAGCTCAAGGTATTGGCCTTGGTAAAACTTCAACAGGCCGTGCTCAGTCTCTAGAGTTTGCAACTCACAGTGAACTTCTGGCAGCGTGTGCTTAAGCGACCATTGCAGGAGAGTTTCATCTAATTCAATCGAGTAGTAATAGAGTTTGGCCGAGCGTTTTGGAAATTGGCCGACTTGATCGATTAAGGCCTTGAGACCCACTCCCACCCCAAAACCAACATCTAAAACGGCGGCCTCCATATCTTGAGCAAGAAGATCAGGGATAGCACAGCCTAAGATATAATTGTGAAGGGTTTCTTCGTAGGCCCCTGATAAATTATGGCAGGCCTCATCAAAATATTCCGACCATATTGTTTCAGTATTGTCTTCGGTTTGAATTATTTTATATTTTCCTAATTTGCCGTTGAACTCTGTCAATTTTATTTCCTGGTTGCCGATAGAATCTCTATGAAAAAGGGCGCAAGCTTAAATCTATTTTTAATTCTATCGACATCTATCATCTTGTCTAGTTGTGGTGGTGGCAATAGTAAACCGAAGCTATCTTTCAGCGTTAATAACCAGTTGCTGGAAGAAGCGCCGCTTTCAACCACCGAAAGAAATATTGCGACTCGCATTTGTTATGCCTATCAGACAAAATCCCAAAATTTCCGGACGCCTGAATTTTTAGGAGGTCGTTTTGTTTTTTCAACAAAAAAGACTGACTGCCAGGGACTGGTCAACAGTGTGGGGGTAACCACCGCCATGAATTACGATGCCCTGAATGAACTTTCTTATATTGTACCCGCTCCGATTGACCCTAACTTTCTTTTTAATAAAAAAGTTCAGACCGACACTTCGGGATACCTGGCGCAATTGTGTCCGAAAATTCTAACCAACCAAGCAGTTTCTAATACCACCACAGTTCAAAACGTAAAAGCGCAAATTGCCTTTTTTAGCGATGAAACGGATAATATGGATGGTTTTTTTATTCAGTACTTCAATTTACAACCAGACAATTCCTTTAAAATTGACAGTGCCGAAAGGTTCAAAGTTCCCGCCAGTGAAGCGGCGGTGGCCAGTGGCAATATCAAAGGAATGGATCATTTCTATTCGACCCAAAAAAGATGTAGTTCAATTGATAAAAATAAATTTTCTGATTTTGAACAGACTTTTATTTCTCGCTAGATTTCTCATTAGTTTCTTTCTTTTTATCTAAGTAATTCAAGAATTCGGAGTTGATATCATTAATTTCCAACTCAGTGCTGGATGATTCTTGTTTTATATCCTTATTATTTTTTAAATTTGCTTTTAGCTCTTTGGCATCAGCGCCATCATAAGACTCCACTTCCGAGAAAAGGGAAGCCGTATTTCGCGAAACTTGTTTAGTACCCTTATCCTGAACACTCAGGTAAGAGGAGACGATGTTATTAAAGTGAATAAGATTTTTTAAATCGCTGTTTCGGGATGAAAGTTCACCCTTGATGATGGAAATCTTGCTCTCATCTTTGGCATCAATCGTTCCTTCATTAGTGGCCGTCTTATTCTTGATTCGGTCTGACATTTCTTTAATAATGGCATCTTTTTCGGCCCCAAAGCGCGCTTTAATTTTGGCCCGTATTTCATCAATATTCTCAGCACTGACTAAATCTTTGATCTGAGCATCGGTATAACCCTCATCTTTTAAATAGGCCGCCACGTTTTTATCATTGCCTAGTTTTTGTTCTAATTCTTCAGTTTTAGCAAACTGCCCCAGGCCGAAGGCCATAACCGCTTCGCTATTTTTTTCGGTATTGGTGTCCAGGAATTTTTTACATTTAGCTTCGTCGGCAATTTTCCCGTCTTCCCCCGCACACTCTTCAGCTTCCTTGCGGATCTTATCGGTGGCCTTGGCGATATTGGTATTTTGATCGTCGCCATTTTTAAAATCTTTTCCGATATCAGCAGAGGTGAGTTGGGTCAGTTGATCAGCAGAAAGTTTTTTATCCCCATCGACCACTTTCATATTGCTGGCAATACTCGCAATTCCTCGTTCGCCGCCGCCTTTTAGGCCACTATAAAATGTTTTTTGTTCTTTGGTTGCAATTAGATTTTTTCTGGAGGCCTTGACAAAATCCATGACCAAACAGGCCTTCTGTTTAGAATAGGCCCTGTCATCATCCGTTCCATTTTTATTTTCGCCATAACAGACTTCAGAAACATCAGTAATACATTTTTTCCAGACATTTCCTTCATCTTCAGAAAAGGTCGCACTTTTTAAGCGCTTGAGATTTCCTTCAATATCTTTTTTTCTTTGATCATCATCGGCCGAGATCAAACAAAGCGCTGGGGCCTGGGTCGCATCTTGCGGTCTGCAGTCTGCAGAGGTCTCCATACAATAGGAAGTGAAGGAGTTGATGATCGATTTCCCCAGTTCACTGGTGTAGAGCTCAATGAACTTGGTGTGATCGACGGTGGTGATTGTTTTGCTATTGGCATCTTTTGGATCGCCATTTAAAACTTCATCCAGCTTTTTACCGAAAAATTCAGACAACGCCTTTACCGCCGGATCACTTTTATAATCAATCCCCACATTCACTTTGCGTTTAGTGAGATTACTATTGAAGAGATTTTTTCCGGCGGTCACATCTACTTCGGCAGCTTTCGCTGCGCCGGCAGTGGCGGCAGGGGCCTGCTCTGAGGCTTCTTCCTGAGCGTAGATTTGGCCCACTTGTTTTCGTTGATCGCTATTTAATCCTTTCCAAATACAATCGGGAATTTTATCGAGTTGATCTTTATGGGTTTGCTGGCACTCCTGGTATTTTTCATTCACGCCGGGAACCACTAGGAGTTTCTTTAAAGTGCTGTCTTCCACCACACTGACCGCACCATATTGTTCGCTTTTTTTAGAAGCTCCGGACTCCGCCGAATAGGCAGAGGGACCCCAAAGGAGAGTTAAAATTAAGAGAGAGTTTGCTTTCATCATTCTTCCTTATACTGTATCAGTCTTGTCGGAATAATCAGAATAAAACTGTAAAGGATATGTTTGGCGCTGGGAGAGTGCCTCAAAAGGTGGGCATTTACCCTTTGTATTACTCTTCGCTGGCGAGGGTCTTCTTCATGAAACCTAAACCAAAAACAGGGCTCTCTGAAAGCTTCTGGCGGCGTTTGTTATACTCTTCAGTTGTTTTGACCGAGGCATGTCCCACATCGCGCGAGACTTTATAGAGATCCATGCCGCTTTCTAGCGCCGATCCAATATAGCTTGCTCGGGCCGAATGGGGAGAAATCCTTTGATGGATTCCGGCCTTGGTGCACCAGCTTTTAATTATATAATCGACCGACTTGGGATTGAGGGGCTTTATAATGTGAGCGGGATCCAGAGGATTTTTAGAGGGTCTAAAAATCCAATCTTCGGGATGAAGTTCTTCACCGGAGCTTTTTAGATAGGCCAGGTATTCATTGATCACTTCGGCACATTTCGGATGGATCACTTTGGTTAATTGTTTTCCACCTTTGGCCCGAACCACGATAGTGTGAAAGCCTTCGGAGAAGGTGAAATTTTTGAGTCTTAGGCCAATGAGCTCGGCCTTACGGATACCAGTGGTAAACAAGGTGTAGAGCACTGCCCGGTGGAGTAGCCCCGGCCCTTGTAATGGCTCCACCAACTCTAAGAGAAATCTAATTTGATCATCACTCACATCATTGGTGGGTTTCTGCACTTCCTGCCGAGGTCGCTTAATGGAAGTCGCTGGGTTAAAAGGCACGATCCCTTTTTCAACCAGGAAGTCAAAGAAGCTGGAATTGGCGGCCATTTTACGGTTGATACTTTTAGGGGCGAGGTCAGAATCACTGAGCCAGTTTCTAAAGGCCACAAAATGAACTCTTTTAATATCAGCATAGCCATTAACGGTGCTGCTAAATTGATCAGCTAGAAATTCCATGAATTGGGATATATCAATACGATAAGATTTTCGGGTATGAGGTGATTCAAAGTTGTGAAAAAATTCATATTCCAACTCAGCATTAAAGGCATTTTTTTGCTTTAATAACTCTAAATCACTGGATTGTTTTTTCATTTTAAGAGGTAAATTCATCTTAAAATAATTGTACCCGAGGGCCTCTGTTTAACAAAAAGATTAAAAAAGAGGCAAAAAGTATAGGGGAGTTAGACCCAAAAATAGTAGGTGAGTGACTCTCCTATTATTAAGTAAATTTTAAATAGTGGTCAGACAACTGATGTTCATGCTTGAAACAGTTATTACACTCTAGCGTCTCATTTAAAAATCAAGACCTTCACTTTATTGATGATCAAGAATTGATCAAAAAAATAGCCAGCATCAGTTGGCTGCTCACAATATAAATATTACAGGTTTTTAGCATAGAAATATGGTTGTGTTATAAATAGGGAATTATAGGAACTTTAAGGAGATCAATGATGAAAATATTAATGGCAACAGCTATGGCCCTAAGTCTTTGTACTTCAGCATTTGCGGGAGATCTTAATTCCAGCGCCCTAAAAACACTTCTTTCAACATCAGGCACCAGCCTGGTTGGCGACGTACATTCATACGAAACGGTCGCATCTATCTATCAAGGCGCAATCGATTCCAAGGCCAATATTGAAAATGATTGCGAGATCCAAAAAGGTTCAGAAAATGCAGACTGTATTTTGTGGTTAACCTTTTCTCCCATGGGTGAAACGGCACTGCAATATTCGGTGAGCGCCACAGGTGATAAACTGGTCTCGAAAGTGATCAATGTTTCTAGAGGTGATTGATTTTCAAAAGGCAAAATCAACTGCCCATATTGACTCAGAATAAAAGGAAAAAGAAGCCCCAATTCAAGATTGGGGCCCTTGATAGTGAAATTTTTTTAAATTGGATGATCCATTTTTTCTAATTCGGTGAGGACACCTGGCGTCCAAAACTTTTCGGATTCTTCAGAACCTTTCGTAGTATCGCCCACGGTATATGAATGAGCACCAGTCCCCGCAAGCCTTCCTTTATCGACAATTAAGTATTCATTGCGGATGGCCCGCCCAGCAAACCAACACTCCAGTATTTCTCGGACACCGGCCGCATAACGAGCCTGAGCATTTAAAGTTGTTCCCGCCACATGTGGGGTCATGCCTTGATAGGGCATTGTTCGCCATGGATGATCCTTTGGTGCAGGCTGTGGAAACCAGACATCTCCAGCGTATCCGGCAAGCTGTCCACTTTGCGTGGCCCGAACAATCGCATCTCTGTCACAGATTTTGCCGCGTGCTGTGTTCACTATATATGAACCACGCTTCATCTTGCTTAATAAAGCATCATTAAAAAGATGTTCCGTTTCACTATGTAATGGGCAGTGAATGGACACGACATTGCAAACGCTAACCATCGATTCGACATTAGGATGGTAGGTAACATTCAATTCATTCTCAATATTTATAGGTAGACGGTGTTTATCAGTATAATGAAGTTTTACTTCAAAAGGTTTAAGTCGTCTCAGCACGGCAGAACCAATTCGGCCGGCCCCAACGATCCCGACACTTAATCCTTCGAGATCGTAAGATCGCTGTATACAATCGGCTATGTTCCAGCCTTCTTTTGTAACCCATTCGTGCGAAGTCATGTAATTGCGAACAAGAGACAGAATCATCATCATCGCATGTTCGGCCGTACTTATACTGTTACAGTACGTTACTTCGGCCACTGTAATCCCACGCTCAATTGCAGCTTGTAAGTCAACATGATCTGATCCGATACCGGCAGTGATAGCAAGCTTGAGCTTACGGGCCTTGGCGATGCGATCTTCGGTCAAATAGGCCGGATAAAATGGTTGTGAAATGACAATATCAGCATCAACAAGTTCACGCTCAAACACACTATTTGGACCGTCTTTATCAGATGTCACAATTAGAGTATGTCCATTTTTTTCAAGAAACTTGCGAAGGCCAAGCGCTCCCGAAACACTGCCCAAAAGAACCCCAGGTTTAAAATCTATTTTTTCTGGACTTGGCAAGGATTGACCATCGGGATAACGTTCTAACTTCGGAATCTCATCGCTCGGATATGATTTAGGGTAACCAGTGATTGGATCATCGTAAAGAACACAAATAATTTTTGCCATAATTTCACCTCCACATAATTGGCATAACCTTTTTTTTAAATGCAATCAGAGATCCAAGATATTTATCAATATGATGAAGAGGATTAAGTTGTGTTTGTCACGCGACCAATTTTAAGTCCTCAATTTCCTGTTTTTAATGAGGCAACTTGCTGCCCGGCAAAGCTCTACCCGATAATGTTAATTATCGGGTAGAGGGTTTTGGGCCTTTTTTGATCAAAACTGACAAAATCTAGCTTAATCTATCATCTGTCTTTTTCCTTTATTCCTTCAAAATATCTTCGTATTATCACTCCCATGAAAAAGTTCATCCTTCTCATCTGTATGGCATCCGCTCAAGCTGAAACTATCGATTCCATCCTGCGAAAAGACATCGATTTTTTTGAGATCAGACCTATCGCTGAAAAACAATTGATTCAAAATCGCCCGCTGGTTGAACTGGGAAAAAGATTATTTATTTCTCCCATATTATCCGGCAATAAAAATATTTCCTGCATGACTTGCCACGATCCAAAACTCGGCACCAGTGATGGCAAAATACTTAGCCAAAACCACAACGGAAAAGATATTTTGGCGAGAAACTCCCAGAATTTGTTCAACACCGGACTTCCTTCCCGAATTCATCTTTTTTGGGATGGCCGGGTTAGTTTTAATCCCCAAGATAAGACCTTCAAGACGCCGGAAGAAAGTTTTAACGGTCTAAATCCCAAACGTGCGGATATTACCTCGAAGATGAGCAGCGCCCTGTCGATGCAGGCCATTTTTCCGATCGCTTCGATGGAAGAAATGCGTGGCAGTTTTGGTGAAAACGAGATCAGCAATGCCAAAACGAATTTAGAGGCCTGGGATCTTATCGCCCAAAGAGTTCAATCCAATTCAGGCATGAAACAGTTACTGCTGAAGGCCTATCCTAATCAACAAATTTTTAATATTGGTCATCTGGGTGAAGCCTTGGCCGCTTTTATCCGCGAGGAATTTCATTCCGACGGCTCGCCTTTTCATCGTTATTTAAAAGGCGACATCACTGCTATGAATGCCAAAGAAAAAGAAGGCCTGAGAGTCTTTATCCAACGTGGAAAATGTATTGCCTGCCACCAGGGCGGCGAATTAGGGCTCAATACTTTTTATGCTTCAGTCGGCGTTCCACAGTTTTCCAAAAGACCTTTTGGCATCGATCTTGGCCGGGGAAATATTCAGGGCGAAAATTTTAAAAAATATTTTTTCCGCACACCTAGTTTATTGAATCTTTCTTCCACCGGGCCTTATATGCACAATGGCGCCTACGAAACAATTCGAGACGTGATCAATCACTATAGTAATATTGAAATATTTTCGGATGCTTTTGATTTAAACTCCGATCGCTTGAATCAAATTCCGGTGGATATCGAAATCAACCACGACCCCAAGGCAAAGCGAGAAATCTTCAATTCTATCCAAGCTCCTTTTTTAAAACGTGGCCTAAACTTCACCGAAGATGAAAAAGATGCGCTGGAGGCCTTTCTGACCAATGGAATCATGGACCCGAAGTTTAAATTCCCACAGGAGCAACCGCTACGACACTTAGGCCGATAGCTTTTGTCTTGCCGATATTCTCGTAAGAGTGATGAGTTTCACCGGGAAATGCCAAGACATCCCCTTTCGAAATTTGATAAATTTCACCCGCCACAATGATCGCTATTTCTCCCTGCAGGCAATGCAGATACTCGCGAGTGCCGGCGGCATGAGGATTACCTCGCATTTTTGCACCCGGATTGAGTTCTATTTTGTCGATTTCCATCCCGGGAATAGGATCTGGCAACAGCTTAACGATCGTCACTTCACCACCGGAGCGACTGATGGACCTCACCTGTTCGGCCGGTATTTTTTTACAACGGGCCACTGGTGAGATGAGCAACATTTCTATGGAGGTATTTAGCGCCCTTGAAATTTTGGCCAGATTAATAAGCGAGGGATTTCCCGTTCCGGATTCCAAATTGGCAATGGTGGAACGCGGGACATCTGCCAGTTTGGCAAGATCGGCTTGAGTGAGTTCCCGTCTCATTCTTAGATCCAGCAGTCGCTCCGCCAGATTTTTAGAAAGTGAATCGAAATCAGAATTAGACAAAACAAACCTCTGCGAAGTGACAAGACTGATGATATATTGTCATTATGTTAATATAGTAACAATATATAAGGAAAATAGATACTTTTACTTTTTCTTTGTTATCCTAATCATAAGTTCTTTTATTAATGTTTTTCTGGGGGTTCAAATGAATTTCGCTTTATTTTCAATGCAAGGTTCAGAAATGCTTTTCCGCTATATTCACTATTTTGCGGGAGTTATCTGGATTGGTGTCCTTTATTATTTCAATTTTCTTCAAGGTGAATGGTTCAAAGAATTAGATGCTGATGAAAAAATGAAGCCATCTCGCGGTGTCGCGGTTCGTACCTTGGTTCCACGCGCCCTAGCATGGTTCAGATACGGAGCACTTGTGACTTTTCTTTCAGGTGTAGTATTGCTTGGTCTTAAGGGGCAAAGTTTTGGTTCTGAAATGTTCAAAACATCTTGGTGGGCCTATATTTCAGTTGGAACTGCTTTTGGAACAGTAATGTTCTTAAACGTATGGTTGATCATCTGGCCGAATCAAAAAATTGTTATCGCTTCTGCTAAACAAGTTGCTGCGGGTGGAGCTGCTCTTCCGGAAGCGGCCGCTGCTGGTGCTAAGGCCGGTCTAGCTTCTAGACACAATACACTTTTTTCACTTCCCTTACTTTTCTTGATGGGAGCTGCCTCTCACCTACCGTCACAAGTTAATCCTGATTACAATGGTTGGAAACTAGCAATCGCTATGTTGATCGTTATTGGTGGACTTGAAATTAATGCTATCAAAGGTAAAACGGACAATGTTAAAATTACATCGGTTATGGGTGTAACTCACATGGGTCTTTTGCTGACAGCAATCGTTTATGTTCTTATTGAGGTTCTTACTAAATGATTCGAAACAATGTTTCATCGAATATCGTTCTGGGGGCAATTTTATTGCTCCCAGTTTTATTGCTCAGCAGTTGTAATAAAAAAGAATCAAGGCCAATGAGTGCACTTGAGGCACTCCAGGCACGTGGCAAAAGCAGTTACATGGCCAATTGCACCGCCTGCCACAATCCAGATCCGCGCCTGGCGGGCAGTATTGGGCCCGAGATCGCAGGTTCAGGGCTTGAATTGATAAGCGCCCGAGTTCTTCACCAGAGTTATCCTCCCGGCTATAAACCAAAAAGAACCTCTCGCCTGATGGCGCCCTTACCTTTTCTGGCCAACGATCTGCCGGCGCTACACGCCTACTTGAATTCCTTCACCACAAAATAATTTTTTAGTTTAAATTTCTAAGATACTGCTGAATTTCATCGATTGAAATGATTTTGATTTTATAGGTATTGGCAAAGGCCAAGAGCTCCTCGCCTTTAAGCGCATCACCGTTGCTATTGAGGGTTTCACAAAGGACTGCTACCTGATTGAGCTTTGCCAGTTTCATCAGCTCTATCGCCGCTTCTGTGTGCCCTGGGCGCGCCAGAACACCTCCCACATGAGCAATCAATGGAAAGACATGCCCCGGACGCTCGAAGTCAGTGGCAAGCGTATCAGTGGCACTTAATTTTTTAATGGTGATACTTCTGTCGGTTGAAGAAATACCAGTATGGGTGGCAACGGCATCAATGCTCACCGTAAAGGCGGTGTTCAAGGTGTCTTCGTTTTCCAAAACCATTAAAGGAAGTTTTAATTTTTTGGCAATTTCAGAACTGATCGGATTAGTGATCAGCCCTCTGGCGTGATTGAGTAAAAAGTTTATTTTTTCGACCGTAATAAATTCGGCGGCCATTAAAAGGTCTGCTTCGTCTTCGCGCTCATGATGATCGGTCACCAGAACCAAATGACCTGCTTTTAAGTCTTTTAAAACTGCTTCAATATTTGCCGGTATAGTCATGGGCCGATGATACTAAGGATGAAACAATAAGTGAAACAAAGGTTTCTCCACATTTTGTCCTTTTTTGTATTTTTTATAACGGACAAAGTCTTTTTTAATAAAATCATCAATTGCCGCATAGATCTCTTTAGGAGTCATCTGGTGATCAAATTCGATAGATCTTAATTCCAGGTTTTTATAGAAGGCCTCCCCTATTTTATCCAAGGCCATAAACAATTCTAACTGGGCCGGATTCATATTGAGGGCAAACTTTTTTTCGATGAATTTCTTAACCAGCGGAGTTCTTCTTAACAGCCAGAAGACTCTTCCCTGGACGTCCATCTTGAAGTTGGGATCAATTTTATAGCCCTCACTCTCCATGCGCTCAAAAAGCTTGGTTAAAATAAAATCTTTAAAACGCGACTCTTCCAGTTTCTTCGGGTTTCGCCATTCAGCTATCAGTTCAAAATTGGGATCGAACTGTAAATCACCGGGAGCAAAAACGTCGAGCGAGGTGATATTTTCATGGTTCACCGGAACACCAATGGTGTTTAAAAAAGGAATAATTCCCTTAGTGAATTTTGATTTGAACTTAGGAACAAACTCACTGTCGGGATCGGCCATCCTAAAGCCACTGGAAATAACTTCTGAACAAAATAATTGATCATCATTTTTGTAGTTCATACTGAAGTCATATTCAATATTCTTGCCCGTCTCCTGTTGTTTTTTAATTCTTTCAAACATCGCCTTTGAAGCGCGATGAGCAAGATCTTCATCCACATGTCTAAAGATGACAGAGCGAACATTTTTTTCGTTAATATGATCAGCAAAAGGTGCTGTCACGCTTCCGATTTCAATATGAGCTTCACTGGTAAAGAGTTCTTTAGTCTCAGCATCACGGTAAACAAAGCTTAAATGTGAAAATTGATAATCACTGGTTGCAATTCTGGCAATCGCTGCTGAGGAATAGGCATTTCCGCGCGAAAGAATGACGTCACCGGATTTTAAATCTTCATATGATTTAAATTGATCGGCAAATTTAGGGTTGATTAAAAAGTAAGGAAAATCACCTTTCATACTAACGTATTCCGTCGTAGTTTCTGAACTCTTTTCGATGCGGGCCTCAACTAAATAATCTTCCACATATCTCAGCGCTTTAAAAACATCTTGAGCGCTCGCCAGACAGGCCGAATCCTCGTCGTTGTTGACCACAAAGGTCTTGAAAGTATCTTTTAAGGCAATTCTTGTTTCAAAGGATGCTCGAATGTCTTCATCCATTGATTTTAAATCGGCCGTTTCGAAATAGGTTTCAACCCCGGCGATATTAAGAAGTTTTTGGTATAAAGCTTCGTAGCTATTTTTACAGCTGGTGGAATTAGTATTCACAAAATTATTGGCGAGATGAACTTCGTTATAGATGGGAGCAAGAATAGTGTCGCGTTCGGATGCTGGGCCACGCTTGCTAAACAGTGAACAGCTCGAGCTCAGCGTTGATAAACTGATAATTGAACAAGTTACCCAAAACATTTTTTGCATATTAATCCTTGAATATCACTCTCGGTAGTCCAACGTTCGTGATTCATTGATTCTAGCAAAATTTAGAATTCTCTCCAGTAGAGGAAATAAAATTCTTTACTCGGGTATTAATTCTAAACTTATTTCTCCAAAAGGATGCGCAACATACGGCGAAGAGGTTCTGCCGCCCCCCAAAGTAGTTGGTCACCTACAGTAAAAGCGTTTAAATAAGTAGGTCCAAGATTCATTTTTCTAAGCCTGCCGATTGGAATTTCAAGACTGCCGCTGGCAAATTCGGGAGTTAAGTATCTTAAGGTTTCTTCTTTGTGATTAGGAACAAATTTAACCCAATCATTGTGCGTTTTAATCATCGACTCGATTTCATCCAGCGGTATATCCGACTTTAATTTTATAGTTAAGGCCTGGGAGTGGCATCTCATCGCCGAGACCCGCACACAGGTTCCATCGATCGGAATAAATTTTTTGCTTTGTAAAATTTTATTGGTCTCGGCCCCACCTTTCCATTCTTCCCGGCTTTGTCCGTTGGGAAGTTCACTGTCAATCCACGGCAAGAGGTTGAAGGCCAGCGGGTGACCAAAATTTTCTTTGGGAAATTTGGGATCGGAGAGAAGCGTTTTTACATTTTTTTCAACCTGTAGAATATTTTCAGAAAGATTTTCGCCATGGCGGTTGACCGCATCGGTAACAAATTTCATTTGCCCCAGCAGTTCATTCATGTGTCTTGCTCCGGCACCGGAAGCGGCCTGATAAGTCATGGAACTCACCCATTCAATTTGATCATTTTTAAATAATCCACCGAGCGCCAGCATCATCAAAGAGACGGTGCAGTTTCCACCGATAAAATCTTTTTGATTATTTTTAAGTGCCGCCTGAATCACGTCTTTATTGACAGGATCGAGCACGATAATAGCGTTATCTTCCATACGGAGAGTTGAGGCGGCATCGATCCAATAACCCTTAAAGCCTGAGGCCCGCAGTTCGGCGTGGATTTTTTTGGTATAGTCCCCGCCCTGACAAGTCAGAATGACATCCATCTGCTTGAGCGAGTTGATATCATAAGCGTCTTGTAAAATTGGATTGGCATTGGCCAATTTAAAAGGGCACTCCAGTCCTTTTTGAGAAGTGGAAAAAAAAGTCGTTTCAAAATTCTTAAAATCAGATTCGCTGATCATTCGATCCATCAAAACCTGTCCCACCATTCCGCGCCATCCAACAATTCCTAACTTCATCATAAATTATCCCTAATTTTCTTATAATATCTTTCCACGTTATTTTTTCTCTTTTAGAATGCTTTGTAAAACAGATTGTTTTGGTCGAGTAAAAGGAAATTATGCAAGAAAAGATTATTGTTTCAAAATTTGGTGGAACTTCAATGGGCGATGCGGAGTGCATGAAAAGATCTGCCGAAGTCGCTTTTAAACAAAACTCCAAATTAGTGGTGGTCTCGGCCACCTCTGGCACCACCAACGACTTGATTGAGCTGGCCAATACCGCAGAGAAAAGTTCATGGGAAAACGCCCAATTAATCCTGACTAAAATAAAAATTAGGCATTTAAAAATGGCGCGCGATCTGGAAATGAATCCCGAAAAGATCGATAACTTAAATCTCTTATTTGAAGAATTAGAATCTATGTCTAGAGGCGTGCATTTATTAAAAGACTGCTCGCTCAAGGCCCTCGATTCGATTCAAAGCATTGGCGAGCGACTCTCTTCCCATCTTTTTTGTGAAGCAATCAATTTTGTCATCAGAAAAGAGAAATCCAACCGAGTCGCCAAGTGGATTGATGCCCGTGAACTTTTAATTACGGATAATCAATTTTCCAAGGCCCGACCGCTCACCCCTGAAATCAAAGCTCTGTGCTCGGAACATTTGGCAGTGGTCAAACACACCGACACCATGTTTGTCACTCAAGGTTTCATTGGCAAAACCAAAGAAGGCATGACCACCACCCTGGGTCGTGGTGGCAGTGATTATTCCGCAGCGATCCTGGCCGAAGGTTTGGGAGCAGATATCTTGGAAATCTGGACCGACGTCGCCGGGATTGCAACCACTGATCCAAGACTTTGTAAGGAGGCCCGGGCCATTGCTGAAATTTCATTCAAAGAAGCTTCGGAGCTTGCGACTTTTGGGGCAAAAATTCTTCATCCCGCAACTCTCCTGCCGGCCATTCGCTCAGATATTCCCGTTTTTGTCGGATCAAGTTTTCATCCTGAAGACGGCGGTACTTGGGTAAAAAAAGATGTCGAAGAGACTCCCTTGGTTCGCGCGATGGCCTTGCGGAAAAAACAAATCCTGGTTACGCTTTCAACTCCAGAGATGCTTTATGCCCATGGATTTTTATACCAGATTTTTAAAGTCTTTAACGATCATAAAGTCAGTATTGACGCTATCACCACCAGTGAGATCAGCGTTTCGCTCACGCTGGATGACTCAACTAAACTGATGCGCGAGTTGATCATCGATCTGGAAAAGTTTGCTGCCGTTCAAGTTGAAGAAAACCTGGCGCTTGTCTCACTGATTGGAAACAACATCAATCACACACCGGGGCTCGCTAAAAAAATATTTGAAACCATTCCCGACATCAATGTGCGCATGATCTGCCTGGGCGCCAGTAAACACAATTTCTGTTTTATGGTTGAAGACGCCAACGGCGCGGAAGTAATCAATCGCCTGCACCATACGTTTATCGGGGACTCACGATGAAAATAGCATTATTGGGAAAAGGAAAAACGGGCGCAAAAGTATTGGAATTAATGCGCGCAAAAAATATTGACCATACCGTTTTTGACTCGAGTAATACGCCAACTTTCGCCAAGCTCTCAGGCCATGATGTCATTATTTCTTTTTTGCCGGGTGAAGCCTTTAGCAGTTATCTCTCTCTTTTGCTGGAAACAAAAATTCCCGTTATCTGCGGCAGTACCGGGATGAAATGGCCTGCTGATTTCGACTTAGATTTAAAAAAGAATGGTGTGAAATGGATTTACGCCACAAATTTTAGTCTCGGTATGAATCTGGTTCACCAAATGATCCTGATCATGAAGCAGGCTTCCAAAATTTTTGATGATTATCAATTTAGTTTGCATGAAATTCATCACACTAAAAAACTCGATGCTCCTTCCGGCACCGCACTTTCATGGAAAGACTGGGCCGGTCATGAGATGGATATAACTTCAGAGCGAATTGGAGATGTTACAGGAATCCACGAAATAAGATTGACAACTCCCGATGAAGAAATCAGTTTAAAACACGAAGCGCGTGACCGAAAAATTTTTGCCAGTGGAGCGCTTTACGCTGCTGACAAAATTTTAAAAAACAATACGCTTGCCCCAGGCCTTCACCTGTTTCAAGATATCGTTCAGCAAGAATTACAAAGAAAATAAGTAGTATATTAAACCAACAAGGAATGGGCCTATGAAAAAGATCAACGACTATCCACTTTGGACCGCCATCGTCACTCCGATGAATGAAGATTCCTCTGTCGACTTCGAGTCCTTTGAAAAAATTCTTCGCGAACAAGATGCCGCGAATGTTGCGGTTGTTATCTTGGGCTCTACCGGTGAAGCTCTGAATCTCAATAAAGACGAATGTAAAAAAATTCTGGAGTTTGGACTCTCACTAGGATTGTCAGTTCCGGTGATGACGGGAATTGGCGGTTTCAATCAAAAAGAGACATTGGAGTATGTGGATTATTTAAATACCTTGCCGCTCGATGCTTATTTAGTCGTGACCCCGCTTTATGCCAAGCCGGGTGAACATGGGCAAACCGCTTGGTTTAAGGCCATCTTAGATAAAGCTCAGAAACCATGCATGCTTTATAATGTTCCGGGAAGAACCGGTGTTAAAATGAATTTTAATGCTGTTAAAAACCTGGCAGGACACAAAAATTTTTGGGCGATTAAAGAAGCTTCCGGATCAGTAGAAGACTTTAAGCGATATGTTGAGGCCAATCCTTTGGCCCGCGTTTATAGCGGAGACGATGGTATGGTTCCAGACTTTGCGCCTCATGGCTGTGTGGGCCTCGTTTCTGTTGCTTCTAACGCCTGGCCAGTAGAAACTCGGGCCTATGTCGTTAAAGCGCTCGATAAAAAAATGACTCCGGCAGAAATAGAAATTTGGAAAAAGGCATGCGACACACTTTTTATCGCGGCCAATCCCGTGCCGGTAAAAAACCTAATGCATGTTCAAGGAAAAATTAAAACCAATGTTTTAAGAGCTCCTCTTCATCATCTGGATCTCTCGGACAATACGCCAGTCTTGGCGGCCAATAAAAAAATCCATACTTGGTATAAGGAGAACGTATGAGCACTTGGGAAAAAACTCTTAATGATTTAGAGGCCGGTCGCGTTCGCTCCGCCAATTTAATTAATGGCGTTTGGGTGGCCAACACTGAGGTGAAAACTCAAATCCTGGAGGCCTTTAAGGCCGGTGTTCTAAAAGAAGAAAATGGTTTCGTCGACAAACATAATCTAATGCCGCAAACATTCAATGTTGAGCGCGGAATTAGAATTGTTCCCGGAGGAACTTCTGTTCGCCGTGGTTCTTTCATCGCTAAAGGTGTCATCATTATGCCTCCAAGCTATATCAATGTCGGAGCTTATGTGGATGAAGGCACTATGGTTGATTCCCATGTCTTGATTGGATCATGTGCTCAGATTGGAAAACGGGTGCACCTTTCAACTGCCGTCCAGATCGGTGGTGTGCTTGAGCCCATTGGCGCTGCTCCGGTCATTATCGAAGACGATGCATTCATTGGCGCTGGGGCCATTATTGTCGAAGGGATTCAAGTTAAACGCCGGGCGGTTATTGCCCCGGGAGTTATTCTTTCCAAAGGAATTCCCGTTTACGATTTAGTAAACAATAGAATCCTGGCCAAAGGAGAAGCTATTCCGGAAAACGCGGTCGTGGTGCCAGGCAATCGCCCAGTTAAGTCGGACAATCTTTGGGCAAAGGAATTAGGTTTAACTCTTCAGTGCGCCATTATCGTAAAGTACAGAGATGAAAAAAGTGAAGCATCTTTAGTACTTGAAGATTTCTTGCGCTAACCATTTACAGTTATGACATTAGTTTTACAGAAGGTGTGTCTTCTCCCGGTTATCCTAATAACAGGAGAATACACACATGAAACCATCCACTTATCAAAATCACCAAAAAGTTGCTCTGGCCTTAGACGATGGCGCCGATAAAACAAAACTAGAAATCGATTGGGTCAACAGTTTATTTCTCACTTTGACTCCTGTTTTGGCCGTGGTTCTAAGCTGGATCTATTTTAGTGCTCATGCAATTGAAGCTTCCCAAATTCTGATGGCAGTGGCCTTTTATTTTATTACCGGTATATCCATCACTGCAGGCTATCACCGCCTGCTTTCACATAAGGCCTACAAGGCCGGAAGTATCGTAAAGTTTCTTTACCTGATTTTTGGGGCCGCGGCCTTTCAAAACTCGGCACTCAAGTGGTGCAGTGATCACCGTGTTCACCACCGTCACGTGGACCATGAAAAGGATCCTTACAATATCAATAAAGGATTTTTTTATGCACACATGGGATGGATCTTTTTCAAAGAACAAAAAACGGAGACTGCTCATTACCCCAAAGATCTATTAAATGATAAATTGGTCATGTGGCAACATCGCAATTACCTGGCGATTGCGGTGACTGTAGGATTTATTCTTCCAACCCTGTTAGGATATTTTCTAGGTTCAGCACTTGGCGGCCTGGCACTGTCGGGACTAGCGAGAGTCGTCTTTGTTCATCACTGCACTTTTTTTATTAATTCATTATGCCATATTGTTGGGAGTCGTCCTTACACTGACACTAATACTGCAAGAGATAGTTACGTCATGGCGCTTTTTAGTTACGGTGAAGGGTATCATAATTATCACCACTACTTTCCAAGCGACTATCGAAATGGAATCCGTTGGTACCATTTCGATCCAACCAAATGGTTGATTAAATTTTTATCTTTTGTGGGGTTAGTTAAAGATCTCAAAAAAGTTCCTGAAAAACTTATTGTTCAGGCCAAAGCAGAGATGCAGAGTAAAAAATTTCAAACAGTATAAAATAGACTAAGGCCCGGATTTTTTCCGGGCCTTTTTTTTATAGATGATAACGAATCGAAGTCACAACCTTTCCCGTTTTTAAACGAAGAGCGGTTCGAAGCACCAAGGTCATCTGATTGTGAAGAAACTGGTGATACCAATGACGGGTGATAAATTCCGGCACAACTACCGAGACCAGCTCATTGCCTGATTCAACATGGACTTTATCAATATATTGCAACAAGGGACCCAAGACTGAACGATAAGGGGAATTTAAAACCTGCAGCGGTAGGCCCTGAGACCACTTCTCCCACACTTTTAGCATTTTGACGGTGGCCTCATGATCAATGTCCACATAACAAATACGAACATCATCTGAGATGGTCAGTGCGTATTTGACCGCCATCACCACTCCTGGATGAATTCCGGAAATCGGAACAATGGCCGTGTATTTTCTTTGTTGGCCGATATTTAAATCTTTATGAAAGGTGTCTCGCGCCAATTGATGCCCAATACTCAGGTAATGGGCCTTAATCTGCTTAAAAAAGAAAACGATGCTGGGGATAAGTAAAACAATAATCCAGGCACCATGGATGAACTTGGTCACCGTAATAACGATCAAAACGATAAAAGTAGTGAAGGCGCCCAACGCATTGATGATCAATCCTTTTTTCCAATGCCCAACTTTGCTTTTTTTATGATGAACAATCATTCCCAACTGAGAAAGGGTGAAAGAAAGAAAAACCCCAACGGCATAGAGAGGAATCAACAAGTGAGTTGATCCTTTAAAGATAACGATTAAAATAGCGGCGGAAATAGTGAGTCCCATGATTCCGTTTGAAAAGACCAGGCGATCCCCGATACTTGAGAGCTGACGAGGAAGAAAACGATCTTTGGCCAGGAGTGAAGTGAGTCGTGGAAAATCAGCATAGCTGGTATTAGCGGCCAATAACAAGATGAGCGCAATTGCCACCTGCGTGCCGTAATACATGAAATTATTTCCAAACACCGAGCGTGAAAGCTGCGACATAACCGTTTCACCATGAACGGGCGCAATCCCATAAACGTGGGCCAGCAGCGTGATTCCCAAAAAGAAACAACCGAGAATGGCGCCCATCCAAATCATTGTGATTTTGGCATTTTTCTGCGAAGGCCGCTTAAAGATTGGCACACCATTGGAAATGGCCTCGATTCCAGTCAGTGCTGAGCAGCCTGAGGCAAAAGCACGTAGGAGTAAAAAGAGTGGCACTTCAGGATAAGTTTCGTGAAGAATGGGAGCATGTTGAACTACTTCCCCCGTCATGATTCTGTAAAATCCCATCGCGATCAAGATGATGATACTAAGAATAAAGAAATAAGTGGGGTAAGCAAAAATATTAGACGATTCGCGAATCCCTCTGAGATTTAGCGCCATAATCAAGAGGATGATCAACACACCAATAATGATTTTGTGTTCCGCTATAAAAGGAAAGGCCGAGCCAATGTTTTCAACACCCGCTGAAACCGAAACTGACACCGTTAAAATATAATCAATCAGGAGCGCAGCTCCGGCCACCAACCCCGCGGTCTCTCCCAAATTCTCTTTGGCCACGGTATAAGCACCGCCACCATGAGGGTAAGCCGAAATAGTTTGTTGGTAAGAAAGAGTAATGATCAGCAGAAGAATGGCCACCCCCACCGCCATCGGCATAGACCACGCCATCGCCGCCGCTGACAGGGCAAGCAACGCAATCAGCACTTCTTCTGTGGCGTAGGCGACGGAAGAAAGAGCATCGGAAGAAAGAACAGCGAGCGCTTTCCATTTTGGAATTTGTTCTTCTTCCAATTTATCCATCGTTAATGGATCGCCAATAAAAAATTGTTTTAGTTTCGTAAAAACCATAGATTTTTGTCACCTGTAAAAGCAGCAGTGGAGTGTTTTTGAACGGCATAAATTGCGCCTGTTCCAGACCTCTGTCAAGTATCAAGAAATTATCAATCCCCACAAAATATATGAACCCAAATATCGCTCCCCCCACTACATCTTGTGGTGTCAACCTCTAATTTCTTGTTTTTTTTGCAAATGGCGCTCCTAAAAATGGGATGTAAGTTTTAATTAGATCATAAAATTTAGATTCATAGGACCACCAGGTGGAGGATTAACTATATGATTTTAATATATATTGAATCATCTGCGAAAAGCGAAAAAAGATAATGAAAAGCTAATGAAGCGAAACACCAAAGAAATTACTATTTTTAAAACTCGTTGATCTTGTTATCTTTTCTTATACACACACGCACGGTACTTAGACATTTCAGGAGGCATACACATGGCGACAACTACGGGGTCAGCTCAATCTATTTTAGCACCCAACGATTCACGATTTGTTCTTTTCCCAATCAGATACCATCAGGTATGGGAAATGTATAAAAAACACATGGCAGTTTTTTGGACATCAGAAGAAATCGACCTGGTCCCCGACCTTACTGATTGGGAAACAAAATTAAACAATGACGAAAGACATTTCATTTCTCACGTTCTGGCTTTTTTCGCAGCTAGTGACGGAATCGTTAATGAAAACTTAGCTCTTCGCTTTTATAACGACGTTCAAATTCCAGAAGCTCGTTGCTTCTACGGATTCCAAATTGCAATGGAAAACATCCATAGCGAAACTTACTCACTTCTGATTGATACCTATATCAAAGACCCAAAAGAAAAAGATAAACTCTTCAATGCCACTCAAAACATGGCGTGTATCGCAAAGAAGGCAGCATGGGCCATGAAGTGGATCAAGTCTGATAAGTCATTTGCTCACCGGGCAGTGGCCTTCGCGGCAGTAGAAGGAATTTTCTTCTCAGGCTCTTTCTGTGCCATTTACTGGTTAAAGAAAAGAGGCCTGATGGCAGGACTTTGCACATCAAATGAATTCATTTCACGCGATGAAGGTCTTCACTGTGAGTTCGCATGTTTAATGCATGATCTTCTGAGTGTTGACGAAAAAATATCAAGCGAAACCATTACTCAAATCATCACTGAAGCAGTAGCGATTGAAAAAGAATTTATTCTTGAATCACTTCCTGTTTCACTTATTGGGATGAATGCTGAGTCAATGTCTCAATACATCGAGTTCGTAGCTGATCACTGGCTACAACAATTAGGCGCGGACCCGGTTTACAACACCAAAAATCCTTTCGAGTGGATGGAACTCATTTCACTGGAAGGTAAAACCAACTTTTTTGAAAAACGAGTTTCTGAGTATCAAAGACCCGGAGTTCTCGGAGAGAAACAATCACACACATTCACATTAGACGCGGAGTTTTAACATGTACGTCATCACACGCAGCGGCGAAAAAGAGCCCATCAAGTTCGACAAAATCACGGAAAGAATTGAACAACTTTGTTTTGATTTAGACAGATCGTTTATCGATCCGATGAAAATCGCAAAGAAAGTTATCGAAGGAATCTACGACGGAATTACCACTAAAGAACTAGACCAACTAGCTGCTGAAACTGCGGCTTATTTATCAACTCAACACCCGCAATACGCGACGCTGGCGGGAAGAATTGCAGTGAGCAATCTTCATAAAGAAACACGCGGCTGCTTCTCCGAAAACATCAAAGCAATGTACCACTATCATAATCCGTTGACCGGCGAGTACTCTCCCCTGGTTTCAACTGAACTTTATGAAGTGGTTATGGCCCACGCTCATCAGCTAGACAAAGAAGTTTCTGACCGTCGCGATTTTAATTATGATTATTTCGGATTTAAAACTCTGGAGAAATCTTATCTTTTAAAGATGAATAATAAAATTGTAGAGCGTCCAGGCCAAATGCTAATGAGAGTTTCTCTGGGCATTCACGCTAACAATATTGAAGCTGCTATTCAGACTTACAATCTTATGTCTGAAAAATACTTCACTCACGCTTCACCGACTCTTTTTAACTCGGGAACATCTAAAGCTCAGCTTTCTTCATGTTTTCTTTTAACCATGAAAGATGACTCGATTGAAGGAATTTACGAGACTCTTAAGCAAACGGCATTGATTTCTCAATCGGCCGGCGGCATCGGTCTGGCGATTCACAATATCAGAGCAAAAGGCACACAGATCAAAGGAACTAACGGAACTTCTAATGGTATCGTTCCAATGTTGAAAGTCTTCAACGATACAGCAAGATACGTTGACCAAGGTGGCGGAAAAAGAAAAGGTGCTTTCGCGGTTTACTTAGAGCCATGGCATGCTGATATTTTCGACTTCCTGGAAATGAAGAAAAATACAGGTAAAGAAGAGCAACGTGCTCGCGATTTATTCTACGCTCTTTGGATCCCGGATCTATTCATGAAGCGAGTAGAAGAAGACGGAATGTGGTCACTCTTTTGTCCACACGAAGCTCCAGGACTTTCTGACTGTTATGGTAAAAAATTCGAAGAACTTTATACTTCTTACGAAGAAAAAGGATTGGCGAAAAAAGTCGTTCGCGCTCAGGATATTTGGTTTGCGGTGCTCGAAAGCCAAATTGAAACAGGTTCTCCTTACATGCTTTATAAAGATGCAGCTAATGAGAAATCTAATCAAAAAAATCTTGGAACGATCAAGTCTTCAAACCTTTGCACTGAAATCCTTGAATACACCGCTCCTGATGAAGTTGCAGTTTGTAACTTGGCATCCGTTGCCTTGAATCGATTCGTAGATAAAAATAATGGCAAAGCGACTTATAACCACAAAAAACTCTACGATGTTGTCTATCAAATGACGGTTAACTTAAACCGCATCATCGATATCAATTATTACCCAGTGGAAGAAGCTCGTAACTCTAATATGCGCCACCGTCCAATCGGTCTAGGGGTTCAAGGGCTAGCAGATACCTTCTTTGAAATGAGACTGCCGTTTGAATCAAAAGAAGCGCTAAAACTCAACAACGACATCTTTGAAACTATTTATTTTGCGGCAGTTACAGCTTCAAAAGACCAGGCCCAAAAAGATGGAGCTTATTCAACTTTCGCTGGTTCTCCAATGTCAGAAGGAATTTTCCAATTTGATATGTGGAACGTGAAACCGAACAGTGGAAACTGGGATTGGGCAGCACTTAAAGCAGAAGTAAAACTTCACGGTGTGAGAAACTCACTCCTAGTTGCTCCTATGCCGACGGCTTCAACTTCTCAAATCCTTGGTAACAACGAGTGCTTCGAGCCGATCACTTCAAACATTTATGTTCGTCGTGTTCTTTCCGGAGAATTCGCAATCGTTAACCGTTTTCTGGTAAACGATCTTATTAGCTTAGGATTGTGGAATGATAAAATGAGAAACGAAATCATTGCCAACAATGGTTCGGTTCAAAATGTCGCTTCAATTCCAGATGAAGTAAAAGCACTTTATAAAACTGTTTGGGAAATTAAGCAGAAGGCCGTAGTTGATATGTCTCAAGGCCGTGGTCCTTATATTGATCAAGGTCAGTCGCTTAACGTTTTCATGGAAGATCCAAATTTTGGAAAACTCTCAAGCATGCATTTCTATGCCTGGAAAGCAGGACTAAAAACGGGGATGTATTACTTAAGAACCAGAGCAGCAGTTAATGCGGTTCAGTTCACAGTAAAAAATAATGAAGTACCGGTTAGAAAGTCACTAGAAGAAGAACAAGCGGCCATGGTTTGTTCGCTGGAAAATCCAGAAGACTGTGTAATGTGTGGGTCTTGATCAGAATGAATTAAAATAAAAAAGGGGCCCTTGTGATCTGTACCCCAAAAAGTGGACAGTTTAATAAAAGGGCCCATTAGTTTAAACGCCTGCACTCAGCAGGCGTTCTTCCTTTAAGTCCCCATTGAGGGCGTTCTCTGTTGTAATAGTTTACGTATTC
>Ga0208115_1000092_pt1 | contig 24089 bp, 22 predicted proteins | sample LakWasMeta4_LOW4_2_FD_183856 | JGI IMG/M metagenome (GOLD analysis project Ga0208115, IMG submission 183856) | Freshwater sediment methanotrophic microbial communities from Lake Washington under simulated oxygen tension - Sediment Metagenome... | ecosystem: Environmental > Aquatic > Freshwater >...
TGCAAAAAGTGCTCACTCAAAGGCCTATAGCTCAAATGCCATGGCTCCGGGGCAATGCCGCCAGCATCTTTGGCATACGGCCGATAGAAGCCAAAATCTGCCATATTTTCAGTAAGCCAAGAATCCAGCTTGGAAAAAATCCCACCATCCTGATACTCACCCGGCACCAGCTGAATTTTATAATTTTCGGGCAGAGACTTTAGGTCATAAACATCAATATCCGTGCCCCAATGATGCCTGCTTCCTCCGGGAATGGCCGACCATCTGAGAATTAAAAACATGAGTTCTTCCGAAGTGAGAGAAGAGATGTCAACCGCTCGGGAATCTGAATCAAGCACGACCCTATTGCCTTGGGCCTTATTATTCCAAATCATTTTTTGGTCTTCATAAGACCTGAAAGAACTGGTCATCGCCAGCTCTATTCCCTCTTGAGCGGCCCTTTTCAAAAGCCCAACGAGTGCCTGATTCATCTCTTTATGCACTAGAAACTTGCTTCCTTGAAAAGAAACGAGCTGATCAGTGGTGCGTCCGGTGAGAAAGTCTAAATAATTCATCAGAATTGATCGGTTCGAAGCATGACCAGTGTGCATCCATGAACAACTTCGATTCCTTTTGCTAAGAGTTTTTCTTCCAGTTTTACATTTTCAGTGCCGGGATTAAAAATGATTCTCTTAAAATCCAGATTCATTAAGACGTCACTAAATTTATCTGAAATCGCGGCACTCATATAAAGCGTAACTGTATCGCAAGACTTAGGAAGCTCTGAACCCTCTTGCTCTCGTGGATTGTACTTGATGGCCTCGTGGTGAAAATCCTTCAACAAGTGATAGGCCATATTGGAATAGCGCTCAGGATTATCCGAGTATCCAAAAACGATTACTTTTTCTTTTTTAGGATTGGTAGCATTCATGATGAACAACTCACTGAAAAATTTTTATATTTAAGGGGGGCACACTTTGACCATTCTTCAAATTCGGGCCATTCATCGAAAGGATGAGTCAGCACTTGGAACATATTTGCCAGGATCTCAGGTTTATTAAGATAATTTTCAGTGGCAATTTGGGCCATAAAATTTCTTAAAATAAATTTGGGATTAGTGGCCAGCATTTTGTTTTGGCGTTCTTCGGCTGAACTTTCTTCCATTTTAAGTCGCTCTTCATAGATAGCTAAAAATGCACTCAATTCGGCGGAGTCTGCAAAACTTAATTTTTTAGTTGTTTGGTAGTGACTTAGCTCTCTAAAAAATTGAGTGTAGTCAATTTGTGTGGCAACCAGCATGTTGAGGGTCTGCTTTAAAAAAGCTTCGTCACTTTCAGTGCTTTTTTGAAGCCCCAATTTATCTTTCAGCAGCCTTCGGTATTCAAAGTGAAAAATTTGAGGATAGGTCTCCAGCGTTCTTTTGAGTTCTTCTGCGCTGATCATGGTACTTAAGGCAATTCCCAATTGTTCCAGATTCCACATGCCAATCGGTGGCTGATTGCCAAAACTGTAGCGCCCTTCATGGTCAGAGTGATTGCAGATATGATCGAGATCCAAATGATCAATGAAGCCATAAGGCCCATAGTCCACAGTGAGACCAAGGATCGACATATTGTCGGTATTTAAAACCCCGTGACAAAACCCAACGGACTGCCAACGGGCAAAGAGCATGGCCGTTTTTTTCACCACACTTTGAAAAAATAAAAGGGTGCGATTAGGATGCCCGGCAAATTCACTGAAATAGGTATTGATCGTGAAATCCAGCAGACTTTTTAATTCTGCCTCTTGGTGAGTGTGGGCCAGGTATTGAAAATGGCCAAATCTTAAAAAGCTGGTTGCGACCCTAAGAACCACGGCCGCTTTTTCAACTTCTTCCCGATAGACATCATCACTTCCGTGAATGATGGCCAGCGCTTCAGTGGTCGGGATAGCAAGTGCTCTGAGGTGAGCGCTGGCCAGGTATTCGCGAATACTGGAGCGAACCACCGCTTTTCCATCACCCATCCGCGAAAATGGCGTCAGCCCTGCTCCTTTTAACTGAAGTTCAAAATACTCTCCCTGCGAGGTCTTTACTTCCCCCAACATCAGCGCGCGTCCATCGCCCAGGCGAGGAACGTAATGCCCAAATTGATGACCGGAATAATAAGTAGAGGCCGACAGCACTCCCTCAAAATCCAGATCGCCGTTGAGCAAACGAGTGAATGAAGATTTTTCAACTTCGCGCGAATCAATTTCAAGACGCGCCAAAAGATCATGATTAATATGCAAGACCACTGGATTTTGCAGAGGGGTACTCTGCACTTTGACAAAAAGATGCGGGCAATGCTTAGAGAGGCGATTGGTAAAGTTAAGGTCGGCGAATTTTACTGTATCGGTTTGATGCTCTATAGTCATTTTTCACTTCGCTTTTGGATACATGTTGCGCCACCTCTTCATTCAACTCTTCGGGTGTCTCAAGGGATTGAAGTTTCTTGAAGTGGTTTCTTTCTTCTTCAGTTTTAGCAAACATCACCATTTCGGGCAAAGCATTTTTTAATTCGTCTTTAGTCATTCTTTGGTAATAATATTCAACGCAAATTAAACACATATTGTTCCCCCAAAATAAAAAATCTATCTATGAGATTTCGCCGACAAAAGTGCAGTGGCCAAAAGATCAGGCACTTTTTCACCGTTTCCTTCTTTTCATTTTAACACGAAAAAAATATTTTTTTAATCATTTAAGTGCTGAATATCGATGGAGTTCTCATCGGATAATAACGCTAAAGCTTTAGAGTTTAATGATCTCCGCGCTTAAATAGCTATAATCAAGCAAGACCTACCCTCGCCTTGATATCTTGCTGATTTATTTTTGCTAGCTTTTGATTTTGTGGTTGCCCGTCTGTTGAAGTTGTACGTTTGTTGAAACCAAAATCAGAACATTCGGAAAAGGACTTAATTGAAACTTTTCCGTTAGATGGGGATTTCCATGTTGTTAACGTATTCGAAAAGCAAACAGCAATTGCTGGTTGCCCTATTCTTGCTACTGCTCGCGTCCTGTAAACAAAGTGAGTTCTACGACAAGGCCGCCTTGCTAGAAACCGGGCCCAAGGCCACCAACGCCACCGAATCTGAAGCTACTCCCGGATCAAATGATGAGAGTGGAACAGTAGTCGACGGTGGAACAAGCACTACTACTCCTCCTGCCGGTTCAACCCTTCCCGATCTCACTGCTCCTCCAGTGGTTGTTGCCCCTCCGGAAGTAATCGCCCCTCCGGTGATTATTGATCCAATTGTCGTTGTCCCTCCGATTGTCGTGGCCCCTCCTGTGGTGATTACACCACCCGTGGTTGTTGATCCAATCGATACAACTCTTCCTGCAATTTTGCTGAATGATCGCATCGAGCATTTTACTCAGGACTCTTCAAAAGCTGGAGCCGTCGATATTTTATGGGTTATCGATGACTCAGGATCAATGGCCGACAATCAAGATGCTCTTGCTCGAAATTTTAATAATTTCATCACTCAGTTTTTAGAAAAGAAAGTTGATTTCAAAATGGCCATCACGACTACTGATTCGACTTCACTGCGAAATGGTAAAATGGTTGGCGACAGCTCAAAATTAACTTCCGCTTCGGCGATTGGTAACCGAGCGGCCTTTACCAACAATTTTTCGAAATGGGTAAAAGTAGGAACATCGGGTTCAGGAATAGAGCAAGGACTAAAAACGGCTTCAAGCTTTTTGGATCGCTACTCTGCCAGTTACTTGCGTCCTGATGCTTATCTGGCCATCGTCTTTTTAAGTGATGAAGAAGATCAGTCGACTAAAAAAGTAAGTGAGTACATCACACGCTACCAGTCAGTAAAAGTTAATAAAGGTATGGTCAAGGCCTACAGTATCGTGACTCAAAGCCAGCAGCGAGCTGCTCAATGGGAAACAGTTGGGCTTAGATACAACGAAGTGGCCAATGCGACTGGTGGAACCAGCAGTGATATCAATGAAGATTTTTCCATCACCCTTAAAGATCTGGGTGGAAGCATTGTAAATCTAATAGATAGTTTTGCCCTGGCCGAATCTCCTTACGAAAATAAAGTCACTGTCTTAGTTAACAATGTTCAAGTCAATTCTGGCTGGAATTTTGATGTGAGCTCTCACTCACTAAAATTCAATGCTGACGCTGTTCCAGCTCAAGGCGCCAAAATTGAAGTTCGTTATAAAGTGAAAGCAACTGTTTTAGGAGCTATTTAATGAAAGGTTTGAATTATAAAAAACTCGCAATCAATCTAATGTTATTATCAACCGTTGCTGTGGGGTCACCCACAGCTTCGGCTGCGGAGAAGGATCTCTACGACTTCTTATGGCTTGATCCAGACAAGCAAGTTTATGTTTTACAGAATAAAGTTCACAAAAAAGAGCACACCGTCTACGCCGGCCTCGGCGTAGGCCTGGGCCTTTCTTCAACCTTCCAGGACACTTCACTGTTTCATGGAAATGTTGGTTTTTACCTGACTGAAGAATTGGCGGTGGAAGGACTTTATACCAGCTATAGCAATAAGGATAATGAGGCGCTGGAAAATTTAAAAAGACTTAACGGCTCAATCCCCTTCATCCGAAAAACTAAAAGCAATTATGGAGTAATTGCCAAATGGTCACCATTTTATGGAAAGATAAATACTTTTAACAAGATTTTTTATTTCGACTGGTCTTTTGGACTTGGATTGGGAAAATTAAACACCGAAAGTAATGCCGCCACCGTTGGCAATCCGGCCATGGCCAATAATTATAGTTCGGAATCCTACACATCTCTCCTAGGGAAGACGGAACTCACTCTTCATGCCACCAAGAACATACATTTTGGCCTTGGGATTATTATGAATAGCTATAAAGCACCTGGCCCCACAATCAACAATCTCCCTGGTAAAGAAAAAGTAAGAAACAACTTAGACACTATGTTGAGCGTCGGTTTTTCATTCTAATCCATACATAATTAAATATCGAGTTAAGAGGTTATATGAAGTATCTAGCGTTAACAATATTGATGGCAGGAATGGTTTTAAATACCAGTGCTCACGCTACCGCCAAAGCTGCTTTTGAAATTTATAAAAAAGACAAAAGCAGAGAGAAAAATAAAAAGATAGCTCACGAGTTGATCGACGGTGGTTTTTATTTTAGTGCCATTCCCTATATCAATAATTACCTGGAAGAAAATAGCGAGATCGACAAAGAGCTTGAGAGCGACATTGAAACCTTGGTTGTCAAAACAGGAACGATGGCGGTTTTAAACCTGGAAGAAAAAAAACTGGAAAGTTTTTCTATTCCCTCTATCGCACTTATTTTGGGAACTCGACTTTTTAACAAAGATCAGCTTGATAAATCCTATGCAGTATTATCGCGCATCCCAGAGACTCATAAATTTTCAATTGAGGCCAGTCTGATCAAGGGAACGATTAAAAATCTGCAAAGAAAACATATAGAAGCCTCCAATTTCTATGAACAATGTGCCAAGAAGGCGGGACAACAGGAAAACGCGGCCGGTGGTGAAAAAAACAAACGTTATTACACCTACCTCAACGAGACTTGTACCATTCGCATGGCCAGAGTGAAACTTGAAGATAAAAAATATGAAGAAGCGCTTGAGATCTATGAAAAAATCGATAAACGCTCTTACAAATGGCCATATATCCTGATGGATAAGGCCTGGGCCCACTATTATTTAAAAGATTATAACCGCGCCATCGGTTTAACCGTTACCTACAAATCGCCATTACTAGAAAGCTATTTTTTCCCAGAGGCCGAAGTGCTTATGGCGCTCTCTTACTACAATTTATGTCTTTGGGATGACTCCTTGAAAGTAGTCGACCATTTTTATGATTACTACCAACCAAAGGCCGATGCTCTAAAAGAAATTCTGGGGCAAAATAAAAAATCAGATACTTATTTTCTAGATCTTTATTATGCTGATCCCAAAACCAGAGAAAATTTAAATCCTTTCATTAGAAACTTAATCACTCAAACCAGAAAACAAGTTAAGTTTAACCTGGATTTAGCAAGCTTAAGATCTGCCAAAGATGAATTATCGCTGTTAAAAAAATTAAAAAATAAAAATGAATTTACGGCCGATCTTGAAGCAAACCTGGATTCAACCATTAACTTTATCAGCGCCAAGATCAACTATTATATTAAAAAAGAGATATTTGTCTTCATCAATGAAATCCACAAGCACAGTTACTCGATGTTTAACCTCAAGCTTGAACTGCTTTCAAAAAAGAGAGATGAAATTTATAACACTAAGGCCGATCAGCAGATCAACCGTAACAGAGGTTCAGAAACAAACGTCAACCGTAAAAAGAACCAGTATTTTTTTGATTTCAACGGATCGTTTTGGGCAGATGAATTAGGAGATTACTCATTTGGTTTACAGTCTCAATGTAAAGAAGAGAATACAACAGAGAACAAAGAAGAGATTAAAGACAATGAATCCAACAAATAAAATGCCAACAGGAAAACATATGAAACTCTTTTTAATTTTAACCCTCTCGCTCAGCACTTCCTTCAACGCCATGGCGGAAGAAAAAAAGAATACGGTTTACAAGTATAAAGAATATGAAGTGATCGACCTAGGCAGTATGGAAGTCAAAGGCCAGATCGTCGCCCCAGGGGATTTAACCGTAAACGAACGCGAAAGAAAGGTTTTTAAACGTTCCCTGCTTGAAAAAAATAATTTTGATTTTGAAAATAGACGCGAAATAGAAAACTTAAGATAAGGTCCAACCACTATGATTAAAACTTTAATGCTTTCACTCTCTCTGGCCTCGGGATTATTAACTCCTGTTTATCAGGCGATTGCCGCCGAAGAGGCCACGGATAAAAGCCGTGATAATGCAGTAAAATGGTCTAAACTAATGAGTCTGGTTAACAACGAGATTCAAACCATCAAGAACAACAAGTACTCAGGTCCGGAATTAAAACACCGTCTCTTTGAACTTTATTCTGAAAAAATTAAATTAATCAAAGAAAAAGAAAACCTAAATCTTCTCAAGGCCGATCCGCAAAAGGTGGCCGCTGGTGGAAAAGAGTCTTTTTTTAAGTCTTCGCGTGAACAATACATGACCGCCCAAAAATTTGCTTTAGGGCTGATGGCCGATTATCCAAAGTATGAACGCACTAGCGAAATCTACTACGCGCTCGCGATAAATTCACGTGACTATGGAACAGCTCATGACACCGAACAGTTTTTGAAACTTTCGGTAAAGTTCAGCAAAGACAACTCCAAAACCATGTACAACGCCAAAACCGCTCTGGCCGAATATTATTACAACAATAAAAAATATCACGATGCCATTTCTTACTACAACGACGTTCTGAAAACGAATAATGACGAATGGTATGGGAAGCATTTATACAATGCTTCTTGGTGCTATTTAAAAGAGCGCAACTTTAAAAAGGCCCTGGAATTAATTAAAGAATCGTTTGAGACCACAAAAAATAAAAAATTCGTTTCAATGAAAGAGCAAATCAACAGTGCCATCGGGATTTTTTTCGTGCAAGCGGATGCCACTCGTGAAGGGATAGAGTTCTTTGAAAAAAATACTAATCCCTCGGCCCCTTCTCTCTTGATGCTCGCCCAGTCCTCCATGAATAAGAGCAATTTCTCTTTAACAGAAGAAGTCATGAGGGCCGCGCTCCGAGATACCCACAAAAGAAAAGATGCCAATGGAGAGATGAAAGTGCGCCTGGCGCAGCTGGATATCTACCGCGAAAGTAAACAAGATGGCCTTTATTTTGAAACGGCCAATAATATTTTGGAACTGAATAAAAAACACAAACTGGATCAGGAAGAAGTCTCACTGGCCGTCAACAAGATCAAAGACGTTGCGGGCTTTATGCAGATCAATCTGGTTAAAGACAAAATGCGAGAAGAAGTTCAATTCAGTAAAGAGGATTATAAAAAAATCATCAGATACTTTGATATTTTAGCTTTTCTTGATAAAAAAAGTAAAAATCAATACCGCTACTATCAGGGGGAAACTGCCCTTTCAACTCATGATTACCAAACGGCGCTTAAGTACTACGTTCGCGCTGTCATGAGTTCCAAACTCAGCAAAGACACGGGCGAAACAACCCGCAAATCGCTGGAGGCATTGCTTTCGACCATTGAACTGGCAAAACTTAAAAAGCCCCGGGAAGATGAATACACCATTTTTGCCTTCAAGAATTTTGTTATCATTTATCCAAAATCAGACAAATCACAGGCCATTTATCAAAAACTATTTAACAAATATTTCGAATTACGCCAGACCAAAAAAGCAGTCAACATTTTATTAGTTTATCGCAAAAACTATAAGGAAGACGTCGCGATTCATCGTGAAATGTTGACCCAGGTGCTTGATGGCTACATTAAAGAAAAGAAAACTGACAAGCTCGCCTACTGGGTATCAAAAATTGAAAAAGGATACTTGAGCTACAATTCAGAATATATCCAAAATTCAATTGCCGTCCTTGGGGGACTTCTTTTTGACAAGTACCAGGCAATGGAGAAGCTTGGAAATATCAAAGAAGCGATGAAGGGATATGAGTCGATTTACGAATCAAAACAATACCCAAAAAGAACAAAGGCCGAAGCGGCCTATGCCATCGCCACACTCTATCAAGAGCAAAACAAGGCCCGTGATTCTTACAAGTGGCTTAAAAAAAGTTTAGAGCTCTATGACGACAAGGATTTGCTTAAAATCACTCCTTCTCTTTTGGTTTTGGCCAAAGGCTATAGACTGCTGCAAAACTTTGAACTTTCTTCTGAGCTGGCAAATCATATCTCTAAAAGATTTTGTGATGTCGAATTTAATGGAAAAGATGGATTCTATGAACTGGCCCTCAGTAACAGTACGATTGAAACCTCAGAAAGTGCCCGATTGATCAAACTGGAAGACGACTACAAAAATTGCAAACTGGACAAACGATTTGTTGAAAAAACGCAGATGGATAACTTTGAGCGCTTGATTCTGAATGACAAAATGACAGAAGTTAAAGCTTATTTCCAGGTGCATTCCGATAATGAAAAACTCGCTCGTCAAATGGGGCGCTACCTGAAATACAAATTCTGGCAAGCTCCTCCCGCCATGAAAGAAAAAATGAAAGCAGACATCAATGCCATGAATGAAAAAACGCCAATCCTTAACCTCAATGGCATGTTTTTTCAATACGATCGCGTAATGGAATTCAGAACCAAGGTGCAACATTTAAACTTTGCTTTTACCGAGCTTTCCAAGTTTGACGACGAAAAATACAACTCCGAAATGGAGCAGTATTTTTCAATTATTACCGAGCTTAACAAAGAGGCGATTGCCCTCTCAAAAGAGTCTTCTCCCCAGGAAATCATTCTGATTCGCGAAGTGCTTTCATACCCCTATTATTCATTGGTAGATTCGATCAATTCCTTCGTGCCACAAGGGGTAGATGCTAAGTATTTAGAGGGGTTTAAACAGGGAATGCGCCAAATTACTGAGTCACTGACGGCTAAAGGCTTACAAGTTGATCGCGAAAAAATGGCCTATTTGGAGAAAAATAATTTTTTCTTCGAAGTTCAAAAATATGATAAATTTCAAGACAAGAAAAGTAGCAAGCGCGAAATCAGCAGCAAAGAAGTTGAAGAGCAGAACAGATTGCAAAATGAGCTTAGAGAAAACTTAAACTTTCACTCAGCAATCATCTTCTCGAACACACTGGATTTAAGCAGAGGCTTAAGAAAGTAAAAGTAAAAATGAGAATGAGAATGAGAAAGCTAATGAAGACACCAACACTAAAAATAAGCCTACTCGTGCTAACGGCCCACCTGATTGGTTGCTCGAGTCAGACCATGAGCACTAAAATTGAAAGTGCTGATGTGGATCTGCTCCGAGAAGAATCGTTAATGAGATACAACACCAATCGTCTTGAAAGCTTGAGCGGGAAAGAAACTGATTTCATCTCTAAAGCGCTATTGGCCTGTCACCAGAATAAAACGATGAAAGGGTTAGGCCTATTAGAGGCCGAAATGCATAAGAACAAGACCAACCCATTTTATTGGAATGCTCTTGGGACGTGTTATTCGCTTTCTAAAGATTATAGCAAGGCCCTTTTTTATTATGACCTGGGAGTTGAAGCGCTTGCGATGGTTAAAGACCAAAGCAAGGTTCTGGCCGAAGCTACCCTGGCCAATAATATTGGACTGGTTCATTTGAATTATAAACGCCACACTGAAGCGTTTGAATCATTCAAGCGCTCTAGTGCCTTGCTGCCGGATTTTTTTACGCCTCAGTTTAATATTGCCCAGCTCTATATTGAGTTTAATGACAATGAAAAAGCGCTGGAGATCTTAAAAAAGCTAGAGGCAAAAAACCCAGGCGACATCGATCTGCTCTACTCTCTTTCTCTTATCTACTATCGAAAAAACGACCTGGATAAATCGTTCTCGGCAATCCAGAAAGTAAAAAAAGATTATCTCAATCGCCCGGACATCGTTGGACTATACGCTTACAACCTGATGAAAAAAAACAGGCTGATTGAGGCAAAAGACATTATAGAAAAACGATTGTATGCCAGTGAATACGATCAACGGAATAAAATATTGCTCGAAGAAATTAATCATAAAATAAAAGAACAATCTAAGACAGCAAAACAGAATTAGTTCGAAGTCACTAACATTTAACAACTGGAACTGGAGCAGTAATGGCCCTGTCCAATATCTCTTTACTGAAGAAAGGAGTTCCTATGGATTTTATCGCAGTTTTCAAGCAAGGTGGATTTATCATGTACCCGTTATTAGTTTTTTCAATCGCGATCTGGATTGTCGCGATTCAAAAAATTCTTTATCTGGTAAAATTTAAAAAAGACGCACGCAAGTATCAGGACGAAGCTTCGCGAATCATCGTCTCTCAAAAACTTCATGAAATGGAAGCACTCTATAAGAACTGTCCCGATGTCATCGCCAAGGCCCACTACGCGGTCTTTGATGAGGCGCTGGGAAAAGATGAATATGAACAAAGACTACACAGACGTTTAAGTGAAACCAATGCGGACTTGAAGAAAAATCTCTGGATCCTGGGAACGATTGGATCATCAGCTCCATTCGTCGGTCTCTTCGGAACGGTTTGGGGTATCATGGGTGCCTTTAAAGTCATTGGTTCTTCTGGGAAGGCAGGGTTTGCGGTGGTTGCCGAATCAATCTCTGAAGCCTTGATCGCCACTGCCGGTGGGATTATCGTAGCAGTCTTTGCCGTCATTCTTTACAACTATCTTCAAACTCGCATCAATGAACTCGCTAGAGAGTTTAAAAATGATCTTGGGGATATGGCCGACCAGTACAACACCTTAAAAAAATAATAATTTGAACGCGAGGATACTTATATGTCTATGGGAAAAATGAGTGATGGCGGAGAAGATGACGATGCAATCGTCGCAGAAATAAATATGACTCCGCTGATTGATATTATGCTCGTGCTACTGATCGTCTTCATGGTTTCTTCGACAGCAGCGCTGGAATCAGGAATGGATATAGAACTTCCTAAAACCGCACTGACCAACGAGAAGAAAGAAGCTGAAATTCTGGTGATCTCGCTTTCTAAAGATGGCCAGGTAGCAGTGCATGGAAAACAAGTTAAGGCCGAAGAAATTTCGCGAAAAATCGCCAGCTCACTGCTTGAACTGAAAACCGATTCCGTCATCCTCGAAGGTGATACTTCGGCAAACCTGGGGAAAGCAATAGAGTTGATGGATATGGCAAAAGTTGCAGGAGCCAAAAACTTCTCGATTGCCGCGGAAGAAGGCAGCAAGAAATAATTAGGACGGTATTGCAGGAAGTGAATGAATGAGTACTATAACCACAAAATTAACGTTACCGAGACGTTCTTTTCACAAAGATGACTCGAGTAAAAGCTTTTTTAGAAAAGCGGTTATTGCAAGCTTTGTTCTGCACTTAATTCTTTTTCTGATGAAGTTTCCCGGCCACAGCGCACCTGAACATGTTAAAGAAAAGCTGAGTTCAATTAAAATGAACTATATTAAGCCAAGTGAAGCTTACCGCAAAAGAAAAGAAATAACGAAAGAGCAAATTGCAAAAATTTTAACTAACGCAGAAGCGGGTGCCAAGGTTGTAACCACCAATGCTCCAGGAGTTACAGGTGACCCTACTCAGACCAAGACTCAAAAGGTCCAGAAGTCCAAAGCAGGCTCGCCTAAGAATGGTCCGCTCTCCAGCCCTAATGCACCAGGGGGCGCCTTGGGCGACTCGGCCACTAAAGGCTACGAGTTTAAAGGCAGAGGCCTTAAGGCCCTGATGGGTAATAGTTCCACCATGACCATTGCCTCTGGCTCTGGCACTGAGGGCAGTCTTGGGGTGACAGGTGGAAAAGGGATTGCCAATAAGGGAAACAACCTGACAGGAGACTACAGAGCTCCGGCCGGTATTGGTGATGGTAGTGGTCTTGGGGGTAAAGATGCGGTTGGAAATTACGACCGTTCCACCACCACCAAAGGACTTGCTAATAAAAAAGGATTCGATACTGCTTTCGTCCAGGCCGATACAGTTGTGCTTGGATCAATCGATCCTGAAATATTGAGAAAAATTTTGGGTGAATATCTCGCTCAATTTAAATTCTGCTACCAACAAGAACTTCAAGAGCAGTCTGAAAAAATTAAAGGGATCGTCGACCTGAACTTTAGGATTGAAGGTGATGGAAAAGTATCCAAAGTCAATATCAAGTCGGCCCAGACTAAATTCTCAGACCGTGGAATAAGCTGTATGTCAAACATTCTAAGAATGATCGCTTTCCCTAAGCCTAAAGGTGGTGGTTTAGTCGATGTCAGACAGCCACTTAACTTCTTCTCCGAAAGCACCAAAATTTAATTCAGTAACCCCGCCTTAACAAGGCGGGGTTTTTTTCATTACAAACTTGACGATTTCGTTCATTGCTTTAAGATTTATTTATAAATAGTAAGCGCTTATCAACCAATCGAGATTTTCATTGTCTATGTCCATTAAAAATAAGCTCACGTTCATCACCTTGATTTTTTCCAGCGTCATTATTTTCTTAATGGCCATCAATTCCATTGCTTTGGAAACACTTTCTACCGTTCGAGCGCATGTCAACTCCGAAGGTCAGTGGTCCAAGGGCCAAAAAGATGCCTTCTATTTTTTGGCAAGATACACCACGACCCATCGAGAAGAAGAATACCAAAAATTTCGGAAAAATTTAGAAATCACTTTTATTTATAAAAAAGCCCGCTTGGAACTACTAAAAAAATCACCCGATTTAGCGCTGGTAGATGCTGCCTTATTAGCAGTCAATAATCATCCCGACGATGTCCGGCCCATGGGTGTAATCTTTAAAAGATTTAACTGGCTAGATTATTTTCAAAAGGCACTTAACATCTGGACTGAAGCGGATGATAAAATTGAAAAGCTTGAGCTTATCACCAATGAGATTCACCAGCTGGTTTTAACAAATAAATTTACGCCGGAACTCTCCACTAACTACCTCGCCCAAATTGATACCTTAAACAAAGAGCTGACTGAGCTGGAGGTTCAATACTCGTTTCAGATGGGAGAGGCCGCTCGCTGGATAACCTCGGTCCTTTTTTGGGTGACACTGACTCTTTCGATCCTTTGTTTGACTTTGGCCCTCTTCGCCACTCGGGCCATTCGCAAAAAAATATTAAATAGTATTGATGCCCTTAAGCTGGGAACAATTCGAGCGGAGCAAGGACTCCTCAGCGTACCGATTCAAACCAATTCATCCTTGAATTCCCACGATGAGTTAGATCAACTGGCGGTTTCTTTTAATAAAATGACCGAAAGCTTAAACAAGGCGATTGTCGAGCGGGATAATGCCCTGGAAAAGCTAGAGCTTCGCGCCCGGGAGCTCTCTGAGGTTCAAGAATTGGCCCACATTGGCAGTTGGGAGTGGGATATCGACAAGCAAGTAATTATCGCCTCCCAGGAATATTGTCGAATTTTTGGATACAACCCCACAGAGTCCCATTTAACTTTTGAGCAGTTGATTAAACGAGTTCACCCCGCTGACCAGACAATCGTTAAGACAACATTCAACAATATTTTCGTAGAAAAAAAATCATTCACCATTGATTACAAGTTACTAATGGAGAATGGAGAAATTCGTGAGCTCACCGTTCAAGGCAGAGTCGCGCTGGATGACAACGGCGAAATTATCAGGATCGTTGGTTCCTCCCAGGATATTACCGAGCGTATAAAAATCCAGTCCCAGATGATTCAATCCAGTAAGATGGCCTCGCTGGGAGAAATGGCCAGTGGAATTGCGCATGAAATTAACAATCCCCTTACCATCATCAAGCTTGCGGCATCCCAACTCCAAAAAAATATCGACAGCAAAGGGCCAGACCTCGCAGGATCGATCACTTCGATCTCCAGGATCGATTCCACCGTTGATCGCATTTCAAAAATTATTCTGGGATTAAGAACTTTTTCACGTGATGGAAAAAATGATCCGGTGGAATTAGTTTCGGTCGATGAAATGCTGGAAGACATGCTTAGTTTTTGTAATGAGCGCTTAAAACATCATGCCATCAAGTTGATCAAAAATAACATTTTACCTGACTTGCTGTTTGAAGGCAGGAAAATTGAAATTACTCAGGTGCTCTTAAACCTGCTTAACAATTCAATTGATGCCATCGAATTTGCTGATCATAAATGGATCAAGATCTCCGTCTTGAATGACGACCAGTATTTAGAAATAAAAGTCACTGACAGCGGATTGGGCATTCCCTTAGAACTTCAAAATAAAATTTTCCAACCATTTTTTACCAGTAAAGAAATCGGGAAAGGAACAGGACTTGGGCTTAGTCTCTCCCAGACCATTATGCAAAATCATCAAGGGGAACTTTTTATCGATTTAAAAAGTCAAAATACCTGCTTCGTTTTAAGACTGCCTAAAAAACAATCCAACATCAGGCCCTTGGCCTGAATTCAAATTCAACTTTTCCTTCCTGATTTAAAAGCAGATAGGCCTCGAACGGTTTTCCCGCCTTGGATTTAAATCCTTTAATTAAATCAGTTTTTTTAGCAGTCATTAGTATCTTTACTTGAGTTTCTGATAATTTTTTCTTGGCGACAATTTTCCAGATCGTGAAGCCACAGCCCTCTTTCCATCTCGAACAGCTATAAGATTTTGGAAAATCCCTAACTTCTGCCTGACAAACGGGACAAGGTCCGAGGCCGGCCATCGCCTTGGGAGTATCTGTGCTGGTTGCGTCAGCTTTTTAATTATACTTGGCATATTGACCGCTATAAGTTTTTTCTTTTTTCTCACCGCCGATCGTCTCAAGCGATTTCCATTCACTGGTGGCACTTTCGATATATTTATTAATACGATCTAAGAATTCCAGGTCGTCATTTTCACCTTCGGCCATGGACTGCAATTTTAATTCAAGTTTTGCCGTCTGAGAAACCGAAGTCAACTCACTAGTGGACGGCATCAATCGCAATTGATCCACCAATTGCACCCCTTTATCACAGGCCATGAGATTCTTGCCGCTTCTTTCAATATAGTTGCGCTTAAGAAGAGTCTCGATGATCTGGGCCCGGGTGGCCTGAGTACCCAATCCAATTTCGGAGCGAAAAATTTTCTTTAAATCAGTCTCGCTAACCAGCCTTGCCGGATTGGTCATATCATAAAGCAAAGAGGCCTCAGTGTAGTCAAATGGAGCTTTGGTTTTTTTGGCCTCTACCAAACCATCCTTAAATTGCCCGACTTCATTCTGCCCGAGTGCGGGCAGTAACTCTTCGTTTTCTCTCCCCTCTAAAATCTTAAATCCCATCTCAATGATTTTTTTACCTCTGGTTTTAAATAAGTTTTGGCCACATTCGATCTGAACTTCAGTTTCGAGATATTTGTGGTTTTCCAAAAAATTTGAAATAAATCTTTTTAAAACGAGATGAAAAATTTTCCCTTCCGGCGAGGACTCACTGCCCGAAAAATCTTTTAAGGGCACAAGACCATGGTGATCCGTAAGCCTGGAATCATCAAAAACAGTTTTATTTTTGAGGTTTACTTTAAAAGCAGCAAATTTTAAAAAATGCTCAGGATAAAGTTCCCTAAATTTATAAACCAACCCTTTGACCATTTCAAAAGACGATTCGGCCATCACTTTTGAGTCAGTCCGTGGATAAGAGAGACATTTATATTTTTCATAAAGAGACTGCGCGATTTCCAGCGTCTTAGTGGCCGAAAATCCAAACTGCATATTGGCCTGGCGCTGTAGTTCCGTCAGCGAATAAAGCCCCTGCGGATATTGTGTTTTTTCACTTTGGTTTAGCACTACAATCCGCGCTTCTTTTTTATCCAGATTGACAACCAGCTGATCAAAAAACACACGCTGCTCCTGGCGCTTTTCATCTTCCTTTTTTTTAGGGTCAAACCAGTAAGCTCCCAGATTGCCTTCCTTAAATTTGAAATTCGCTTTCAATTCAAAATAATCCTGGGGAACAAAGGCTTCGATCGCCTTTCTTCGCTCAACAATTAATCCTAAAACCGCGGTTTGCACCCGCCCCACTGAAAAAAGATCATTGAGTTTTAGGGTCGCTAAACGCGATAAATTCATCCCCACCAGCCAATCGGCCTTTTGGCGTGCCCGACCGGCAATATACAAGCGGTCAAACTCTGAGAGTGGTTTTAAATTTTTTAATTCGTGATGGATAACTTCTTTAGTCAGAGCAGCGGAAGTAAAAAAACGAAAACTTTTCAACTTTGCTTTTCCTTCATTCAAAATCAAACGCGCAATCAACTCACCTTCCCGCCCGGCATCGGTAGCGACAATCAGTCGATCCAGATCCGTTCTCTTCAGCAACCTTTTAATAATATCCAATTGCTTCTTAGTATTAGGCTGGGCCTTGAATTTAAATTCAGAAGGGATAATCGGCAAACTCGCCAAACTCCATTTTTTAAATTTTGGATCGTAGTCTTCAGGATCAAAAGGTGCCAATAAATGGCCAATGGCCCAGGTGATGACATAATCATCTGTTTCAATAAATCCATCTCCCCCAGCTGCGCGCGGGCCAGTACTCAAGGCCTGAGCAAAATCGCGTGCAACGGAGGGTTTTTCAGTGAGAATTAAAGTTTTCATCAGTATAATTTTCTTTTTTTAAATCTTTTATTAGCTAATTTTTATTTTTAGTTTTTAGCGCCTTAGTAATCTGGGCACCCATCGCCGCCTGGAGCGAGAAAAGTAGTGAAGGATTTCGGGCCATCAATTCCTTTAAGTCTTTTTGCTTCCAGCACACATACTCCGTGGGATGAACGGTTCTAACGGTGGCGGTGGCAGGATGATTACTTAAAAAACTCATTTCACCTATAAACTGTCCGTCTTTTAGCTGATTGACGATTTTTTCGCTATCGTTATCTTTGACCACAACATCAACATGGCCATTGTAAATCATTAGCAACTCCTCCATCGCTTGATCCTCTTTGACTAACTCCACTCCACTATCCGCTTTTTTCCACTGCCCCATTCGAATCAACTTAGAGAATTCAATAAGGTTCAACTGGCCAAAAGACATTCGATAGAGCTCCTGCTCTTTTTCATTGAGTGCAATAGTGCGATTGCCATAAATAATTTTAGTGATGTGATAAAAATTGAGGGAAATGAAAAATAAATTCCAACTAATCGGAACCCACAAAGGCTGGGCGGTAACATAAGCATTATAGCCGATCGAACAAAGAGAGCCTGTCACTGAGAGCAGACGAAGCCAGAGGATATCTTTGACCATGAAAGAGCAAGCGACGAGGATAAAGGCGAGGTTGCCTAGGACATGAATTGAAATCATATTAAGAAGCCCTGTCCGCTACGGCTCCTGCCTCTCGCGGACATACATCCCATCCTGGGAATAAAAAAAAAGGGCCGGAATAATCCGGCCCCTATGAATCTGAATCAAATTTTTAAAATTAGATTTCGCCAGTTCCTGGTTTGTACCAGCATAGTGGGCGTGGTCCAACTTTGTATCCGTCTTTTGCGATACAAGTTCCGATGATCGGATCTTTATTGTCAGTGTCTTGGTCGTAAGACTTATCACAAAGGATACCTTGGAAATAAGTGTCTAGACGACATTGAGCTTGCGGGTGAGCATCGTAAGTTCTTTTAACCACTGACTTATCAGGAGTGTTAAAGTTTACGTTTGAGTTCCCACCTAAGTCACCAAGAAGACTTCCAAGAGATTTACCGGCCATGGCAATTCTTTGACAAAGTGCAACTTCGCTTGCGTTTTTATAAGTAGCTTCACACTGCTGAGTAGCTTCAGCATCAACTGTCATTTTAGAGACGTAAGTGATGTTATCTTCTTTCTCTAGAACTCTTCTTAGGCATTTCATAGCTCCGAAATAGTCAGCTTGACCTTCGTTTGCTGCCCATGAAGAACCTTTTCTTGGCGCCCCACCAATATGGTGACCAAGTTCGTGACAAACAACTAGAGCAAAACCATCGTCAGTAGTTAACTGGTGACGAGCGAGACCGCCGTACATGTTAACAACCCAAGTTTTCCCAATTTGTTGAGCACTTGCGTTAACTGTATCGTCGTCCCATCTGTTGTTCATTGAAAGAGTTCCACCCTTTGCTTTAACAATTGGAGCGTAGATATCAGATACACTTTTCACAATTTCAAGAAATCTTTCTTTAGTCATGCCATTTGAGGCCTTATCCCATTGAGAGATTCTCAAGTTGTTTTCAGGTGCGAATCCACTTTTACCGTGAATATCACAAGCATAAGATGCAGAGACTGTTAGAGACAAAGCGGCAACCGCTGATAAAATCCTTTTCTTCATAAATCGTGTCCTCCGTAACAAAAAAATTCAGGATAGGATTATGTTTGCAATTTATTTTTAATTGGAAAATAAAATTAATCTTTCATTAACTGACATTTCTTGTTGGGAATTATTTCATTGGGAAATCTACGGAACTAACGAAAAAGGGGCCGTAAAAACGGCCCCTTTGTCAATTTTTTGGCATGCTTTGTTAGAAATTAGATCTCAGCAGAACCTGGTTTGTACCAGCAAAGTGGACGAGATCCAACTTTGTAGCCGTCTTTCTTAATACATGTTCCAGGAATTGGAGATGTTTCAGAAACGTCATCCGAAACAGATTTATCGCATAGACCAGCATTGAAATAAGTGTCTAGGCGACATTGAGCTGCAGGGTGAGCATCGTTAGTTCTTTTAACAATTTTTTTGTCTGGAGTATTGAAGTTAACTTTTGAGTTACCACCAAGATCACCAAGCAAGCTTCCCAACGATTTTCCGGCCATTGCAATTCTTTGGCAAAGAGCTACTTCGCTTGCGTTTTTATAAACAGCTTCACACTGCTTAGTGGCTTCAGCGTCGATAGTCATACCAGCAACGATCGCAATATTGTCGTCTTTTTCAAGAACGCGTCTCATACATTTTAGAGATCCGAAATAGTCAGCTTGACCTTCGTTCGCGGCCCAGTCAGCTCCTCCACCGTATTTTGGAGCTCCACCAATATGGTGACCAAGTTCATGACAAACAACGTTCATGAATCCGTCTTCAGTCGTCAATTTGTGACGAGCAAGTCCACCGAACATACTTACGTGCCAAACACTTCCATCACGGTGAGCGTAAGCGTTTACTGTACCGTCATCCCAGTTATTGATCATATCAAGAGTAGCCCCTTTAGATTCAACAATTGGAGCGTAAACATCAGAAACACGTTTAATGATGGCCAAAAACTTTTCTTCCGTCATGGTGTTTGCGTTTTTGTCGAACTTAGAAATGTTCAGGTTGTTTTTTGGAGCAAATCCTGTTTCTCCTTTGATGTCGCAGGCAAAAACTGAAGATAGAGACATAGTCATAGAAAGAGCACTGATTAAAATTCCATTTTTCATAAAGTCCTCCGTAACGAAAAATCAGGTTAAAATTATTCTGACATCACGAAGTGTTTAACGTAATAAAATTAATCTTTCATTTTCTTTCAAACAAGATTGTGTAAAGACCGAGCATTTTGCTCTCTTTTGAGAAATTATTTTTTGGGATTAATCAGGCCTTCAATTTCGGTGACGATTTTTCGGTAGCTCGGCAATTGATATTTTTCTTTAAGCGGTTTGATCGCTTCTCTCATCGAGGCCGATAAATTATCGGCGGGCTCTGCGATCGCCAGGATGTTGGTTGCAAAATCTTCAACCACCATAAAAAAAATCGCCATCGGTGAAATGGAAGCGGTCAGCGCCTCTGGAAATCCTACTCCGTTGGAAACTCCGTGGTGCTGCTTAATAATAAGATCGACTCCTTGAGGCAGCTTAGGATATGTCTGAACAAGCAGTGCGGCCTTATGAGCGTGATTCATTACGGCGTCGTTTTCGCGTGAAGTGAAGCCACCTTTTTTAAGTCCTTCCAGATCAGCAATTTTAACCAGTCTTTCATCATCCAGATAAATGTCATGAAAATAACTGACCATGCATATTTTTTCGAGCAGGATATTTTGCTGATCACCGCTCCCCCATTCCATCTTAGGTAAAAGGGTATAAGCAAGAGCAGATATCAGGTAGGAGTGGCGGTAGGAATAACTCATTTTATCATCGAGAAGTTTTTTTAATAGCAAGCCGAGCTTATCAGTTTTTTGAATCTGGGCCTTCATCATATGCACGGTCTGATCGACCATTGCCAGGCATCCTGGGGTGATGCCAATTTCTCTCATGATATCCGTGCTGATGACAAAGGAGTCACCCAATACTTCGATATTTTCGGCGAGAGTTCTTCTTATTTTTAAATTGTTCAATGTTTGAAGAAAAAGACCGTTCATAAAATCTTCGTATTCTTCGCGAAGAATATAGAATTCAGTGAGTCCTAGGTCTTCATATTTGATCAGGTCATCTTTGGTAAAGTTTTCACCATAATTGAGACGTTTGACAAATTCGTCTCCATTTTTTTTAACCAGCTTTATAAAGACATCACAAGGAGAAATGGTCATGAGATAAAAATGCTTAACTGGAAAGGCCACATACTCCGGAAGTTTTAAGTGCTCAAAATCTTCCTTTTTTAAATTGAGTGCCTTTAATACTAGCCGATTGATTTCTTCAATCCGGAGTCGCTCTGAAACCAAAGCGTATTTTTTGAAGGTATGTTCAAACTCTCCAATCACAATCAAGGGTGTCTTCAAGGACAGATCGTAAATGATATTGAGAAAATGAGCGGCGATCGGCTCAACCGCAACAGTGGGACTTTCTTCGGTTTGATTGCGGACCAGCACCAGCGAGAAGCTCTCGCCATCTTTAATTCGTTGAATGCCTTCTGCCGCACTTTGGTGAAAAATAACTTCCGCCCCAAAAGCTCGTTGCAGACTTTTGATAATAATTTCCCCAATCGACTCGTTGGGTTCTATTAATAATATTTTGATATTCTCCATAATATTGATGATAATCGAGAATCGGATTATTGATGGAACTATTTTTGCAAATTACTTGCAAAGTAAGAAGCCAGCTTATAATCTCTTCTTCCAAGAGGAAAAATTATGGCATCACTGGCTATTATCGAAGCAAAATGTATTGATCTGCTAAAAGAAAAAGGCCTGAGCATTACCGCTCCGCGCAAGCTAGTCTTGGGCCTGCTGATGAAAGAACATGGCCCCTTTTCGGCGGAGGATATTTTAAAAAAACTTCCCAAAAATTCTTGTGATCAGGCCACCATCTATCGCTGTCTCAATCAATTTGTTGAAACCCGACTGGTTAGCAGCGTCTACCTGGAAAAAGATATGGCCCATTTCGAATTTAACGACCCCAGTCACCATCACCATCATATCATCTGCAAAATATGCAAAAAAATTGATTCATTTCACGAGTGTATTATTGATAAAATTGAAGCAAATTTATTAAGCAGAGGATATGTAGATATCCAGCACCGCTTAGAGCTTTTTGCCACTTGTGAGAGTTGCCAGAAGGCCCAAGCATGACCAATTTTCAAAGGATCTTTATGAAAAAAATGATTTTAGTCTGTTTCGTGCTCTCGATGCCTTACCTTTTTGCAGCTGAAGTTACCTGGGAAACACTCAAGACGCTTGATGTGGACCCTAAAACCAAAAAGCCGAAGGCCTCAGTCGAACTTCAAAAAATTCTGGGAAAAGAAATCACCATCAAAGGTTTCATGATGCCATTGGATTACGACTCAAAAACAGTTGTTGAATTTTTATTTATGCCTTACGTTCCTTCTTGTATGCACGTTCCACCTCCACCGGCCAATCAACTGGTGCTGGTCAAAATGAAAAAAGGCATTACGTTCGCACCTTCTATGTACCCTATTGAGATTACCGGCAAAATCTCAATCGATGCCAACAAGGATCTGGAGTCATCTTTCAAAATGGAAGGATTGAGTATCAAAGAAATGAAACAATAACCGTGTCCCCCAAAGGCAAGTTTAAAAAATAGTATGACAACATCATCAATTCTCTTAAAAGACTTAAAATTCTCTTATCCTTCTCCCACTAAAAAAGCAGCTCCACTCGTCTTATCCATAGACGAGCTGGAGATTCTAGATGGTGAAAAGGTTTTTCTTTATGGCCCTTCAGGTTTTGGCAAAAGTACGCTGCTTAATATTCTGGCAGGAGTCCTGGAAGTAAAAAGTGGTCACGTTGAAGTACTGGGAAAAAACCTGCACTCCATTTCCCAAGGGGCACGCGATCATCTGCGTGGTGAAAACGTGGGTTATATTTTTCAGATCTTCAACCTTATTCCCTATTTAAATATTAAAGAAAATATTGTGCTCCCTTGCCTCATCAATAAAAAAAGAGGGGCAGGAATTGATTTCGATGAGCAGGCCGATGAATTGATTAAAACCTTAGGCCTTACTGAGCATGCAGACAAAAAAGTAACAGACCTCTCCATCGGACAACAGCAGCGGGTTGCGGCCGCACGCGCCCTGATCGGAAACCCAAAACTGATTATTGCTGACGAACCAACCAGTTCGCTGGACGAGAAAAATACATCGGAATTTATGAATTTGATATTAGCGGAATGGGAAAAAAGAAGATTTACGCTTGTGTTTGTCTCGCACGACACCAGCTTAAAAGCTTATTTTCCAAGAACCATTTCCCTTCCCGATATTAATAAAATTTAGGCGCGAAACAGTTTATGATTAATTTTTTAACTTACAAATCCATTAAAAATAGAAAATTCACTTCCTTCCTTTGTGTGCTCTCGATTGCCTTATCAGTCACGCTCTTTTTAGGAATCGAAAGAATAAGAAATGGCGCCCGTGAAGGCTTTACTAATACTATCAGTAAAACTGATTTGATCATCGGGGCCAAAGGCGGGCCATTGCAGTTGCTACTGTATACTGTTTTTCATATTGGCGGGGCAGTTAATAATATTCGCATGTCGACCTATGAAGAAATCAAAAATAACAGGATGGTGGAATGGGCCATCCCCATTTCTCTGGGCGATACTTATAAAGGCCATAGAGTCGTTGCCACCGATGAGAACTTCTTTCTTCATTACCGCTTTCGTGGCGACAAACAGGTAGGATTCAGCTCTGGCAAGATTCCCACCGACACCTTTGATGTGGTGCTTGGCAGTGAAGTGGCCAAAAAATTCAAACTCAAAATTGGAGATCCCATTGTGCTCTCCCACGGCATTTCTTCCCAGGCCATTTTGGCACATGATACTACTCCCTTTCATATCGTAGGAATCGCCGCCCCAACCCAGACCCCCATTGATACGGCGGTCTTTATCAATCTCTACGGGATGGAGGCAATGCACTTTGGCTGGGAAACGGGCGTTCCCAGCGGCGAAGCAGTCACGCCAGAAAGATTTAATAAAGAAAACATCAAAATTACTCAACTCACTTCCTTTATGGTTAAGCTCAAATCGCGCATAGCTGTTTTAAAAATGAGACGCGAAATTGATCAGTACGAACAAGAACCCATCATGGCGATCATCCCGGCCCTGGCGCTCCAGGAAATGTGGCAGACCATTGGTTATGTTGAACAAATTTTATTTCTGGTAAGCTTGTGCGTTTTACTGGTGGGAATTCTCTCCATTTTAATTTCGCTCTACACTTCGATTAACGAACGCCGGCGTGAAATGGCTATTTTGCGCTCACTTGGCGCCAGCTCACGACATATCTTCGGA
>Ga0208115_1000095_pt1 | contig 23874 bp, 24 predicted proteins | sample LakWasMeta4_LOW4_2_FD_183856 | JGI IMG/M metagenome (GOLD analysis project Ga0208115, IMG submission 183856) | Freshwater sediment methanotrophic microbial communities from Lake Washington under simulated oxygen tension - Sediment Metagenome... | ecosystem: Environmental > Aquatic > Freshwater >...
GAATCCAAAAAGATATACCATTACGGCGGCGTTGCCATATACAAACGGACCCATTCATATTGGCCATTTGGCGGGTGTTTACGTGCCTTCGGATATTTATTCGAGATATTTAAGATTGCAGGGAAGAAACGTTTTGTTTGTTTGCGGAAGCGACGAACACGGTGTGGCGATTTCGATGAAAGCCAAAAAAGAAGGTGTTACGCCTCAGGAAATAATTGATAAATATGATGGAATTATCCGAAAATCATTCTTGGATTTTGGGATTTCGTTTGATAATTATTCGAGAACTTCGGCCAAAATTCATCACGATACGGCTTCGGAATTTTTCAAAACCTTGTATGATAAAGGTGATTTTATCGAGGAAGTGACCGAACAATTGTATGATGCAAAAGCAGAACAATTCTTGGCAGACCGTTTTGTTGTTGGGACTTGCCCTAAATGCGGTAATGAAGAAGCGTATGGCGACCAATGTGAAAAATGTGGTTCGACTTTGAATGCTACTGATTTGATTAATCCAAAATCGACCATTACAGGAGAAACTCCTGTTTTGAAATCGACGAAACACTGGTTTTTGCCTTTGGATCGTTATGAAGATTTCTTGAAAGAGTGGATTCTTGTTGGACATAAAAACGACTGGAAACCCAATGTTTACGGACAAGTAAAATCCTGGATTGATGGCGGACTTGAACCTCGCGCGGTAACTCGTGACCTCGATTGGGGAATTGATGTTCCGGTTGCAGGTGCCGAAGGAAAAAAATTATACGTTTGGTTTGATGCGCCGATTGGCTATATTTCTTCCACAAAAGAATGGGCTTTGCGCGAAGGAAAAGATTGGGAACCTTACTGGAAAGATCAGGACACAAAACTGGTTCATTTCATCGGAAAAGACAATATTGTGTTTCATTGCATCATTTTCCCTGCGATGTTGAAAGCCGAAGGAAGCTATATTTTACCCGATAATGTTCCTGCGAATGAGTTCTTGAACTTGGAAGGAAACAAATTATCGACTTCTAAAAACTGGGCAGTTTGGTTGCACGAATATTTGGAAGAATTTCCAAATCAGCAGGATGTTTTGCGCTATGCTTTGACATCGAATGCGCCAGAAACCAAGGATAATGATTTTACCTGGAAAGATTTTCAAGCGAGAAACAACAATGAATTGGTGGCGATTTTTGGAAATTTCATCAATCGTGTGGTGGTTTTGACCAATAAATATTACGAAGGAATTGTACCAAGTCCAAACGAACTTTCGGAAGTGGACGAAGCAACTTTAACTGAATTGAAAGCTTATCCTGCCGTGATTTCGAGTTCTTTGGAACGTTATAGATTCCGTGAAGCTTTGGGAGAAATGATGAATGTGGCCCGTTTGGGAAATAAATATCTTGCCGACGAAGAGCCTTGGAAAATGATAAAAACAGATCCAGGTCGTGTTCAAACCCAAATGTATGTGGCTTTGCAAATTGCCGCTGCTTTGAGTTCACTTTGCGAACCATTTTTGCCGTTTACAGCTACAAAATTATCGAGGATTTTAAAAATTGAGACTAAAATTGATTGGAAAACAGTTTCTGATAATTCCGATTTAATTCCTGCCGGACACCAAATTGGCGAAGCGGAATTGCTTTTTGCCAAAATTGAAGACGAAGAAATCCAAAAACAAATCGATAAATTGGAAGCTACAAAAACGGCCAATAAGGAGGAGATTGCTTCGTCCCTGGCAATGACGGAACCTCAGAAAGACTTGATTCAGTTTGATGATTTTGCCAAAATGGATTTGCGCGTGGGAACGATTCTCGAAGCGGAAAAAATGCCAAAAGCCAACAAACTATTGATTTTGAAAGTCGATACCGGAATTGACGTTCGCACGATTGTTTCTGGAATTGCAGAGAGTTTTAAACCCGAAGAAATTGTAGGAAAACGTGTGACTGTTTTAGTGAATTTGGCGCCAAGAAATCTTCGTGGCGTGGAAAGTCAGGGAATGATTTTGATGACGAATAATGCTGAAGGAAAACTAGTTTTCGTAAATCCGGATGCGGATGGTGTTACGAATGGAGAGACGATAAATTAAATTTCGTTACCTTTACTATAATTATGTACTACAGAAGAAAAATATTATTATCATTAATTCAAGTTTTTGAAGGCGAATTGGAAAAAATTCAGCTTCAAAAACTATTGTTTCTATATACAAGATTTCAAAAGGAAAGAAAAACCTATGATTTTGTCCCATACAAATATGGATGCTTCTCTTTTCAAGCTAACTCTGACCTATCTACGCTAAAAAAATATGGAATTGTTAGTGAAACTAGTAAATCTTGGAAAAAAGAAGACGAGGTAAGTTATTTAAGCGAATTAACAAAAGAAGATAAAAAAATCATAAGTGATTTCAGAATTATTTACGCAAATAAATCAAGTGATGATTTAATTAAACTTACTTATAAAAGATATCCTTATTTCGCAATAAATAGCACAATTGCAAAAGATTATTTGGACGAAATAGAATTCGAGAATCTGAATAACTATAGGTCATTCGAAGACGAAATAGTTTTATTTACAATTGGTTATGAAGGAATTTCACTTGAAAGTTATCTTAATAAATTAATTAAGAATAACATAAAAGTTCTTTGTGATGTTAGGAAAAATGCATTGAGTATGAAGTATGGTTTTAGCAAAACTCAACTCAAAAATGCTTGTAACGGAGTTGGAATTGAATATGTGCATATTCCCGAAGTTGGAATAGATTCTGACCAAAGACAAGAACTCAAATCGCAATCAGATTACGATGTTTTATTTGAAAAATACAAAGAAAATAATTTAATTAAAACTGTCCCTAATCAAGTTGAAATTCTTGATTTATTAAAGCAAAATAAAAGAATTGCCTTAACTTGTTTTGAAGCTGATATTTGCCAATGTCACAGGAAACATTTGTCAGAAGCAATAACGAATTTAAAAGACTTCAAATATAAACTTGAGCATTTATAATCTATGCCAAAAAAGAAAATCCTAATTACTGTTACAACTTATCCTTTACCATCAAGAAGCTATGATGAGTTAGTTTGTACTGCTGGATTTTTAGAAGACGGTTCTTGGATTAGAATTTATCCAATCCCTTTGAGCTTTCTTAATCAAATTAAAAAAGACACCGGTTTTAAAAAATATACCTGGATTGAATTAGACGTTAAAAAAAGAACTGATGACTTTCGCCCTGAAAGCCACTCTCCTATAAATTATAATTTCAAAAAAATAAATGTTTTAGATACATCTAATTTTTGGGAAGAAAGAAAAAAATTTTGTTTAAAAAATGTTTATACAAATAGGGCAAAACTAGTTGAAGACTCAAAAGATCCAACCAATATTTCATTAGTTACTTTTAAACCATCAAAAATCACTGGATTTGAAGTTGTTGAAGATGAAAAAGAATGGAAAAATGAATGGAAAGAGTTAAGAAAACAAACGGATTTATTTGCAGAAATTGAAAACGATCCAGAAAAAATAATCCCAAAGGTTCCTTATAAATTTTATTATATTTTTGAAGATGATGAGGGTGCTTCAAGTAGACTTATGATTGAAGATTGGGAGATTTTTCAATTATATTGGAACTGCTTGAAAGATAATAATTTTGATGAAAAAATTGCTTTAGAAAAAGTAAAAGAAAAATATTTTGACACTTTCGTAAAAGAAAACGATATATACCTTTTTCTTGGAACAACAATGCAATGGCATAGAAGAAGAGCCCCAAATCCGTTTGTAATAATTGGTGTTTTCTACCCCAAAATAAAAACTCAATATAGTCTATTCTAATGAACCTAAAAGTAATTGCCTTCGACGCTGACGACACCTTATTTGTAAACGAGCCTTATTTTCAGGAAACGGAACAAAAATTCTGTGGCTTGATGGAAGATTATTTGTCGCATCAAGGCATTTCGCAGGAACTTTTTAAGGTCGAAATCGACAATTTGAAAATCTACGGTTACGGCATCAAAGCCTATATTCTTTCGATGATTGAGGCGGCGATGAAAATTTCGAACAACACCATTTCTGTTGAAGTCATTGAAAAAATTATTGAATACGGTAAAGAATTACTCGAAAAACCAATTGAATTATTAGACGGTGTCGAGGAAACCTTGCAAACTTTACACGGAAAATACAAACTCGTTGTGGCCACCAAAGGCGATTTATTGGATCAACGCAGAAAGTTACACGATTCAGGTTTGGGACATTATTTTCACCATATTGAAGTGATGGCGGACAAGCGGGAAAAAGATTATTCTGATTTGATAAAACGTTTAGAGATTCAACCCGAGGAATTTTTTATGATTGGAAACTCCCTGAAATCGGATGTTTTACCGGTTTTGGCCATTGGCGGACACGCCGTTCATATTCCGTTTCACACTACTTGGGCTCACGAAAGAATTGACTATAAAGTAGAACACAAAAATTTCAATACTTTCGAAAAAATGATTGATGTTTTAAATAGACTGCAATAGTGAAAACCCTTTTTGATATAGAAAACTGGCCTAGAAAAGAACATTTTTTGTTTTTCAAACAATTCAAAGAACCCTTTTTTGGATTAACTGTCGAAATAGATTGCACGAAAGCCTATGCAACTGCAAAAGAATTGGGGACTTCCTTTTTTGTGTATTATTTGCACAAAACCATCGTTGCCGTAAACACAATTGAACCCTTTCGCTATCGAATAATTGACAATGAAATTTACATTTATGATACAATTGATGTGTCAGCAACAATAATGCGGGACGATAAAAGTTTCGGATTTTCATTGATTGAATATTCCCTTGATTTTGATGTTTTTGCGAGAAACACTTTCGAAGAAATACAAAGAATAAAAAATACTCCAGGACTTTTTACCAGAGAATTCCCCAATGAAAACGTAATTCATTTTTCAGCAATTCCATGGATAAATTTCACCTCTCTTTCTCACGCCAGAAGTTATACTTTCCCGGATAGCTGTCCTAAAATTTCTTTTGGGAAAATGATGGTTGACGAAACCGGTAAAAGAACAATGTCAATGTCGGTTCACGTGCATCACGGTTTGATGGATGGTTACCACGTTGGACAATTTGTGGATTGTTTTCAGGAATTGATGAATAAATAAAAAGGCTTCCGTTTCCGGAAACCCTTTAATAATATAAAACCCCCTAAATTTATTTTCCTAAAAGAAGCACATCATTCACGACTACTTCTGTGACATATCGTTTTTCTCCGTTTTTATCATCGTAACTTCTGTGGGTTAATTTACCTTCTATGGCAATTTGAAGACCTTTGGTTACATATTTTTCGATAATTTCGGCAGTTTTTCCCCAGGCCACAACTTTGTGCCATTCGGTTTGTTCTACTTTTTCTCCTTTGTCATTTTTGTAACTATCGTTTGTGGCGATGGTTAAATTGGCTAATTTTCGTCCTCCGTCAAAAGTTTTGATTTCTGGATCATTTCCTACGTTTCCGATTAATTGTACTGTGTTTCTCATTGCATTCATGGCGTGTAAATTTAAATTGTTAGTATATGTTTTGTTGAATTGTTCGTTCAAATCAACAGGGCAAAGATGCGATGACTCTAAAAAGTTATTCGGTAGATAACTGCTTACTTTCGGTTGTAACTATTTGTAACCGTTTGTAAATGGAAAAATTTGTATATATTTGATTGATTTTAAAAGAATTAATCCCGCAATAATGGAAAACAATTTCAATCTCGAAAAATTAAAATTCCCAATAGGAAAATTTCAAAAACCAGATTCAATATCAGAAAATGATATAAAAACCTGGATTACATCTATTGAAAATTTCCCCATTAAAATAAAAAATCTAACCGAAAAACTTTCTGTCGAAGAGTTGAATTGGGTTTATCGTCCCGAAGGCTGGACAATTAAACAAGTCATTCATCATTGCGCTGATAGTCACATCAATAGTTTTGTGCGATTTAAACTGGCTTTGACCGAAGATACGCCAACCATAAAACCGTATGAAGAAGCAAAATGGGCAGAACTCGCTGATGGAATTTCAGACGATATTTCACCTTCCATTCAAATCATCGAAGGTGTTCATACGCGTTGGGTTTTGATTCTAAAAACCTTTGGAGAAAAGGAGTTTAAACGCAAATTTATTCATCCTGCAAACAACAAAACATCTTGTTTAGACGAAATAATTGGACTTTATGCTTGGCATTGCAACCATCATTTGGCACATATATATCAAGCATTAATAAACAAAGGTTCATTTTAAAAATCAAAAACTATGACTAAAACCTGCCTGGAATGTGGAGATAAAATTGTGGGTCGCGAAGACAAAAAGTTTTGCAGCGATGGTTGTCGCAACGCCTACAATAACAAAATAAACAAAGATAGCACTAATTTTATGCGCAATGTCAACAATAAATTGCGCAAAAATTACCGAATCCTTTCCGCCCTGAATGTCGATGGAAAAAGCAAAACCACCAAATCAAAACTCTTGAGCAAGGGTTTCGATTTTGAGTTTTTTACCAATATTTTAGAAACCAAAACAGGAAACACCTACTATTTTGTTTACGACCAAGGCTATCGCCTTTTGGAGGATGACTATTATATGCTTGTCAAAAAAGAAATTTAGATTCCAAATCTACTATTATGAAAAAAAATTATTCCTCTATATTATCAACACTATTTATCCTCGGAATCCTTGGATTAATATTCTTCACAATAATGCCACAATGGACATCCGATGATGACGTTCCTCTTTCGGAGTTTTCAACCAAAAGAGCTTTGGAACAAGTGAAAAACATTTCTGAAAAACCGCATTTCGTGGGATCAGAAAATCACGATGTTGTTGCCAATTATGTCCAAAAAGAATTAGAAAAACTAGGACTGGAAACTTCCGTTCAGGAAGGTTTTGCTTTTTCGGATTGGGGAACATTGACAAAATGCAAGAATATTTTGGCTCGAATAAAAGGAACAAATAGCGACAAAGCCTTGCTATTGCTGTCTCATTATGACAGCGCGCCACATTCTTTTTCTCACGGCGCGAGCGATGCAGGTTCTGGCGTGGCGACAATTCTCGAAAGTATTCACGCTTTTGTGTACAATAAAACAGCCCACAAAAACGACATTATTATTCTGTTTTCGGATGCCGAAGAATTGGGATTAAACGGCGCAGCGCTTTTCGTCACCGAACATAAATGGGCGAAAGAAGTGGGTTTGGTACTGAATTTTGAAGCTCGCGGATCTTCTGGTCCAAGTTATATGTTGATGGAAACCAATAGCGGAAATGCAGGTTTGGTAAAAGATTTTGCCTCCGCCAATCCAAAATTTCCAGTTTCCAATTCGCTGATGTACAGCATTTACAAAATGTTGCCTAACGATACTGATTTGACTGTTTTTAGAAAAAACGGCAATATTCAAGGTTACAATTTTGCCTTTATAGACGGCCATTACAATTACCACACGGCTCAGGATGACATCAATCATTTGAGCAAAAATACCTTGACGCATCAGGGAGAATATTTAATGCCGCTGTTGAATTATTTTTCGAACGCTGATTTGAATTCGACTCAAACCACCGGAGATGATGTCTATTTCACGATTCCTTATACTTTTATAAGCTATCCTTTTGACTGGGTTTTACCAATGGTGATCATCGCATTTGTGCTCTTACTGATAATACTATTTGTCGGAATTGGCAAACGAATTATAATCGGCAGAGAAATTTGGAGAGGATTTATACCGTTTTTAGGTTCGATAATCGTTTCGGGATTAATTGCTTTTTTTGGATGGAAATTATTGCTGAAAGTCTATCCTCAATACAACGATTTACTGAACGGATTCACCTATAACGGACACGATTATATTGCGTCATTTGTGCTGTTGAGCTTGTCCATTTGTTTTGCATTTTATCAAAATTTCTCCGTCAAAAAACTGAAGATGAACCATTTCATTGCTCCATTATTTATTTGGATTCTCATCAACGGATTGATTGCCTTCTTCCTGAAAGGTGCAGGATTCTTGATAATTCCCGTTTTTGCAGGATTGATTATGTTGGCTTCATTTATCATTACCCAAAAATCAAATTGGAAACTAAATCTTGTATTGAGCATTCCCGCATTGCTGATTATTGCGCCTTTTATTCAAATGTTTCCAATAGGTTTGGGATTAAAAGTGCTTTTCGGAAGTGCTATTTTAACTGTGTTGGCTTTTGGTTTATTGTTGCCGGTTTTTGGTTCGTTTACACGAAAAGGAATGTCGTCGTTACTGTTGTTTCTGGTTGCGATTGGGTTTTTCGCAAAAGCCCATTATTCCTCCGGTTATGAATTGGGAAAAGCCAAATCGAATAGTTTAGTCTACATTCTGGATGCCGATAAAAACAGGGCAACTTGGGCAACTTATGACACGAATCTTGATGAATGGACAAAAACGTATCTTGGCGAAAACCCAAAAGCAGCCAAAGATTTAAACTCACTTTCTTTACCAAGCAAGTACAATTCCGGCTTTACTTTTATGGCTGATGCGCCAATGAAAGAACTAGCGAAACCAACCATCGAATTCCTGAAAGACAGCGTTGTTGGTGCCAATCGCTATTTAAAAATACGAATTACGCCCAACCGAAAAATCAATCGTTACGATGTCTTTGCCAATGAAAATCTAGAAATCCAGAATTTCAAAGCAAACGGGATATCTTTATTAGGTCAAAAAGGTTCCAAATACGAACGAAAAGGCAAGAAATTGTTGAGCTATTATGTGGTGGATCAACTTCCGCTGGAAATCGAATTTAGTATTCCGGCTTCAAGTGTTTTAGATTTGGATTTAATGGAAAGCTCTTTTGATTTGATGAATAATCCCTTGTTTTCGATGGCAAAAAGAGCCAATTGGATGATGCCAACTCCTTATGTTTTGAATGACGCTGTTGTGATTAAACAGAAAATAAAACCAAGTGCCAAGATAGTTGATGTAAAACCTTTGAATTCTGGAATTCAATATGCTGTCAAAAAAGATAGCGTAACGGTTGTGAAAGACAGTTTGAAAAAACCTTAATTTTCTAAGGTCACAAATTGTGACCTTAGAAAATATTTCAGTAGGAAATTAATGATTATATTAGCTGAATAACCAGAGCCTTTTATGGCACAAAACCAAACGAAATTAGGTGGATTGAAGTTGTTATATGGCTGGTATAAGCAAGTTTCCTGTAACTTAACCGAACACTCTACGCAGACAAACTACTTGACTTTGACAACAACTTTTCCTCTTGACCGACCTGTTTCAACGTAAGTCAATGCTTCATTCGTTTGCTCAAATGGAAATACTTTATCAACGACAGGTTTATTACACCAAACCTCAATAAGTTGTGTTATTTGACCTAATTGTTTGCCTTCTGCTCTCATAAACAAGAACACAAAATTAGTATTTAATTTCTTTGCTTTTTTCTTGGCACCTAAACTTATGAGTTTTGTAACTAATTTTAAGTACCAAGGCAAACCAATTGCAGTTGCAAATTCAGGCGTTGGTGGACCAACTAATGAAATAAGTTGCCCACCAGACTTTAAAATACGTAGTGATTTTTCAAGTATTTTTGTATCTCTATTACTGTGTAACACCAAATCATAATCTTTTAATTTGGTTTCAAAATCTTCGGTTTTGTAATCAATTATAAGATCCGCACCAAGGCTTTTTACCAAATCAATATTTTTTGTACTTGTAGTTGTAGCAACAAAAACCCCTAAATGTTTTGCTAACTGAATGGCGAATGTACCGACACCACCCGAACCAGCTTGAATGAAAACTTTTTGCCCTTTTTTAATTTTTCCTATTTCAACAAGAGCTTGCCAAGCAGTTAAACCAACCAACGGAATTGAGCCTGCTTCTTCCATTGAAAGATTTTTTGGTTTTAAAGCCACATCATTTTCATCAATAGAAATGAATTCGGCAAAAGTACCAACTCTATAATCTGATGGACGAGAATATACTTCGTCGCCAGTTTTGAACTTACTAACTTTTGAGCCAACTTTGATTACTATACCAGCCACATCGTGTCCATTTACAAATGGTGGCTTGTATGGTAAAAACAATTTGAAATCGCCATTTCTAATGAGTGAATCCAACAAATTGACACCTGCTGAATGGACTTGCACCAAAACATCATTTTCCTTTAATGTTGGTTCAGCCCAATCAGTTAAATGCAATTTTTCTTTTTTGCCGTAGCGTTTTACTATGAATGCTTTCATCTTAATTTTAAAATTTGTTTAATTTTTTGAGAATTCCTTTTTCCAAAATTCCATAGGCAAAGTGTTGTAAATTAATCAAGGTAGAAGTACCCTTACCAACAATGTTCCTAAATTTTGGCTTATCTGTTTGAACTACTTTAAGTACTTTTTTTGCAACCATTTCAGGGTCTTCTGCTTGTTCTACCAAATTGTTTGTGAATTTTTCGATTTTTTCTCTTAGCGTGTTGTAATCTTCAATTTTCGTTAAAGTTGATGATGAATTTTCTAAAATACTTGTTTTAAAAGCAGCAGGTTCAATCATAGAGACACTAATATTAAACTCATTCAATTCATAACGTAATGATTTGAAATACCCTTCCAATGCGTGTTTTGAAGCTGCATAGTAAGCGCCATTGGGGAATGACACAAGTCCAACAATTGAACCTACAGTTATTATTTTACCAAATTTTTGTTTTCTAAAATATGGCAATACAGCGTTAGTTACCTTGATAGTTCCCCAAAAGTTAGTTTCCAATTGTTGCCTACCTAACTCAATGGGCGTTTCTTCCGCAATACCAGAAACTAAAAAGCCAGCATTGTTGATAAGAATATCCAACTGACCTATTTCCTTGAAAATTCTTTTGGGCAAAGTGTTTATCGACTCTTCCGAATCAAGGTCTAATGCTATCATTTTGAAGGGCAACTTTGACGCATACTTTTCTGGGTTACGACTTGTGCCAATTACATTGTAACCCTTTCTGTGTAGCTCGTTTGCGACTAACAAACCAAAACCCGAAGATGCACCTGTTACTAAAATATTTTTTTTCATTTTTACTTGTTTTATTTTTTTAATTTGTAAATTTGCTTGCGATTTGCAAGTGCAAATATACAAACAACTTTCAAAATGCAAGTAATATTTTAAAATATTTTATGGAAATGAATAAAAAAAGGTCAGACTGCCCATTGAGTTGCTCACTTGACGTATTTGGCGACAAGTGGTCATTACTCATTATCAGGGACTTGATGTTCGGAAATAAGTGTACCTACAACGACTTTTTAAAATCGGCAGAAGGTATTGCCACCAATATTTTAGCATCAAGACTGAAAGGACTTGAAGAAAATGGCGTAATTGAAAAATCAGCACACCCCGACAGTAAAGCAAAAATTTTGTATAGACTCACACCTAAAGGAATTGACTTATTACCTTTAATCATGGAAGTTTACATTTGGTCGAACAAATATTATGAAATGCCAACCGACCTAAAAGCGACAATCAAAGAAGCGAAGAAAGACAAGGACAAATTTGTAAGACAGGTAACAAAAGAATTGAAAACCAAAATGACCGAGAAAAAAAGAAGCAGCTAACAGCTGCCCGTCAAGTGCGGCAGCAGTGGTTTTCGGCGTGCATCTTTCCGCTCAGGCAACTTTTCGGCTTGATAGGAAATCGCCCGCTATCCGCCCCTGCGTGTAGCTTCCTACGTTACAAACACTCCCGAATAAAGCACATTCCCATTAAAAAACTATAAATAAATTCGAAAAAATACCTAACTATTTACTTCATTTTTTAAACTACTTTTGACTATTCTATTTTTTCATAATGACACAAATTAGTATTCTGGGCTGCGGTTGGTTGGGTTTGCCTTTGGCGAAAACCTTGCTTGAAAATGGGTTTTCGTTAAACGGCTCGACAACTTCAGTTGAAAAAATTCAGGTTTTAGAAAATCTGGGAATTCAGCCTTTTTTAATTGTCCTCACCCCAACCCTGTCATTGCGAGGAACGAAGCAATCCAAAGGAGAGGGAGAAGAAACTATTAAAACTTTTTTGCGAGGAAGCAAAACCCTGATTATTGATATTCCACCAAAATTAAGAGGAAATTCAAAGGAAGATTTTGTTGTAAAAATCGAAATTTTAATTCCATTTATAGAAAAATCCTCAATTGAAAACGTACTTTTCATAAGCTCGATTTCGGTTTATGGCGACACTTCGTCTCTCGACTGCGCTCGAGATGACACGTTCAGTGTGACAGAGGAAACAACTCCTAATCCTGATACGGAAAGTGGCAAACAATTAGTGCTGGCCGAACAACTTTTGCAAAGCAATTCAAACTTTAAAACCACCATTCTTCGCTTTGGCGGATTGATTGGCAAAGACCGACATCCCATAAAATTTTTGGCAGGTCGTGTAAATTTGGAAAACCCGGAAGCGCCAATAAATTTGATTCATCAGGAAGATTGCATTGGTATTATTCTGAAAATTATTGAAAAAGGTCTTAGACAAGCTCAGACTGACAATGAAGTGTGGAACGAAACCTTCAACGCTGTAACTCCTTTTCATCCCAGCCGAAAGGAATATTACACACAAAAAGCAATCGATTTTGGCTTGCCTACGCCCGAATTTAATCACGAAAAAATTTCTGTTGGAAAAACAATTTTGAATGGTAAAATAAAAACCATTTTAAATTATACTTTTGCCAGACCAAATTTATAAAGTGAAAACCAAAATACAGAATGCAGTTTCAACTAAAGTAAACGCTATTGGGTTGCCAATATTGGCTTTGATATGGGTATCTATTGCTTGGGGAACCACTTGGATAGCCTCGAAAGAAGCCGTGAAGTTTATTCCTGCCTTGCAATTGGCTGGCATTCGTCAGTTTATTGGTGGTTTTCTTTGGGTTGGCTACTTTTTATACAAAAAAACACCTTGGCCAAAAGGCAAACAATGGAAAACAATTATCATTTTGAGTATTCTAAATTTTGTTTTGAGCAATGGTCTGAGTACTTGGGGCGTGAAATATATCAGTAGTGGTTTGGGTGCCATTATCAATGCCGTTTTCCCAATATGGATTGTGATTATTACGCTTTTTCGGGGCGAAAAATTGGCAAGATTGGCAGTGTTTGGACTTATAATAAGTTTTGGCGGAGTTTGCGTTATTTTCTATGAACATCTAAGCGATTTTATAAATCCTAATTTTAGATTAGGAATTTTATTGTCGGTTTTGGCAACAATAAGCTGGGCTTTTGGAAGTTTGTACACCAAGAAAAAAGCGGCCAGTTTCAATCCTTATTTCAGTCTGGGATTGCAAATGATGCTTTCGAGTACCATTCTTTTTTCCATAACCGGCGCAACAGGAACTGGAGTTGCCATAAGTTCAATTCCTTCAAATGCCTGGTGGGCAATAGCTTATTTGGTTATCATTGGGTCCGTTTTGACGTTTATCGCCTTCATCTATATGCTGCAAAGGCTTCCTCCGGAAATAAACAGTATTTATGCTTATATCAACCCAATTGTAGCGGTGCTTTTGGGCGCACTAATTTTTGGGGAACCGCTTACAATGGCAATAGCTTTTGGTGGCATAATTACATTGGGCGGTTTGTATATGGTTAATTATTCCATGAGGAAAGCGAGAATGTAAAAAAGGAAGCCTTTTTTAAAATTCACTTTTCGTACTTTTGCCAAAAATTTTTTTATGAAATCCTTTTTCTATAAATACCGGAAATTCTTTGGGGTTTTGTTGGTCTTTTCCATCATCACAATTTCCTTGTTTTATTTTGCATTGAAACCAACGAAAACTTTGCCCATTTATAATCCATCGGATGTAAACCCAGAATTAGTGGACACGACAGTACAATATGTTGCCAACAAGCATCGTATTGCCGATTTTTCGTTTACCAACCAAAACGGCAAAACCATCACCCAAAAAGACTATGAAGGCAAAATTTATGTGGCCGATTTTTTCTTCACGACCTGCAAGTCTATTTGTCCAAAAATGACAACTAATTTAGTTGATGTGCAAAAAGCGTTTCTTGATAATCCAAAAGTAAAATTGCTTTCATTCACCGTTATGCCTGACATTGACAGCGTTTCGGTTTTGAAGGAATATGCTAAAATAAACGGCGTGAATGACAGCAAATGGAACTTGGTTACGGGCGACAAAAAAGCGATTTACACGATGGCACGAAAATCCTATTTGGCGGTAAAACAAGGAAAACCAGACGAATTGTATGATATGGTTCACACCGAAAACTTTGTGCTTGTTGACTCCAAAAAACGGGTTCGCGGTTTTTATGACGGAACCAAAAAAGAAGAAATTCAAAGGCTAATCGAAGATATTAATTGGCTTTTGGAAGACGAGAAAAAGTAGTTTGTTTTTAATTCTTAATTAATTCCATACTCAATTTATGATATGGATCGGAAGGACTATTAGCCATTATTTTATAAGTATAATTTCCGTTTTCTAGTGGTGTTTCTCCAACAAAATCAACAGGTTGAATGGTGTATGTTTTTCCGTTAATTTGTAATTGAACAAAAGCATAACTATAAGCTACATCAAATTTTTTGTATGTCGATTTTTGACCTGTAAGGAGATTTTCAAAGCTAACATCTTTATTATAGGTATTCACAATTATGTTTTCAAATTTACATCGAAATGGACTCGCGTTTTGTATTCTTATTTGCACAGAGCTTGTTTGTGGAATAATCGTATCGCTAGTTGTGTCATTCGAACAGCTAAATAAAACTCCAATAAAGAATACTAAAAATATTTTTTTCATAACACATTGATTTTTAATGCGTAGTAAATATACAAAAAATATTTTTAAGAAACTTTCTTACAATATATATTTGATAGAAATTATTGTACTTCTATAAAAATCAAATTAGTAAACTAAAATCATTCTGGTTTTATGCTTGATAAGCAAGTCTGTGGCTGAAGAAATGAGGTTTTAATATGTTAAAAGCAGTTCTAGAAAACCAAACCTGATAATTGTCATTTTATATTCTTTTTTTATCTGTACTTTTGTAATCTAAATTCAATCTAAATAAGCATTTGAAAACTACGATTGCCAGCTTAAAAAAAGGAGATAAAGCCATCATCAAAGATTTTGATGCTGACATTATTCCATTAAAATTATTGGAAATGGGTTGTTTGCCCGGAAACACGGTCGAACTGCTTCAAATTGCTCCCTTTGGCGACCCTTTATATTTAGATATAAATGGTTCTCATCTTGCCATTCGCATCGAAACTGCTCGTGAAATTGAGGTTGATATTATTAAAAAATAACTCGAAATGAGCAAGCAAAATATCAATGTCGCATTAATAGGGAATCCAAACGTGGGAAAAACTTCGGTTTTTAACCAACTTACGGGCTTGAACCAACAAGTGGGAAATTATCCGGGAATTACGGTCGAAAAGAAAGTTGGTTTCTGCAAATTATCCAACAATATCAATGCAAATGTAATCGATTTGCCCGGAACCTATAGTTTGAATGCCAGTTCTGCCGATGAAAGTGTGGTGATTGATCTTTTGCTCAACAAAAAAGACAAACTCTTTCCCGATGTAATTGTTTTAGTTTCAGAAGTAGAGAATTTGAAGCGTAATTTATTGCTTTTTACCCAAATAAAAGACTTGGAAATTCCAACAATCTTGGTCATCAATATGATTGATAGAATGGAACTCAAAGGAATTTCGCTGGACATTCCTTTTTTAGAAGAACAGTTAAAAACCAAAATTGCCCTTGTAAGTTCCCGAAAAAACATTGGATTTGAAGAACTAAAGAAATTAATCACCACATACAAAACCATTTCTACAGAACCTTGTTTGAATGCTTCATCAATTGACGATGTTTATTTCAATAATCTTCGGAAAACATTCCCAAACCAGTCCTTGTATAAACTTTGGCTGGTCATTACACAAGATGTTAATTTTGTGGATTTAAATAGGAAAGCGCTCGAAAACCATTCGTTTACAAAAACAGATTCAGAGCTAAAAAGACTGCAACAAAAAGAAACCATCAAGCGCTACCAGTTTATAAATGATACGCTGAAATTGGGTCAAAAAATAGATTCTGCTTCGGCTACAGATTTCAGGAGCAAGCTTGACCGAGTCCTTACACATAAAGTTTGGGGTTATCTGATTTTCTTTGTCATATTATTCGGGATTTTTCAATCTATATTTGAATGGTCAAAAATTCCTATGGATTTCATTGACCGCAGTTTTGCCAGTTTGAGTTCTTTGGCAAGCCAAAGTTTACCTCCGGGTGCTTTTACCAATTTAATTGCGCAGGGAATCATACCTGGAGTTGGCGGGATTTTGATGTTTATTCCTCAAATCACTTTTCTGTTCCTGTTCATTTCCGTTCTCGAAGAAAGCGGTTATATGAGTCGTGTGGTGTTTTTGATGGACAAAATTATGCGCAAATTTGGACTTTCCGGCAAGAGTGTGGTTCCGCTAATTTCAGGAACCGCCTGTGCTATTCCGGCGATTATGGCAACTCGAAATATCGAAAACTGGAAAGAGCGATTAATCACAATTCTCGTAACTCCGTTTACCACTTGTTCAGCAAGATTGCCGGTTTATGCCATCATCATTGGACTGGTAATTCCCGACCAATTTGTTTTTGGTTTCCTGAATTTACAAGGATTGACACTGATGTTGTTGTATCTTATCGGTTTTGGAATGGCGATACTTTCGGCTTATATTCTCCACAAAGTGCTTCAATTGAATTGCAAAACTTTCTTTGTGGTCGAAATGCCCAATTACAAGTTGCCAATGCTCAAAAACGTGGCGATAACTGTTATCGAAAAAACCAAAGCTTTTGTCTTTGGAGCAGGAAAAATCATCCTGGCAATATCAGTGGTTTTATGGTTTTTGGCTTCTTATAGTCCAAGCAAAAAATTCAAAAATGCCGAAGAAATCCTCCTTTCAAAAACAGAAAATAGTAGTTTAACAAAACAAGCCTTCGATAACAAATTAGCTTCCTATAAATTAGAACATTCCTACATTGGCATAATGGGAAAAACCATTGAGCCCTTAATTTCACCTCTAGGTTATGATTGGAAAATTGGCGTTGCCATTATCAGTTCATTTGCTGCAAGAGAGGTTTTTGTGGGAACACTAGCCACTATTTACAGCGTTGGCGGCAGTGGCAAAAATGATGAGACTATCAGAAGCAAAATGAAAGAAGAGGCCGATCACGAAACCGGCGATAAAATATTCAATTTTGCTTCCGGAATTTCATTACTTCTGTTTTATGCTTTTGCCATGCAATGTGCAAGTACCTTGGCCATTACAAAAAAGGAAACAAACAGTTGGAAATGGCCTTTGGGTCAATTGGTTTTTATGAGCAGTTTTGCTTATATTGTTGCATTAATAGCTTACCAAATTTTAAAATAAATAATTATGTTACAAGACATTTTAACTTATCTAACTTTGGCAATTGCAGTTGCTTTTTTGGTTAGGAAATTCTTTTTTAAAAAGAAAAAAAACGATAAAAACTGTGGTGACGATTGTAATTGTCAATAAGCCATTTTGACAAAAAGATTGCTTGCGATTTTGTTCGAAATCGTTAATTCTTTAGTCTCCACTTTTATTTTTATGGACAAATCGAAAGTTTCTTTTGAGATAATTTCGATTTTTGAACCCAAAGCGATTTCTTGCTTGTCCAGATATTTTAAGAAATCTGCCGAAGAATCTTTTACTCCAACACAAATTCCGATTTGATTTATCCCTAAATCCGAAAGCAATTGTTTGTCCGTTTTAGCCATTCTTCCTTGAGCATCCGGGATTGGGTCTCCGTGTGGATCTTCAGTAGGATTGCCTAAAAAATCATCGAGTTTGTTGACGAGTTGTTCAGATTTTATGTGTTCTAATTGTTCGGCAATATCGTGAACTTCATCCCACGAGAAGTCAAGCTTTTCCACCAAAAAAACTTCCCACAAACGGTGTTTTCTAACAATCATTTTGGCAATTAACTTCCCTTTTTCAGTAAGTGAAACTCCTTGGTATTTTTTGTAATTCACCAAATCTTTTTCGGATAATTTCCGAAGCATATCGGTTACGGAAGATGCTTTGGTTTCCATCATTTCGGCAATGGCATTCGTACTCACTTCTGAATCGGAAAGATTCGTAAGATGATAAATGGTTTTGAGATAATTTTCTTCTGAAAAAGTCATAGGATTTTTGATTTTGGTAAATATTGTGATGAAAGTTTTACCGCAAAGACGCAAAGTTCTTTTCCTTTGTTTATAAATTTAAGTTCGCAAAGGTAAAAACCTTCGGTTTTTTAGAGCACAATAAAACCTCTGTTGCTTTGAAAATCTTCGATTTTCATCTTTGCGTCCTTAAAAACCTCCGAAAGAATTGTTCTTAGCGTCTTTGTGGTAAGTTTTTAAAGCTATTACACGAAAATTAAATTTTTACTATGAACAGCGGAATCGAAATTTTGTGACGCAATTTATCAACTGTTGTTCCAAAAAGTAAATCCTTGAAACCAGTGTGGCCGTGAGTTCCCATTACCAAAACATCGAATTTCCCTTTATTGATAATTTCCGGGATGACATTGTTTGGTTTGCCAAAACCTAATTTGGTTTTTATCTTAAATCCTTTTTCCGAAAGCATTTCCTTGTATTCTGCTAATAATTTTGCGTCAATTAAGGTTTCCTGGTCTTCAATGTTTTTGCCGTAAACCATAGCTCCAACGGTTTCCACAACGTGAATCAGGGTGTATTTCGCTTCCATTCCGCCCAATTCAAATGCGTGGTTTATGGCAACCTCATCGGCTGAAGAGAAATCGACCGAAACAGCAATTCTCTTTTTATTGTAAGTTCCTCTTTTGAAAAATTGCAGTTTTAGATTGTGTGGCGAATGGTTTTGAATTTCCTGTTTTGCTTTGGTAATAAAAGGTTTGAACACAATATACAACAGCAAAATCAAAAATCCAATTGCCAGCGGAACAACCGTCATCCATAAGATAATTGGGTTTTCGGAAGTTTCGAGCCAGCCCAAAATTTCATCAAAAACCAATTTAACATTGAGTGAAACAATAATCAAGGCAACAATCCAGGAAATAATTTGGGTGGTTTTGCTAATGTGAAAACCTCGCATTTTCGTTTTATCACTTACAAAATGGATTAATGGAATTATGGCAAACCCCAATTGTAAACTCAAAATTACCTGACTCAAAATCAATAATTTCCCTGTCACGCTTTCGCCAAAAATTGTTATGACAATCACTGCCGGAACGATAGCAATTAATCGCGTAATTATTCTTCGGACCCAAGGCTGAATTCTTAAGTTCAAGTAGCCTTCCATAACGATTTGTCCCGCTAAAGTTCCTGTAATTGTAGAACTTTGACCCGCAGCAATCAAGGCAATGGCAAATAATATTGGCGCCCATTTAGTTCCTAAAATTGGTGCCATAAATTGATGTGCATCCTGAATTTCCGCTACATTGAACATTCCGTTTTTGTAGAAAGTGGCTGCCGCCAAAATTAAAATAGCAGCATTTACAAAGAATGCCAGATTCAAGGCAATCGTGCTGTCGATTAAATTATATTTTAATGCTTGCTTGATTCCTGCAACACTTCGGTCGAATTTTCGGGTTTGAACCAAAGAGGAATGCAGGTATAAATTGTGTGGCATAACCGTGGCTCCAATAATCCCGATGGCAATGTAAAGTGCCGCTGAATTTGGCATTGAAGGAATTAAACCATAAATCACTTTTCCCATTTCGGGTTGGGCGAAAACCATTTCAAAAATAAAGGAAATTCCAATTATCAAAACCAATGCAATAATAAAAGCTTCCATTTTTCGGATGCCTTTATTGATGAGAAACAACAGTAAAAAAGTGTCCAAAACAGTAATCGTCACGGCTTCAATCAACGGAATTCCAAACAACAAATTAATTCCGATGGCCATTCCCAATACTTCTGCGAGGTCGCAGGCAGCGATGGCAATTTCGGCAAGAAAATAAAGTATGTAATTAATAAATTTCGAATACGTTTCCCTGGAAGCTTGCGCTAAATCCCGTTGCGTAACAATTCCGAGGCGAGCGCTCAAACTTTGCAAAAGTAACGCCATCAAGTTGCTCATTAATAAAACCCAAAGCAAAGCATAACCAAACTGGCTTCCGCCGGCAATATCTGTTGCCCAGTTTCCCGGATCCATATAGCCAACGCTAATCAAATAAGCCGGGCCAAAAAAAGCAAGAATTTTTCGGAAAGTCGATGTTTTATTTTGCGTGGCAACTGATTGGTTAACTTCTTCTAGCGAATGATTCATAAAAATAATATTTATAGCAAATGTACTTATTTTTTTAGTAATCAAATAAAATTTTTAGACTAAACTAAATTATAATGCCTCAAAACTATCCACAATTATCAAACTATAACAAAACTTTATAATTCAACCTTATATCTTGTTTTTAAACTTCGTAACTTTGTAACTTTAAAATATATTAATCTTTAAATATAAAAATATGTATCCAGAAGAAATGGTAAAACCAATGCAGGAAGAATTAACGTCTGCAGGTTTTCAAGAATTATACACTGCCGAAGAGGTTGAAAACGCGATGAAAGCAACAGGAACAACACTTGTGGTTGTAAATTCCGTTTGTGGTTGTGCTGCAAGAAACGCACGTCCGGGATCAAAAATGAGTTTGGACAATGCCAAAAAACCAGACCATTTAGTGACCGTTTTTGCAGGAGTTGATAAAGAAGCTGTTGATGCTGCAAGAGGATTTATGTTTCCTTTTCCTCCTTCTTCACCAAGTATTGCCTTGTTCAAAGACGGCGAATTAGTTCATATGTTAGAGCGTCACCACATCGAAGGTCGCGCTGCCGAATTGATTGCAGACAACTTGAAAGACGCTTACAACGAATATTGCTAATATTTTTAGCACACATTTTACAAAAAGCACTATTAATTTAGTGCTTTTTGCATTTAATAAATTTGTGAACTTTGCAAAAACCTTGCTCCTTTGAGGTAAACATTCTACCTTTGCGCAACTATTTTTCTCAACTTAATTGTTTATAGCATGCAACTGTACAACACTTTAAGCGCAGAAGAGCGAGCCGTCATGATTGATGATGCCGGAAAACAGCGACTCACGCTGTCTTTCTATGCTTATGCGCATTTACAAAACCCAACCCAATTCAGGAATGAATTGTTTCTAGCTTGGAATCCTCTCGATGTTTTAGGACGAATTTATGTTGCCAATGAAGGCATTAACGCCCAATTATCACTTCCGGCAGATAATTTTTATGCTTTCAAAGATACCATCGAAAAGTATGATTTTATGAAAGGTATTCGGTTGAATATTGCCGTTGAACACGATGATTATTCCTTTCTGAAATTGACCATAAAAGTCCGCGACAAAATTGTTGCCGATGGACTGGAAGACGAAACTTTCGATGTGACCAATATAGGAATTCATCTAAAAGCCAAAGAATTCAACGAATTACTAGAAGATCCAAATACGATTGTGGTTGATATGCGCAATCATTACGAAAGCGAAATTGGTCATTTTACCAATGCCATAAAACCCGATGTGGATACTTTTAGAGAAAGTTTACCCATTATTGAAGACCAACTTTCAGAACACAAACAAGACAAAAATCTTTTGATGTATTGCACCGGCGGCATTCGTTGCGAAAAAGCCAGCGCTTATTTCAAACACAAAGGTTTTGAAAACGTCTATCAACTCGAAGGCGGAATTATAGAATACACGCGACAAGTCAAAGCCGAAGGTTTGGAAAGCAAATTCATTGGAAAAAACTTTGTTTTTGACCACCGCTTGGGCGAAAGAATCACGGACGATATTGTATCCCAATGCCATCAATGCGGAAAACCTTGTGACGTGCATACCAATTGTGTAAACGAAGGTTGTCACTTGCTTTTTATCCAATGCGAAGAATGCAAATCAGCAATGGAAGGTTGTTGTTCGACTGAATGCAAGGAAATAATTCATTTGCCAGAAGAGGAACAAAAAGAAATTCGCAGAGGCATTAAAAATGGAAATAAAATTTTCAAAAAAGGGAAATCTGACGTTTTAACTTTTAAAAAAACAGTATCCGAAAATGAATTTTTGTCGAAATCCGAAACTTTGACAAAAGATATTAAACAAGATAAAATGATTCAAAAAATAGAACTAATGGCTCCGGCCGGAAACTTCGAATCCCTTCAGGCGGCAATTGATAATAATGCTGATTCAGTTTATTTTGGAGTGGAGCAATTGAATATGCGCGCCAGAGCAACCGTAAATTTTACGATGGATGATTTAAAAGAAATTGCCCGTCGTTGCGAAGCCAAAAAAATAAGAACGTATCTAACTTTAAACACCATTATTTACGACCACGATTTATCAGTCGTAAAAACATTATTGGCCAAAGCCAAAGAAGCAAATATAACCGCAGTCATTGCTTCAGACCAAGCCGTGATTGCAATGGCTAGAACAATTGGAATGGAAGTCCATATTTCGACCCAATTGAATATTACCAACATTGAAACCATAAAATTCTACAGTTTATTTGCCGACACGATGGTTTTGAGCCGGGAATTGAGCTTGCGCCAAGTCAAAAAAATCACGGAACAAATCGAAAAAGAGCAAATCAAAGGGCCCAACGGGAAATTGGTTGAAATCGAAATTTTTGGTCACGGAGCTTTGTGTATGGCTGTTTCGGGAAAATGTTATTTGAGTTTACATTCGGATAATTCCTCAGCAAATCGTGGTGCTTGTAAGCAAAATTGTCGCAAGAAATACACTCTTACCGACCAAGAAACTGGTTTCGAAATAGAAGTTGATAACGAATATTTGCTTTCGCCAAAAGATTTATGCACCTTAGATTTCCTTGACCAAGTGATTGATTCTGGCATTCAAGTTTTGAAAATCGAAGGAAGAGGTCGCGCTCCAGAATATGTGGCAACAGTCATAAAAACCTACAGCGAAGCAATTGAAAGTTATTACGAAGGCACATTTTCAAAAGAAAAAGTGGCGGATTGGATGGAAGCTTTAAGCACGGTTTACAATCGCGGTTTTTGGTCTGGATATTATTTGGGGCAAGAATTAGGCGAATGGAGCGATGTTTCCGGTTCCATGGCAACACAAAAGAAAGTCTATGTGGGAAAAGCAACGCATTATTTCCCAAAAGCTGCCGTTGGTGAATTCAAAATTGAAGCTTACGATATAAAAGCAGGTGACAAAATCCTGATTACTGGGCCAAATACCGGCGCACAGGAAATGATTATCGAGGAAATGTATGCCAACGATGTTGTTGCAGACAAAGCTACGAAAGGTGATAATTGTACTTTCAAATTGCCCTTTCGCATTCGAATGTCGGACAAATTATATAAAATTGTAGAAGCCTAATGGTCATTGTAACCCTTCAAAGAGCCAAATGTATTGGCTGCAATTACTGCGTTGAAATGGCTCCGGTTCAATTTCAAATGTCCAAGAAAGACGGAAAATCGGTTTTGATTCATTCGCAAAATGCCAAAGGTTTTTTTACTTTAAAATCATACGATCATACCATTGTCGAGAAATGCGAATTGGCGGCGAAAGCTTGTCCGGTGAAAATTATTTCGGTAAAAGAAACCTAGTTTTAAAAAAGAAAATCCTATTTATTATAAAGAGTTTCACAATTGTGAAACTCTTTTTGGTTGTAATATCCTTAAATACATTGTTTCAGTCTTATCATAATGAACTGCTACAAAAATCCATAATTTAAGATTATAGCAATAGATTTTTCTCCAAATCACTCAATCAAATTCGTTCCAATAAAAAAATATTTATAAAAACAAGTCTCTAAACCATAATTAATTAGTAGCAGTATTTGTTAAATTTTACTGTTTATTCATATTTTTTGTTAAATTAACATTAACAATTCATTGTGATTTGTTTATGTTTGCAAGACTAATCAAAAA
>Ga0208115_1000099_pt1 | contig 22826 bp, 23 predicted proteins | sample LakWasMeta4_LOW4_2_FD_183856 | JGI IMG/M metagenome (GOLD analysis project Ga0208115, IMG submission 183856) | Freshwater sediment methanotrophic microbial communities from Lake Washington under simulated oxygen tension - Sediment Metagenome... | ecosystem: Environmental > Aquatic > Freshwater >...
TGAAACAAAAAAGAATAGAGACGCTGGATAAATATTTAAAATTAAAAATTTACGAAGAAGGTGGGAGTGATCTTTTGCAGGAGTATGCTCTGCTCACCGGCAAAAAAAACGGGAAATTCGCGCTCGAAGGGGTGTTTGAAGGAAGTGCTCCCCAAAAAAATAATCCCAAGGCCCCACTTCAAAACAATAAATGCTCAGACATCATCAATCAAAATGAAGCTGTGAATCTGGACAATGCTCGTAATCAAGATGGAGTCGGTTGGTGTTATGCTTACACTGCTGCCGATTTGCTGAGTTTTCGCCTGAAAAAACAAATTTCGGCCATCAGTCTCTATAATTCAGGTCAGAGTGTAGAAGACGATATTTTGGGCGAGATTCCCAAAGGCGGGGATATCGGCGAGGCGATTGAAACTTATCTGGCGAAAAAAAATGGATTGTGTCTGGAGAGTGATTTACCTTCCAGCGATTTTAAATTTTGCACTTTTCGCGACTATCATAATTTTCTCAGCTCTCTTTACCAGTCGGTTAAAGAAGAACGTTTAGTTGATTCTCAGTGTTTGAATCAAGATCTAAACAGTGCCTTTCCCGGTGTTGATTATTCTATCATTAAAAATTATGCCAATCGCTATGGAACTAAAAACCTGGCGGAATTTTTATTTGATTACAAATGCAAAAAGAAAAGTTTTATCAATTATAAGGTGAAACCGGTTACTCAAGGTGCTCCCTATCATAAAGTTGATGAGATGCTCAAGAAAATGGATGGCCTGATTTCCAAAGGCGAAGTGGTGGGAATTGGCTACAACTACAATCAGCTGAACGAAACTGAAGATGGCACCGGGGGACACGCTTCACTGGTGGTGGGAAGAAGACAAAATCAGGAAACAGGAGAATGCGAGTACCTACTCAGAAATAGTTGGGGAAAAGACTGCACCCAAAACGAGGGGCCTGGACTCTCTTGCCATAAAAACTGCGATGAGAGCGGTGGCAATTGCCGCTACAGCGGGCATTTTTGGGTCAATCAAAAAAGACTTAAAAATTCATTGCTGGGGATTACGTTTTTACCATGAAAAAGGCAATCTTCTCTTACTTCTTGTTTTTTTCCAACATGCTCTTGGCAGAAGATTGCTTTGAAACCACCACTAAAATTATTTTTGACCGAAAAACGGAAGTTGAAAAGATCACGCTTTGTCAGAAGAAAACCGCCGACCAAATGCTGTTTTATCTCTCTCCATCATGCCTGAAAGATCAGTGCGAGATACTTAAGCGTCCAAAGAAAAATCTGATTATTAAAAACTATACCGGGCCTCGCGGCTCACCTGGATTTAAACTGTGTGAAGAATTAGGTGGGTTGCCTCAAATTTTTGAGTTTCAAGACCCCCGAAAAAAATGGCAGTCCACTGAACGCTGTTTTTTTGGTAAAAATGATTTTGTCGAAATTTCGCTACTGAGCCGTGAGTGGAAATCTTTTATTAATTCAAAAGAAAATTCTTTGAAGACTTCCCAGCATTGATTGCTGGTTTAATCGAGAGATTAGAGCCCCGGGAGACTCCGGCACTATGAGCATCAGCAATATGCTTGCCGGCGGATAAGCTGGAGTGGCCGATACGTGGGTAAACAATTCGCAAATACTTCTGAATATTTTTTTCAATCGCCACCAATTCGGAACCTGTCGCGATGTTCGATTTTTGTTTTTCAATTTTTTCGATATAACCCAAGGCCACCCCTTTAAAAAAAGAGTTTTTGCTGCTCTGTCCTCTTAAATGTGGATTTTCTTTTTGGGTCTCTTTCCAAATGACTTCTAATTCTAAATCTAAAAAATGAGCAACGTAATCCGCTAGTTCCACACTGGTCTTATCACCAATGACTTCCAGATAAAAAATTCCACGGCCATGATTAAAAACAGGGGAGACAAAAAAGGTTTTCAGGATTTCATAGATCGCGATGTGCTTGGCATTTTTGCGAGAGGCCTCTAGTACTCTTTTGACATAAACCACATCTTCATTTGAGGAAGTGGACTTGCTTAGGTCTAAATTATGCTCTAGCAATAATTGATTGGCCTTGAGAGTCGCTAATTCTCTCTCATGAATATTGTCGGATGAGGCCAGCGCCAATAATTTCTTTAAGCGTGCAAGTAATTTTTCGGTCGACTCGGAGGCATCAACAATTTTATTATTTTCTAATTCGATATTAGCGTAAGCACTAAAAACGTCTACCCCCCAACCAAAATCCCGGCATACCTGGTGAAACTCTTCACCGTGCAAAATTTGGGGACCATAGATCAAATAACACATAAAATGCGCCAGCTCGTGGCGAATAATATTTTTTAAGACTTCGTCTTTTGCTTGATACATCAGTTTTTTGGAAAGTCCCAATTCATAGGAGCGGGAATCAAAATAGCCCAGGCGGGAGCTATCTTCAAAAACGACAATATTTAGGGGATAGAGAATGCGTTTGTATTGAATGCGACTTCTCTCCATCTTCAAACCCATTTCGCGATTTACAATCTCGCGTACGTCAATGCGTACGCGAGAAATAAAAGCAGAAACAGTATTTGAATGAAGAAACATAGCTAATTACTTGCGTGCAGCGAATGCACCTTTAACCCACTCGCGGTTCATGCGAGCGATGTTTTCGATTTTAATTCCTTTTGGACATTGAGCTTCACACTCAGCTTCGTTGGTACAGTTACCAAATCCAAGCTCGTCCATTTTAGCTACCATTGCCTGAGTTCGGGCCTCAGATTCAACTTCACCTTGAGGAAGAAGGGCCAATTGAGAAATTTTGGCCGAAACAAAAAGCATGGCCGAAGCATTTTTACAGCTTGCAACGCAGGCCCCGCAACCAATACAAGCAGCAGCGTCCATTGCTAGTTCTGCGTTTTCCTGGCCAATCAAAATGCTGTTGGCATCTTGAGGGTTACCAGTATTGACATTGACGAATCCACCAGCGGCCATGATGTCATCTAAGGCTCCACGATCAACCATTAGGTCCTTCAGCACTGGAAAAGCTTTTGCTCTCCATGGCTCAACCACAATAGTGTCACCTGATTTAAATTTTCTCATGTGAAGCTGACAAGTAGTTGTTTCAGCTTCCGGGCCGTGTGCCTGGCCGTTGATCATCATTGAACACATTCCACAAATTCCTTCGCGGCAGTCGTGATCAAAGGCAATACAGTCGCCTTTTTCTTTAACGAGTTTGGTGTTCAAGGTGTCCATCATTTCCAGGAAGGACATATCTGGAGAAACGCCGTCTAGATCATAGTCGACCATCGCTCCTTTATCTTTTGCATTTTTTTGTCTCCAGACTTTTAACTTCAGAGACATTTTTTCTGTACTATTTCCGCCCATAAATACCCCTTACTTGTAACTTCTTTGAGTTAATTTTACTGTTTCAAACGTGAGCTCTTCAATGTGACGAGTAGGAACTACGCCATCGCCTAGGTATTCCCAAGCAGCAACGTGACAGAAGTTAGCATCGTCTCTCATCGCTTCGTTTTCTGGAGTTTGAGATTCTTCTCTAAAGTGTCCACCGCAAGATTCTTTTCGCTCCAGGGCGTCTAGCGCCATTAGTTCACCAAGTTCTAAGAAGTCAGCCACTCGCCCGGCCTTCTCAAGTTCGGTGTTGATATCGACGTTGGAGCCAGAAACTTTTACGTTTTTCCAGAAGTCAGCGCGAAGGGCCTGGATTTCCGCGATGGCCTTTTTCAGACCAGCTTCGTTTCTTCCCATTCCTACGTTTTCCCACATAATCAGACCTAGAGCACGGTGAAATTCATCAACCGTTTTCGTTCCGTTAATGGCGAGCAGTTTTTCATATTTACTTTTTGAGTCACTGAAAGCTTTTTCAAATTCAGGATGAGTCGTTTCAACTTTTCCAAATTTTTCGGAAGCAAAATAATTTCCGATGGTGTACGGAATAACATAATAGCCATCAGCTAAACCTTGCATCAGGGCCGAAGCTCCCAATCTGTTTGCTCCGTGGTCAGAGAAATTTGCTTCCCCTAAAACAAAGAGTCCCGGAATATTGCTCATTAAATTGTAATCGACCCAAAGGCCACCCATCGTGTAGTGGATCGCAGGATAAATCATCATCGGAACTTTATAAGGGTTTTGATCAGTGATTCGTTGGTACATTTCAAAAAGGTTTCCGTATTCAGCGCGGATTTTATCTTCACCTTTTCTTTTGATGGCATCAGCGAAATCCAGGTAAACAGCTTTACCGGTGGCCGAAACTCCGTGTCCAGCATCACACTGAAGTTTTGCGTTTCGGGAAGCAACGTCGCGAGGCACGAGGTTACCAAAAGAAGGATAAATTCTTTCCAGATAATAATCTCTTTCGTTTTCAGGGATAAGATCAGGAGAGCGTTTATCACCTTTCATTTTCGGAACCCAAACGCGTCCGTCGTTACGAAGAGATTCAGACATCAATGTTAATTTTGACTGATGATCTCCGGAAACTGGAATACAGGTCGGGTGAATTTGAGTGTAACAAGGGTTAGCGAAGTACGCTCCCTTTTTATAAGCTCTGAAAGCGGCTGAACCATTTGAAGCTTTGGCATTAGTTGAAAGGAAGTAGACGTTTCCGTATCCACCCGTTGCTAAGATGACGGCGTCTGCGGTGTATTTTTCGAATTCACCAGTGACGACATTTCTTACGATAACTCCGCGGGCCTTTCCTTCAACGATAACAAGTTCAACCATCTCGCGACGAGTGTAACTCTTAATTTTACCGTTATTAACTTCTTTCATCATGGCCGAGTAGGCACCTAATAAAAGTTGTTGTCCCGTTTGTCCGCGAGCATAGAACGTTCTTGAAACCTGAGCTCCACCGAAAGATCGGTTCGAAAGTGTTCCACCGTACTCACGAGCAAAAGGAACCCCTTGGGCCACACATTGATCGATAATATTGTTGGCCACTTCAGCCAAGCGGTAAACGTTTGATTCGCGCGCTCTATAGTCTCCACCTTTTACCGTGTCATAAAACAAACGATAAACTGAATCGCCATCGTTGGGATAATTTTTAGCAGCGTTGATTCCCCCTTGGGCCGCGATCGAGTGAGCGCGTCTTGGTGAATCTTGAATACAGAATGTCGTCACATTATAACCAAGTTCGGCCATACTGGCAGCAGCTGATGCTCCAGCTAGTCCAGTTCCTACGACGATCACTGAATATTTTCTTTTGTTGGCCGGGTTGACCAACTTCATGTTGAATTTGTGAGTTTTCCAACGGTCTTGAACGGGGCCTGCAGGAACTTTTCCATCTAATTTTTTTATCTTAGTAGTATTATCTTGTGTCATGACTAGTGTCCTCCCTGCAAGTAACAAAAAATCGGAAAGGCAGAAAATCCGATTGCTATGAAAAAACCATATAGTGTTGAAAGGCATTCAATTTTTGGTGTGTATTTAGGGTGACTGAGTCCCAGTGATTGGAAAGCTGACCAGAAGCCGTGGCTAGTGTGAACTCCCAACGAAATTATGGCGATTAAATAACCAGCAACGTGCAGCGGGTCCTGAAAATATTCAATTGTTGTTTTGTAGATATCTCTCATCTCGACACCGCCAACGATGGTTGTGTAATGAGTCCCAAATTTTAAACCTAAAATATGGAATACTAAGAAAACGAGAGCGAGCGCACCGGTATAGGCCATCGTGGCCGAAGCAAATGTGCCTCCGCGTCCTGATTTTTTGTATGAGTGATAAGCAATAGGTCGCGCGCGTTTATTGGCGATGACGACTTTAAACGCCATGACAATGTGGGAAAGAAACAATGCCGCTAGTCCAACTTCCGCGAGATAGATCAAGGGATTGCTGGTCAGAGCGTGGGAGTACTTGTTAAAGGCATCCGGTCCGATAAATAGGGTTAAATTCCCAAGCAAATGGGTGACTAAAAAGCCGCAGAGAAGAAGTCCAGTAACTGCCATGATCTGCTTTTGGCCGATCGATGAAAGTGGTGAACACTTAGATTTAGAACTCATGGGACGATGCTCCTTCTAATTAGTAATGTGGTGAAATATTTTGAACGTGAAGAAGATACTAGCGCAACGATCGTGATAGGTTAAGTAGAAATTCGATAGTGTTTTGATTTCTAAATAGGTTAAAATCACACCTATTTGAAGGTGCTAGTATTTTAGTCACGAAATGTGTCACAATAGGAAGTATTTTTTTTAAGATAATAAGTTGAATGCCAGGACGTTAATGAAAGAGTCAAAATCAGATTTAGAATTCGTAGGGTGGAGAGAGAGCGTAAGCCTTCCAACCTTCAAACTTCTAGACCTTAAAGCAAAAATAGATACGGGGGCCAAGACCAGCGCTTTACATGCGGATGACATTGAGTTCCTCACGGAAAAGGGAAAAAAATATGTCAAGTTCACCATCATCACCGATGAAGGAAAGAAAAGACATCTTAAATCCAGATTTTTAGAAGAGCGGGAAATCAAGAGTTCCACCGGACAAAAAACAATTCGACCTGTGGTTAAAACGATGATTCGCATGGGAAAAAGTGAATTCGAAATCGAAATCACACTCATCAACCGCGACTTGATGGGATTTAAAATGTTGATTGGCAGAGAAGCATTGAATGGAAGATTTTTAATAAATCCTGCGCGTTCTTACTTACTAAAAAAATAATTTCCCAAATAATTTCATAAGAAGGGTAATGGATTATGAAGATAGCAATTTTATCAAGAAGCTCAAACATCTATTCGACCAAAAGACTAGTCGAAGCGGGAAGAGCTCGCGGCCATGAAGTGGAAGTGATAGACACCCTGAAATGTTATATGAACATTACTTCCAAAAAACCGATGATTCACTACCAGGACAAAGTGCTGGATGATTTCGATGCCATCATCCCGCGCATCGGGGCTTCAATCACTTTTTACGGAACAGCAGTTATTCGCCAATTTGAAATGATGGGGGTCTCTTCTCTCAATGAGAGTGTCGCCATTTCCCGAGCGCGCGATAAGTTGCGCTCACTTCAATTGCTTTCTAGAAAAGGAATTGGTCTGCCGATTACTGGGTTTGCTCACTCTACCAAAATGACTCAAGAGCTAATTAAGCTGGTGGGTGGAGCTCCGCTGGTGATTAAGCTCCTGGAAGGAACTCAAGGTAAGGGCGTGGTTTTGGCCGAAACTGATGGGGCGGCAGAATCAGTGATTGATGCCTTTAGAGAAATGGATGCCAATATTTTGGTCCAAGAGTTTATTAAAGAAGCGAGAGGTTCTGATATTCGTTGTTTTGTGATTGGAGATGAAGTCGTGGCCTCCATGAAGCGTACGGCTAAGGCCGGAGAGTTCAGATCAAATCTGCATCGCGGTGGATCGGCGGAAGTTGTCACCATTACTAAGGAAGAGCGCCAGGCGGCCTTGGATGCCACCAAGGCGCTAGGTCTAAACGTCGCAGGCGTCGATTTACTGCGCTCTGAGCGCGGACCGCTTATCATGGAAGTAAATTCTTCTCCAGGGCTCAACGGGATTGAAACTTCCACCGGTAAAGATGTTGCGGGAATGATCATTGAATACCTAGAAAAAATGGATAAAGACACTACCGAGACAAAAGGTAGAGGCTAAACAATAGTGAAGATTTCCGAATTTCCGGCAGAATTTTTTATCAAATTAGAAGGACAGGATTTTCTGCTGGGAAGATTTGCTATTAATAAGATGAATCAATCATTCTGGGTTGAAATCGATATCGTTCAAAAAGAATCAAAAAAAATCTGGGCCCACGTTGGAAATCTCTACGGGATCAGCGGGCTGGATGAGGCCATCGATCGCTCAGTGCAAACCTTGGCCGACTATGTTCAAAAAAAACCATCCCATAAGTAAGCGTCAAAAAAGCAGCAATGTAAGAAATAGTAAGAACATTCTGTCATTTTAATGACTTAGCAAACTAGTCAAACGTCAAATTAGTGACTTAGCCAATGTAAGTTTAGTGTCGAGTTATCAACTACTTATCCCCAAACAGGCCGCTATTAGGCGCTTTAAAAAGTTGGCATGAAGCCTGCAATAGGTATTTGTGTGTGTGGAGAATCTATTAAAAGGATTTTTTTAGACCTCCTGTGAATGTCTCTCAAAAAGCCCATTGCTGAAATACGCTCTGGGCTTTTTTGTTTTTAGCGACTATCTTTTAGTTCTTATGTCACCAACTGCCACCAACAATTATTTTGATGAAGAAAGTTTCGATGAAGCTTCGTTCGTTGAACGCGTGGTCCCTGGGGCGCTGGAATTTAACGAGTGTACCTTTAGCTCCATTGATTTCACCCAACGCAATTTTGCTTTAAGTAAGTTTATTGAGTGCAAGTTTGAAAACTGCAATCTTTCCAATATTAGTTTGAAGAACACCCTTTTTCGTGATCCTCATTTTATCAAGTGTAAATTAATGGGGCTTAATTTTGCTGAGACTCAGGCACTCACTTCGCCCAGCTTTATTGAGTCACTACTGGATTACTCCGTTTTTCAAAATCTCTCTTTAGTTGGTGTGGATTTTAAAAATTGCTCGCTCTTGGAAGTGGATTTCTATGAGGCCAATCTTTCTAAAAGTGATTTTTCGGGCAGCTGTTTATCAGGCGCGCTTTTTAACAAGGCCAATCTATCCTTCGCTGATTTTCGTGGAGCGAGTGACTATTTCATCGATCTAAAATTAACCAACGTGAAAAAGGCAAAATTTAGTTTACCGGAAGCTCTCGGTCTTTTGAAAGCGCTGGATATTATTTTAGAGTAAAAAATCTGGCGCTAAGTAAAGGATCGCTCATCCATGATCTGATAAATTAATGAGGCCAGAGTGCGCGCTCCTTTTTGGGAAAGGTTGTCGTACACCGGATTGTATTCAAAAATTCCAAAATGCTGACATTTTAATTCATCAATTGAATAGAGCAAAACGTCTTCGACGAAGTCATAAGGCAGGCCGCGGTGATTAACAGCGCTCACGCCCTCCATGATCCCTGCATCTAAAGCATCAGCATCGAGACTAAAGACATACATTGTGTCTTGTTGATAGGGGATCACGCGCTTTAGGAATTTTTCCGTTTCAGTAAAATCCTTGGTTCCGTAGCGGACATCTTCATAAGTCGCGACGATTTCACGGGCCTTGGGAAGATTGCTCATGGTTGAAATCGAATTGGCAAAATCATGAATGCCCAATTGAATGATTTCTAGTTCGCCCTCAAATTCACTCGCGATCTGGCGAAAGGGGGTTCCGGAATTGGGATCGCTATCGGTTCTGGTGTCGAGGTGAGCGTCGAGATTGATGACCACCATTTTTTTAGTCAATTGATTGAGGGCACTGAGAGTCGGGTAGGCGTAGTCATGACCTCCACCCAGATAAATAAATTTTTGGGTGCGGGGGAGGTTGCTGATGGTCTGATGAATTTTAGTGGATAGCTTTTTTTGGGCCAGAGAAAAGTCCGCCATCTCTTGGCCAGGATCCGCCAGTTCGACTTCCGACCATTTTAGCAGATTGTGGCAGGCCAGTTTTTTGACAATCGATAAAATTGCCTCGGGCGCATAGAGCGATCCACGCCTTCCCATATTTCTGATGGTGCCTATATCTGAAGAAAATTTTAAGAAAAGAATATCGGCCTTTTGAATTTCAGTTTTATTGTTAATGATTCGTTCGAGGTCTCGGTTTTCCATAAGAAAAATCCTTTTGAGGTTGGCGAAAATGCCAGCTCAGTATATCATTAAAAAATAAAAATGAATAAAGAATGGTTTGTATTTAAAAGCACGCATCATCTCGGCCCCTTTTCGCAAGAAGAGATGGTGGAGTTTTATCGCACCGATGAAATCAATGCCCAGACCATGATCTGGAAAGAGGGCAGTGAAAAATGGGAGCCGATCGCCAAGGTGCCAGATTTTTATTTTCTTGTTTCTCCTGAAAAAATAATTCCTGCTGAAGCGCCTGCATACAAAGCGGTGATAAAGGCGCCGCTCGTCAGAGAGCAGATTGCTTTGCCCCCAGTAGCAAATCCCGTAGTCGATGAAGACGCGCCACCACCACTGCCTCCCATCCCCACCTTGCCCACGCCCCCGGGCGAGCTTTTAGATCAGCACAGCACTGAGCAAGTTAAGCTTTTTGACGACGATCTTCCACCGCCCATTCCGCTGGATGCGATTCTTGATCCCGAAGGACAATTGCGGCTTCGACTCAAAAATGCTGAAAAGAGCAATCGTTATTCTAGATACGCTTTGATTTTTGGATCGCTGGTTTTCGCTGCGGTTATAGGTTGGTATGCCCTTACTCAAAAAGAAGCCGCCATCCAATTGCGGATCAAAGGCATCATGCCGGTTTACCTCGAAAGGCTGGAGATGACGGCCACCAAAAATTCACCTCGTTTTGAAGTGGCCATGGCACTGTCGCTTGATAGTCTTACTCTTTGGGCCAGTACCAATTTCAGCGGCGAATTGGAGACCGTCATCCAGCTCAATTCCGTTCCCAATAAAGTTCTCGGCACGGAAGATGTGAGCTTGAGCCTCAAAGGGCAGTTTGTTAATCACCTTGGTAAATTCAATAAAATGGTTCTCTCGCGCGGCTCAAAATTTCTTCCCGGTGAATACCATTATCACGTCGAGGCCAAGCAGGATCATTTCATCAATCGCCATTTTAAAAGTTTAGGCCAGATCTCTTTTTTTAAAAATCTAAACAAGTCCTATGTCTACGACGGAACAACTCTGATTTATCCGGGAACTCCCAGAGAGTTTGAAAAACGTCTTTTTGAATACAGCGCTACTATATTAAACGAACGACTAAAACCATTTCAGGATAAATTGGAAAGAGTGCAGACCTTTGAGTCTATTTTAAATGCCACTTCTCAAAATTATTTAATGGAGTTGGAAAAAGCAAAAAGTGGACCGGCGATCAAGGGCTTTGAGGCTAAATTTGTTAAAGAGATTTCTCCTTTATTGCAGTCTTTAGTGCTCAAGGCCCACGAGCTTGCCCAAGACCCAAAATACAGCGTACAAGAAAACAGCACCACGGTGATTGCGGCCTATCGGGAACAAGTTCTGCTGGGAAAACAAATCGGGGAAATGGCCAGCGACATGATTACTAAAACCGAAAAATTTAAAAAATTAACGGATAAAGATAAAAGCGAGCTGCGCCTGGAATTCGACCGGCGCTCCAAGGCCATCAAACTGCAAATTGATATGAATATCAAAAAGCTTGAAGAGCAAATTCAAAAAATTGGGCCGGCCGCCAATTAAAAAATGGGGTAGGCCAGCTCAGGTTTTAACTCCAGTTTCTGATCGCAAAGATAATCTCCTTTTTCATTTATTTTGACCGTCGATCCAAAGTATTTCGGGTCGTGCTCAAAAATCATGGTGAGATGCGATTCATTAATAAATTGCAGAAAATGTTTTTTATCCTGAGTGGTCATGCCGGGAGAAATATCATAACCCATAACCCAAGGGATATGGACGTGGTTAGAAGTGGGAATTAGATCGGCCATGTAAATAAACTTTTCGTCGTAAGCATGCAGCAGATAAGGGGTGTGTCCCATCGAGCATTTGAAGTTTAATCCCGGAAGAATTTCTCCTTGCATCCCATCCACAAAGTGAATCTTATTGTGGAACTGATACCACTCAATCACCGGTTTGAAATAATCGATCTCAAATGAGCCACTATCTCTTTCGGTCGGGTGGTGGGCGTACTCATAGTGCTTTTGATGCAGGTGAAGCGTTGCGTTTTTGAGGATCGGCTCCATTGCTCCGTCCACCATTTTTCCCATCCCTCCGACATGATCGAAGTGCAGGTGAGAAAGGACGAGATCAGTGATGTCTTCAGCTTTTAAATCAATGGCTGCCAGCGCTCGCTCCAAAGGTGAAGGTCCGCCCAGAATGGCAAAACGCTCGTCAAACTTCTGGCCATGATAGTCGCCAATACCGGTATCGATTAGAATGATTCGTTTATCTTTTTTTAGCAGCATTAGTCTCAGCGCCAAATCAATCCGGTTTTGTTCATCGGCCGGATGGACTTTGCTCCACAATGGTTTGGGAATGATGCCAAACATCGCTCCACCGTCTAGTTTGAAGGTCGCCGGTTCCAGGCAAAAATATTCAGTTTTCATCACAATATTCCTTTTTTATTTATTCTGGATAGGATTCTACCCAATCAGATCATCACTGGGGAAGTCATTTTTGGCCTTTTTAAAAAAATATTCCCGGTTATTGGACATTGCTCCTTTAAGGAATAACTTCTGAACATTACTATGATCTGGTTTCAAATACCTATTCTTTTTTGAGGAGAATTTATGAACGTCCATGAGTATCAGGCGAAAGAATTGATGCGCAAATTTGGTATTAAAGTCCTAAATGGCCAGGTCGCCAAAACAGTTGAAGAAGCAGTTGCAGGTGCAGAAAAGCTTGGTGGAAAAATTTGGGTGGTTAAAGCTCAGATCCACGCCGGTGGTAGAGGAAAAGCGGGCGGAGTAAAACTTGCGAAGTCTCTTGATGAAGTAAAAAAATACGCGAGTGAAATTCTTCATTCAACTCTTGTTACTCACCAGACAGGTCCAGAAGGAAAAAAAGTAAACACCCTTCTTATCGAAGAAGGCTGTAACATCGCCAAGGAATTCTACCTGGGGATCGTTCTCGACCGAAACAATTCTAAAGTTACATTCATGGCCTCGAAAGAAGGCGGAGTGGAGATTGAAGAAGTGGTTCACAATAATCCAGAAGCAATCGTTAAAGTTTCAGTTGATCCTTCAACTGGATACCAACCTTATATCGGTAGAACTCTATCGAATGCCCTTGGGCTTGATGCTGCTCAAGCAAAAGAAGCGGACGCATTTTATCGCGGTCTCTACAAACTCTACACTGAAACAGATTGCTCAATCGCTGAAATCAATCCATTGGTTTTAACTGGTGACAATCAAATGATCGCGCTAGACGCGAAATTAAACTTTGATGAAAACGCACTTTTCAGACACCCTGAAGTCGCAGCTTACCGCGACCTGACTGAAGAATCAGCTAAAGAAGTAGAAGCTTCTAAATACGGTCTTTCCTACATTGAGCTTGATGGAAACATCGGCTGTCTGGTTAACGGCGCAGGTCTTGCGATGTCAACTCTCGACATCATTCAACTTCACGGCGGAAACGCGGCGAACTTCCTGGACGTAGGCGGGGGAGCAACGAAAGAAGCGGTTGAGCAAGCTTTCAGAATCATCCTTTCTGATCCGAATGTTAAAGCTATTCTGGTTAACATCTTCGGTGGAATCATGAAGTGTGACATTATTGCTGAAGGTGTAATTGCCGCGGCTAAAGCTGTTTCACTAAGTGTTCCACTGGTGGTTCGTCTTGAAGGAACAAACGTTGAATTAGGAAAGAAAATTTTAAATGAATCAGGTCTAGCTATTACAGCTGCATCTGATCTTGGCGACGCTGCTAAAAAAGTTGTTGCCGCAGCAAAGGGAGCGTAATCAATGGCAATCATGATTGATAAAAATACACGTTTAATTACGATCGGTATTACTGGTAAACAAGGAACTTTCCACACGAAAGGATCACAAGACTACGGGACAAATGTTGTTGGTGGTGTGACTCCTGGTAAGGGCGGAACAATTCATGAAGGCTGGCCGGTATTTAACACCGTCAGAGAAGCGGTTAAGACCACTCAGGCAAACGCCGCGATGGTCTTTGTCCCACCTCCATTTGCCGCTGACGCGATCCTTGAGTGTATCGACGCTAAACTTCCGATCATCATCTGTATTACCGAAGGAATTCCTATTTTAGACATGGTAAAAGTGAAGGGAGCTCTTGCTCGCTCACCAGAATGTCGCCTAGTCGGCCCTAACTGTCCGGGAGTGATCACTCCAGGCCAATGTAAAATCGGAATTATGCCAGGACATATCCACCTCGCTGGTCGTATTGGTATTATTTCTCGTTCCGGAACTCTTACTTACGAAGCAGTTGGGCAACTAACAGCTCGTGGCATTGGTCAGTCAACTTGTGTTGGGATTGGCGGAGATCCGGTTAATGGAACTAGCTTTATTGATGTACTGGAAATGTTCAATAAAGATCCAGATACCGACGCGGTTATCATGATCGGAGAAATCGGTGGAACAGCTGAAACAGACGCTGCCCGCTGGATTAAAAAGAACATGAAAAAACCAGTTGTGGGCTTTATCGCTGGAGCAGCTGCACCAAAAGGAAAGAGAATGGGCCACGCAGGTGCGCTAATCTCTGGAGAAGACGATACAGCAGAAGCGAAGTTTAAAGTTCTTGAAGAATGTGGTATCACAATCGCAAGATCGCCTGCAGATTTAGGTCTGAAATTAGAAGAAGCAATTAAACATTTAAAAAAATAATTAAGGTTCCAGCAGACTTATGCAAAGATTTGCATAAGTCTGCTGGAACCATCAAAAAGGAGAAACTCAAATGGAAAGAACGTTTTCAATCATTAAGCCAAACGCAGTAAGCGACAACAACATCGGAAACATCATTGCACGTTTCGAAAAAGAAGGTCTTAGAATAGCTGCGCTAAAACTTACTCATCTTTCAAAAGAAAAAGCTGAAGGATTTTATATCGAACACAAAGAAAGACCATTCTTTGGTTCACTTGTTGGTTTCATGACTGAAGGTCCAGTGGTTCTTATGGTTCTTGAAGGCGAAAACGCTGTAGAAAAAAACCGTAAAATCATGGGTGCAACTAATCCAGCTAACGCTGAAGAAAACACTATCCGTAAACTTTACGCTAAATCAATCGAAGCTAACGCTGTTCACGGATCTGATTCTCAAGCAGCGGCTGATCGCGAGATCAACTACTTCTTCGACAAAAATGAAGTTCAAGCTCGTTACTAATTATTTTAGTAAATAGTAAAAAAGGCTCCTTCGGGGGCCTTTTTTTTATCCAGGCTATAAAAATTACATCTCGGCCATCAAGAAAATGGGATGATGTTATAGAAGTTCCTATTCATTTAATTATTGAGTAGGAGTGTCTATGAAATTTTCCACATTATCGCTTTTGTCACTTTGCTTCATTTCTTTTTCGGTCAATGCCCAGCTTCCAAGTGAAATCGCTAAAATTGCAGGAAAAGAGGGAGTCTTTACTTCGCTCTATAATGGTAAAAATATTGCTGATGAATCAGGAACTAATTGTTCCATCGAAGAAAGTCAGTACGGCGAAGGATCGGTGATTATAGAATCGGTGGCCTATTTTACTCCCACTGCTCATTTGGAGGGAGCTGCCAGAAGTGAGAAACGCGGCCACGTAGAATATGTCACAACTTCCGATGGAAAAAGACCTGGAGGATCTGTGTGTGGAGATTATTTGCCCTTAACATCCTATGCTCAATCAGTCATTGTGACCAAAACATCACTGACAATTAAAGAAAAGTTCACCTGTGCCGTTTTTGACCGAAACGAAATTATTGCGACTTGTACCCTCAAATAAATCTTGAAAGAAAAAATCAAAGTCTTAGTTTATATTTTTAGAAACAAAGATCAGGGGCCAGAGCTCCTGGTCTTTGATCACCGCGACTTCCCCCAGGCCGGTACCCAAATAATCGGGGGGACAGTTGACCCAGGCGAGGAGTTGATTGAGGCACTTTTACGCGAAATCTTCGAAGAGTCGGGACTTGTTTTTGGGCCTTCTGATATTGAGCGCAAGCTGGGGGAGACCAGCTATCGCAGGAAGGATCTCCCCGAAATCAACCATCGCCATTATTATGCGATCAATTCAATTGACCTACCTGACTCATGGGCACACACTGTGCATTCAAACGGAGCGGACAATGGCCTAATCTTTGATTTTTTTTGGATGCCATGCTCGGACGCAAAACTGCTTCTCACGGGCAATTTCGGTGAGCTCTTACCTTAAAATCCTTTTAAATTAAGTAGTATATGTAGATATTACAGGGTTTATTGTTTTGATCATCTCTGTGCGTTATAGTGAGCTGTACTTAGTAAATCGGAGGTCTAAATGTTTTCAATCGGTGATTATGCAGTCTGCCCCGGGCATGGTGTCGGCCAGATTTGTGATATTGAAGAGCGAGAAATGGGTTCCGAAAAGAAGGCCTTTTATATTATTCGCATTCTCGCTAACGGCATGACCGTTATGGTTCCCACTGATAGTGAAACAGGTATTCGTGGATTGGTAGGAAATGAGGAAGTAGAGCTGGTTTATAAGCTTTTAACTGATCATGATGTAAAGGTCGATAATTCGACTTGGAATAGAAGATACCGAGAGTATTCGGCCAAAATTAAGACCGGTTCGGTGGTCGAAATCGCTGAAGTTCTGCGCCAGTTATTCCTTTTAAAAGAAAAAAAGGCACTTAGTTTTGGTGAGAAGAAGATGTTGGATCAGTGTCGTGAGCTATTGGCCCAAGAGTTTTCTCTTTCTAACAAGCTCGATAAAAATTCAATTAACGAAAAAATTAATTCTTATTTCCAATAATTGGCGAAAGAAATAGTCCAGTGGACTATTTCTACTTCGCAATGAAAAATAAAAAAAGAGATCTACTTTTTCCGAATTTCGGCAATCTTATGTTAGACTAATTAAAATATTTTTTTAGTCTAACTCTAGAGCTAATTGGGAAAATTTCATGGAAATCAAAGTCTTCAACAATCTCACTCGTCAAAAAGAAATCTTTAAACCGATCGATCCAAAAGAAGTTAAATTCTACAGCTGTGGACCTACTACTTATAATTTTTTGCACGTCGGGAATGCCCGTGCCTTGGTGGTTGCTGATTTATTCCACCGTACCCTTAAGACCCTGGGCTTCAATGTTAAGTTTGTCAGAAACTATACAGATGTTGATGACAAGATTTTAGAAGCGGCCCGCGTTCGAGGCATTCATCCCAAAGAGCATGCCGATGAATTCATCCGCGAATGTAGCAAAGATATGGAGTATCTGGGAATGCTTCCGGCGACTGTCACTCCAACGGTATCCGAGACTATGCCTGAAATTATCACCATGATCGAAGACCTGATTAAAAATGGCTTCGGCTACGTGGTTGATGGGGAAGTTTATTATAATGTCCCAAAGTTTAAGGACTACGGGCACCTCTCAAAAGTAGTGCTCGAATCGCTGCAACATGGAGTCAGGGTGGAAGTGGACGAAAAGAAAAAGCACCCTTCTGATTTCGTCTTATGGAAGCCAGCTAAAGCTGACGAAGGCTGGAGTTGGGATTCTCCCTGGGGCAAGGGCCGACCGGGATGGCATATTGAATGTTCGGCAATGGCCAAAAAACATTTGGGCAAAACTATTGATTTGCACCACGGCGGAGTGGATTTAATGTTCCCCCACCATGAAAATGAAATTGCGCAATCGGAAGCGGCCAACGGCTGTCCTTTTTGCCATAACTGGGCCCACAATGAATTTTTAAATTTTGGTGCCGAGAAAATGTCGAAGTCGCTGGGGAATGTGGTGACCATCAGACAATTCATCCAAACGTATTCAGGAGCGATCTTAAGACATATTCTTTTATCAGTTCATTACCGCTCAAAGCTTGATTGGACCGAAGATGCGATTGCAAAAGCTATTGGTGAAGTTGAGCGCATTCATGAATGCCTTATTCTTATCGAAGCAGCCCTTGGGGTGAGCGTTGATGATAGCGCTGAAGTTGAACATGTAAAAAGACAACTGGAACTGATGAAAGAAGAGCTGGCCAATGATTTTAATGTGCCGGCCGCGATGGGAACTCTCTTTGGTGTCATCAAAGATTTTAATCGTTTGGTAAAAGGTCAAATTTCTAATGCTTATATTGCTGAAGTGAAAAACTGCATGCAGTTTATGAAAGAAGCGACCGGCCTGATTCATGAAAATCCGGCAGAAATTCTAAGTCAATTAAATCAGGCCAGAAAAAATTTCTCTGGCACCAGTTCGGATAACGATGCCGAAGTGCTGAAACTTTTAGAAGAAAGAAAAGTAGCACGCGCCACTAAAGACTGGGGACGCTCGGATGAAATAAGAAACCGCCTAAACGAGCTGGGAGTGGTGGTGAAAGACAATCCAGATGGAACGGCGACGTGGAGCTATAAATAAGTGACCAAAAATATTTTTACAGAAATGAACGGTACTTTTGCTGGTAATGAGCAGTTTCAAGCGGAAGGCGCTGATTATTTTAATCCCCAGGCCTTTAGTGAACTTGTGCATGCCAGGCGATCCATTCGCAAATTTACGACTGAATCAATTCCCGATCAGGTGGTGGAGAGTTGCCTGGACTTGGCCCTACTGGCGCCCAATTCGTCTAATTTGCAGACTTGGGAATTTTATCGAGTGAAGAGTGAGCACTTAAAAAAAGAAGTGGCCGCTGCCTGTTTTTCCCAGCCGGCCGCCACTACCGCCAGTGAGCTGATTGTTTGCGTGGCCCGACCTGATCAATGGAGAGCGCACTGTAAACAAATGCTCTCCACTTTTAAATCTCTTCCGGTGGAAACTCCAAAGTCAGCAATGCTTTATTACTCAAAGCTTGCTCCCTTTGTTTATACCGTCGGTTTTTTTAATATTCTCACACCACTAAAATGGCTTTTTAATACAGTGGTCGGAACTTTTAGAGTGGTGCCGCGAGAGCCTATTAGTTCTTATGGCCTGGGTGTATGGTCCAGCAAATCTTGTGCATTGGCCGCGGAAAATCTGATGCTGGCCTTCAGGTCTCATGGCTACGATACCTGTCCGATGGAAGGTTATGATTCAAAAAAAATAAAAAAAATATTGAGGCTTCCGCGCCAGGCGCTGGTCGTGATGATTGTGGGAGCGGGAAAAAGAGCAGAGGGGGGAATGTATGGGCCCCGGATTCGATTTCCACGCGAGCAGTTTATAAAAACGCTTTAAAACATGGGTCTATTTTCACAGTCCACAAACTTTTTGTAACGAGCTTTTTCTTCGCTTGAAGCAATGCTCATAAAATTTTGCACTACTCTGGCCTCTTGTAAGATTCGCAAATTAAATTCATAGTCTTGAAGTTGAATCGCATGCTTCTTTTTCATTTGTTGCCACTCAGCTTCGATGTTGGCGTATTTTTCTTTTGGATAGAGTCTATTTTTCTTAATAAATTGGGCCTTTTCCAGAGCGATACCGTTTAAAAGCCCGGCCATCCTTTTGAGGTTGTTTTGCAGCCAGCTTTTGGCGGCAAGTGCCTGGGCGCCGTAAGGAGCGGGCAGAACCGCAAAGTTTGAATTCATTAAATTATAATAGAGGGGAGAAATTCTTTTGATAAAATCATCAAAAGGAGTTTGGGCGTAAGTGGTGCAACTGCCATTCAGACGACTTTCAGTGCTCAAGAGCAGGTCTCTTTTAGAGAGATTTAAAAAATTTTCCAGAGCTTTATCGTTTTTCCAGTTTATTTCAGAGAGTGCTTCAAATATATCAATCGTTAACAAAGGGCTTTTTTGTTTGTTGTGAACCAGAGTATTGTTGGCGAAACTCAAAGAGCTGGTAAGACCTGGTTGACGACTAAGATTTCCCGCGTCGCCTTTTTTAGCATAGTGGTGAAATTCGGCGATGCCCGGAGCGCGGCCCTTTTGTTTTTTGTATCGAGTGGCATAACGAAGTCCTACGGCACCATAAGGACCAACCTCAACTCCATTATCGCGTTCATAAATTTCATGCAAATTCCACGACATTTGTTGAGCGCTGGTGGAAGCGCCACCACAGATATCGAAATGGGAATCTAGTTTAGTGGCAATCACTGCCTCGGCGATATTGCCCCAACAGTTGTTGGTTTGGAATGTGACCCGCGAGCCTTTGGGAATATTTTCTTTGAGCGCCTGCATAAATTTGCCGTATGTGGTGTGCTTTCCCATGCCGGTGATAAGTGCAGAGTCCGCGATGTTTTTTCCGGGAGGTGCTCCGTGGTCAGTGAAGGCCAGGTGAACATTGGTTCCTGCTTTATTTCTAGATAGTGCTTTTAGATTATTTAAAAAAGTTGCTTCGTCGTCGTTGGCCATACTGATAATCTGGCAGCCCGTTTTTCTGGCCTCCGTTTTTACCGCTGCATCCACATCGATGGAAATATCAGTTGGTGCTCCAGGTAAAACGCTCATCCAGTTTTTTGATCCACCCATAATAACAAAAACACAATCGGCAGCAAAAAGAGCAGTGGAATGTGAGGCCATTAGTAGCGAGAGGAAGAATATTTTTTTCAGCTTTTTCATTTTTCGGCCGCTTCCTTACAAGTGGATTCACTAGTCTCGAAGTACTGGCCGTCAGTATGGGGGATCATTGGCAAGGCATCTTCCCAAGGCTTAAGTTCTTTAATGAGGCGAATGGATTCTGCCTGGCAATTGAGTTGGCAGTCTTTTTTAATTTTTAGACAAATTTTATATTTTACTTTGTTGGCCAGTTTATGGGGGTTGGTCTCAAACATTATGGTTTCTTCGTTGGCATTTCCTTCGTTGATTTTAAAGAGAAATTTATCGCCAACAATAAACCATCGGCCTTCAGTGCGATAAAAGCGGGAGCCTTTAAAAGATGAAAAGTCTGCGCCATAAATGGAAGTGGTGAGAACAATGTTTATGAGTAGCAGGCTTAAAATTTTTAGTGTTTTCATTGATAGATTATCGGTATTTTGGGCAATGATATTTAGCTCAAAAAGCGAGCGAATTCCTGCGGACCTGACAATTCAAAGACTTATTTCCTGAGTCTTTCTAAATAAAGACTTCTTTGGCAATTTCTCTTTCATTGTAACTGGAGGCCATAGTGCGGCCGTAAGCTCCGGCATTATCAATGACAACCAGATCGCCCGTTTGCAAGGAGGGAAGATTCCTCTTTGATCCAAAACAATCGGATGTTTCACAGATCGGTCCCACCACGTCGGTGATAATTGATTTTTTAGATTTAAGTGCCGGCAGCACTTCATGATAAGCTTCGTAGAGCGCCGGTCGGATAAGATCGTTCATTCCAGCGTCGATTATAGTGAAGTGACAATTATCAGAAGTTTTGGTTCGTACCACCCGCGACACAAGCACTCCCATTTTTCCAACCAGAATTCTTCCTGGCTCAAAAAGAACACGGGGAGTGTGTTCGGTTTTAGTATAATAGAATTTGTAGAGTGCCGCCGAGACCGTTTCCATATAAGTTTGAATGGAGGCCAGTTTCGCGCGTTCTTCAGTAGTGTAATCAATGCCTAATCCGCCACCTACATCTAAAAACTCAAGCGGTGTTTCAATACTGAGGGCCAGGGCCGAAAGCTCCTTAATCGCCAGCACAGTCGCTTTTAGATCGGTCAGCTGGCTGCCGATGTGGACACTAAGTCCCACCAAGCGAGTGTGGTCCCAAAAAGTCGACACCGACAGTGCTTCCAGAATATCGGATTTCAATAATCCAAACTTATGGGTCTTATTTCCGGTGGAAATATGTTTATGAGTTTTGGCGTTGACCTGGGGATTAAGCCTAAAGGCCACGCGCGCTATTTTTTTGCTTTTCTTTGCTAGTTGATTGATTAGCTCAAGTTCTTCAATCGACTCAACATTGAACGAGTAAATACCTTTTTTACCGCAATTAAGCGCAAAGAGAATTTCACTGGCGGTTTTGGCCACGCCCGAAAAGACAATTTTTTGGGGATCAATCCCGGCCTTGAGCGCTTTTTTTAACTCACCAACCGAAACCACATCCGCTCCACTGCCCAGAGTTTTTAGGCGTTTTAGGACCTCCAGATTACTGTTGGCCTTTACCGCATAACAAACTAAGGGACTGGGAAGATCACATTTGAGCGCCGATTGATAAAAAGATTTATAATAAAAATCTAGGGTTTTTTTTGAATAAAGATAAAATGGAGTAGCGCGCTTTTTGGCAATTGCATCTAGGGCACGTCCATCAAAGGTAAGAATATTATTTTTGTATTGAAGAGGTGTAGGGAGTATATTTTTCATAGGATAATCGTAGGCCCGAAATTATTATGAATAAAGTAAAAAAATCTCCTAATACTGTTTTTAATCTGGTGAGCCCTTTCCCTCCAGCGGGGGATCAACCGCGGGCGATCGCCGAGTTGATTAAAGGCTTCAGCAAAGACCAAAATGGAAACTATTATAAAAATAAACAAACTCTCTTGGGAGTCACCGGTTCGGGTAAAACTTTTACCATGGCCAATGTTATCCAAGCGCTTGGGAAAAAAACCTTAGTCATGGCCCATAACAAAACGCTGGCGGCCCAGCTTTATGCGGAATTTAGAGAATTTTTTCCCCATAATGCTGTCGAGTATTTTGTTTCTTATTACGATTATTATCAACCGGAAGCGTATGTCGCCGGCAGTGATACTTATATTGAAAAAGATTCGGCCGTTAATGAAGAAATTGAAAAGCTTCGTCATAGCGCCACCCGCAGTTTAATTGAACGCGATGATGTGATCGTGGTGGCTTCCGTTTCTTGCATTTATGGGATTGGATCTAAAGAAGAATACTCTTCGATGAAGGCCGCGGTGGCAGTAGGGGAAACCCTCGATCGGGATGCGTTTCTTAAAACCTTAGTAGAAATTCAGTATGAACGAAACGATATCGACTTTTCACGCGGCTGCTTTAGAGTGCGGGGTGATACGGTTGAAGTCTTTCCGGCCCATGAAGAAAGTAACGTAGTCCGAGTTGAGTTTTTTGGGGATGAAGTCGATTCCATTTCGATGGTTGATCCACTACGTGGAAAAACGATCGAGGTTTTAAAAAATATAACGATCTATCCCAAGTCCCACTATGTGGTGTCTGAATCAAGAATGAAGTCGGCGATCGCCGCTATTAAAATTGAACTGCGCGAGCGCATTCAGCAATTTATTAAAGAAGAAAAATTACTAGAGCGCCAGCGAATTGAACAGCGAACGCTTTACGATATCGAAATGATGGAAGAGTTAGGCTTTTGTTCAGGAATTGAAAACTATTCCCGCCATTTAATGGGGGCAAATCCCGGGGATCCTC
>Ga0208115_1000106_pt1 | contig 21737 bp, 18 predicted proteins | sample LakWasMeta4_LOW4_2_FD_183856 | JGI IMG/M metagenome (GOLD analysis project Ga0208115, IMG submission 183856) | Freshwater sediment methanotrophic microbial communities from Lake Washington under simulated oxygen tension - Sediment Metagenome... | ecosystem: Environmental > Aquatic > Freshwater >...
AGCCGAGTTCAAATTCGATCGGCCAGGCATCTTTGCCTGGTGCCAGCACGACGGCGTGGCCACCCATCTGGAAAGTGCCCAGTTCGAAACTGGTGCGGGTGCGCAGGGAGGGATTGAAAAACAGCAGCGCCACGGCGCGGCCTTTCAACTGGTCACCCAATTTGGAGGTCTTGAACGCAGCCGCCTGCTTGAGTAGCTCGTCCAGCTCCGGCCTTGACCAATCCTGCGTATTGAGAAAATGTTTCATGTGATTTTTTACCGGTGAAATGAAGTGAAGGAATGAAAAACAAAAAAGCCCGGCGCATGGCCGGGCTTTTCCTGGAAACGTGATGAAACGTCCGGGTCACCCAGCTGGATGGTGGGCTTCCGGTCGGCGAGCACGCGAAGTCATGCCTGCCGCCATATAGGCAGAGGTGAGCAGTTCGACGGTGGCGAGACAAAGTTTCATGTTGGGCCGATTATGTCAGCCAATAACTGGAGCTGCAAGCCGAAGAGTTAGTCGAATTACTCTAAATTCCGGCAGGAGGCCGCCTGCGACCACCATGGATGGCGGGAGTGTCGCAAATGCAGGAACATTTTTCGACCGGGCGACCAAGGCAGGACTGCATTACGGCGTCGGGCCCAAGGGCCCTCCTACGCTTCGCCTAAAAACTGCCGCTTATTGCTAAACTTGCGGCATGAAAATACGCCTATACAACAACCGAAACCGCAGTCTCGAAGACTTCGCGCCTCTGAACCCAAACCAGGTCACGATGTATCTGTGTGGCCCTACGGTTTACAACTATGTGCATATCGGCAATGCCCGTGGCCCGGTCGTTTTCGACGTACTGGCCAAATTGCTGCGTCGCCATTATCCGAAACTGGTATTTGCCAGAAACATTACCGACGTCGACGACAAGATCAATACTGCCGCCGCCGAACAGAATGTTCCGATCACGACCATCACCGATAAATTCACCGCGATTTACCGTGAAGACATGCTCAAGCTCGGCATTACCCCGCCCGATGTCGAACCGCATGCCACCGAGCATATTCCTCACATCATCGCGATGATCGAAAAACTGATTTCCACCGATCACGCCTACGCCGCCGAAGGCCATGTTTTGTTTTCCGTCGCCAGTTACGCCGATTACGGAAAACTCTCGCGCCGTCCGATGGATGAAATGATTGCCGGTGCCCGCGTTGATGTCGCGCCCTACAAACGCGATGCCGGTGATTTCGTCTTGTGGAAACCCTCGACGCCGGACTTGCCGGGCTGGGATTCGCCCTGGGGTCGTGGCCGTCCAGGCTGGCATATCGAATGCTCGGCCATGGCCGAAGCGCATCTGGGTGAAACGATCGACATCCATGCCGGCGGCAATGACCTTCTGTTCCCGCATCATGAAAACGAAGTCGCACAAAGCACCTGCGCCCATGGCGGAAAAGTGTTCGCCCGTTTCTGGATTCACAACGGCATGCTTGATTTCGGCGGCACCAAAATGTCGAAGTCGCTTGGCAATGTGAGCGTCTTGCACGGCTTGCTGGAAACCCACCCGGCCGAAGCGCTGCGTTATGCTCTGCTGACGGCGCATTATCGCCAACCGCTGGATTGGACCGATGGCCTGATCGAGCAAAGCATTAAAACGCTTGATCGTTTGTATGGCACTTTGCGTGATCTGAAAGATATCGACGCGACACCTGTAACACCGGAAGCCATCGAAGCCGCCTTGTTCGACGACTTGAACACACCGATTGCCTTGTCAGAGTTGGCGCGCCTCGCCAGTGATGCCCGCAAAGCCGACAGCTATGAAGAGAAAGCGCGCTTGAAATCCGAATTGCTCGGTGCCGGTGCATTGCTCGGATTGTTGCAACAGGAACCGGCCACCTGGTTCGCCCGAGGCAACGACGATAGCGACGATGCCCGCATTCAGGCGCTGGTCGATGAACGCAATGCCGCGAAAAAGGCGAAAGACTTCGCCCGTTCCGACGCCATTCGCGATCAATTGGCGGCTGAAGGCATCTTGCTGGAAGACACGGCGCAAGGCGTGCGCTGGAGACGTGCCTGATGTTTCCGATGGAAGCCACCGCTGCCGAAGCACAAAAAACAATCATTGAAGAATTCGCATTCTTCAGTGACTGGTCGGAGCGTTATCAATACCTCATCGACCTCGGCAAGAAACTGCCGGATCTGAAACCCGAATGGAAAACCGAAGAACATCGCCTGCATGGTTGCCAATCAATGGTCTGGATCGTGCCGGAAGGCAACAAGGATAAATTGGTATTCCATGCCATCAGCGATTCGACCATTGTCTCTGGCCTCATATTTCTTGCGTTGCGGGTTTACTCTGGCCGCAGTGCGGAAGAAATCATGAATACCGCTCCGGATTACATCAGCCAGATCGGTTTGGCGAAGCATTTGTCGCCGACCCGCAGCAACGGTTTGAAATCCCTTTTGCAATTCATCCAACAAACGGCGCATAGCGCGCTCACCGTCAGGAATACCGCATGAAACTTCGTTACTGTGCTTTGGCGTTAGCGATTACCTTCAGTCTTTCGTTGCCCTTGTCAGCCTCTGAAGTCAGTGTTCCGCAGCCTTCGGAAATTCCCGCCAATTCCCAGAAACTGGCGCCGATGATCCACCGCTTCATGGCGGACGTTGCCAGCATCGAACATACCCACGACATCACCGGCAGCCCGAAACGCGAAGCTGCTCTTCGCAGTCTCTATAACGGCTGGCTGAAATCGATTGCCACGCTCGATTACGATTCGTTACCACTGGAAGACCAGGTCGACTATGCCCTGTTCAAGCGCGAACTGAATTACCGGCTGAAACAACTGGATTTCAATCGCCAGCGTTTCGATCAGGCCGCCGCCTTGCTACCCCAATCAAAAAACCTGATTGCGCTGGCCGAAGATCGTCGCGCACTGGTCTATGCCGATGCGAAAGCCAGTGCGCAGGTGTTGACGCAGGCATTCAAGGCTCTTGAAACCATCCACTCACAACTTGGCAAGAAAGACGCCAAGTCGCCGGTGAATCCGATTGTCGCTTTCCGCGCTTCGAAATATCTCGGCGCCATGCGAGAAGATTTGAAAGACTGGTTTACCTTTTATAACGGCTACGATCCGAATTTTACCTACTGGGCAAAACTGCCTTACGAAACACTCGACAAGAAAATGGAAGTCTATTCCAAATTTCTGAGAGACGAAGTCGCCGGCGCCGCGAATCCGGAAACCATTATCGGCGACCCGATTGGTCGCGAAGCGCTGATCACCGATCTGCAACATGAAATGATTCCGTACACGCCGGAAGAATTGATTGCACTGGCGGAAAAGGAATTGAGCTGGTGCCAGAACGAAATGAACAAGGCCGCCGCCGAGATGGGCCACAAGAATTGGCAGCAGGCACTCGAAGCCGTCAAGCAGCAAAGCCCCCTGCCCGGCGAACAACCGAAGCTTGTCGTGCAACTTGCCGACGAAGCCATCAATTATCTCGAAACCAATAATCTGGTCACGGTGCCTGAAATCGCCAAGCGCGATTGGCGCATGACCATGCTGACGCCGGAATATCAATTGCAGGCGCCGTTTTTCCTGGGCGGCGAAGATGTCTGGGTAGCGTATCCGACCGACAGCATGCCGCAGGACAAGAAGCTGATGGCGATGCGCGGCAATAACAAATATTTTTCCCGTGCCGTTGTTCATCACGAACTGATTCCCGGTCATCACCTGCAATTTTTCTATAACCAGCGTTATCAGACCCAACGTCAATTATTCGGCACACCGTTCTGGACCGAGGGTTGGGCGCTGTACTGGGAAATGCAGTTGTATGATCGCGGTTTTGCCAAAACACCCGAAGAAAAAATCGGCATGTTGTTCTGGCGAAGCCATCGCGCCGCCCGTATCCTGTTCTCGCTGTCCTTCCATATGGGCAAGATGACTCCGCAGCAATCGATTGATTTACTGGTTGATCGCGTCGGCCACGAACGCGAGAACGCCGCTGCCGAAGTGCGCCGCAGTTTTGCCGGCGATTACGGCCCGCTTTACCAAATCGCCTACATGATCGGCGGCCTCCAATTCCGGGGCTTGTACAAGGAAATGGTCCCGACCGGAAAAATGGGCGAACGTGAATTCCACGATGCCATCCTGATGGGCGGCGAAATGCCGGTATCGGTGGTTCGATCGCGCCTGATGAAGCAGACCCCCGACGTCAATCTTCCCGCGCAATGGAAGTTTTACGATTTCTCGAAGTAGGTTTCCGATTCACATGCACGGTGGGCATCGCCCACCATTTATTAACTTTACGAATACGGTGGGGTCGAAAAATGCTCCTGCATTTTCGTCACTCACGCCATCCATGGCGCTCGCAGGCCACCTTACAAGGGCAAAGCTTTAAATGGACATGCTATCCAGCAACCTGATCATCATCGTGCTTACCTGCGTGGTGTCCTATACCGCTTTCAACAATTCCAAGCTGATGGCGGACTGGATTCTCAGCCCATTCAAGGCCAAGCGGGAAAACCAGTATTACCGTTACATCACTTACGGGTTTTTGCACGCAGACGGCATGCATCTGCTATTTAACATGATCACGCTGTATTTTTTTGGTCGGGTGATGGAAGGTTTTTATACCGACCAACTTGGCCCTTTCGGTTACGCCCTGTTTTATCTCGGCGGCCTGGTTTTCTCGGTGCTTCCGAGCGCCCTGAAAAACCAGAAAGATGCACGCTATGCAACCCTTGGCGCATCGGGCGCGGTCTCGGCTGTCCTGTTCGCATTTATACTGTTTCAGCCGTGGACAACTTTGCTGATTTTCTTTGTGCCCTGCCCGGCGATTATTTACGCCGTTCTCTATGTGGCGTATTCAATCTGGCTGGACAAGAAAGGCGGCGATAACGTGAATCACAGCGCCCATTTATGGGGTGCGGCATATGGCGTCATTGCAACCATGATCATCCAACCCGATGTGCTGGGTTATTTTGTGAATCAGTTGATGAACCCGGTTTTTTAGGCGGCATACTTTCCGCACCCAATAGGTGCGGTGTCAACAGGGCGCAGCAAGCTGCGCCGCTAGATTAATCCACATACACCGTCTTGATATTCATGAATTCATGAATGCCGTGCTCGGCCAGTTCACGACCAAAGCCCGATGATTTGGTCCCGCCGAAAGGCAGACGCACATCACTTCGCACCAGTGAATTGACAAAGGTCGCGCCAGCCTTGATTCGGCGCGCGAGATTCTCGCCACGTTGTTTGTCTTGTGTCCACACACTGGCACCCAGTCCAAACGAGGTATCGTTCGCGACCCGCACCGCTTCGTCGTCATCTTTCACGCGAATGATGCTGGCGACCGGACCGAATAATTCTTCGCTGTAAGCCGGCATGCCCGGTTTTACGTTGTCGAGAATCGAGGCCGGATAATGCGACGCCCCCTGCCCGGGCTCGCATCCGATCAAGGCCTTCGCCCCGGCCAAGATACTGGCTTGCACTTGCTTGTGAAGTTCATCGCGAAGGTCTGGCCTCACCATCGGAGCCAACGAGGTATCGGCATCATTCGGATCGCCAATTTTTAATTTTGCCGATGCTGCAACGAACTTTTCGATAAATTTATTGGCAATTTTTTCAGTCACGATAAAACGCTTGGCGGCGATGCAGGTTTGTCCGGCATTGCCAAAACGCGAAGCCACCGCGACGGGAATGGTTTTTTCCAGATCGGCATCGTCGAGCACGACGAAGGGATCGCTGCCGCCGAGTTCCAATACGCATTTCTTAAGATGCTTGCCTGCGGTTGCCGCCACCGAGCGACCTGCGCGTTCGCTACCGGTCAGGGTTATCGCATGCACACGAGGATCGCCAATGACTTTTTCTGCAGTCTCGTTGTCGATATGCAGCACGCCAAACACGCCGTCCGGCACGCCGGCTTCCAGCAATATTTCCGCGATGATATCCGCGCATCTCGGCACATTCGTCGCGTGTTTCAGCAAAGCGACATTACCGGCCATCAAGCCTGGCGCGAGAAAACGGAACACCTGCCAGACCGGAAAATTCCAGGGCATGATCGCAAATACGCAACCCAATGGTTCGTAGGTCACGTAACTGCGGGTGGCTTCGGTTTTGATATTGCTATCACGCAAATATTCAACGGCATGTTCCGCATAATATTCGCAGGCGCTGGCCGACTTTTCGATTTCGGCAAGCGCTTCGCGATGCAGCTTGCCCATTTCCGCCGTCATGATTCTGGCAACGGTTTCCTTTTTCGCCCGCATCACCGAGGCAATGCGTTTCAGGATTTCTCCGCGCTGCTCGAGTGTCGTGGCGGACCATGAGGGAAATGCAGACAGCGATTTGGCGAGTCGCAATTCCACCGCCGCTTCATTCATGTAGTGATAGCGATAATCGACCTGGCCGGTCCAGGGATTGGTGATTTCAACGCTCATTGGCTTACTCGCCTTTCTGTAATGCTAATTGGATATCGCGCTGACGACGTTTTTCTTCACGATGGCTGATGGCCCAGGCGACGACCGCCGTAAACGAAACCACGGCGACGATAATCGATGCCAAGGCATTGATCTTGGGATTCAGTCCCATTCGCACGGTCGAGAATATTTTCATTGGCAGCGTCGTCGCATCCGGACCGGCAACGAAACTGGAGATCACCACGTCGTCCAGCGACAAGGTAAAGGCCAATAACCAACCGGATATCAGCGCCGGGAAAATGATCGGCAAGGTGATGACAAAGAAAATTTTCAAGCGGTTGGCGCCGAGATCCATCGCGGCTTCTTCGAGTGATTTATCCAGCTCGGCAAGACGCGATGAAATAATGACGGTGACGAATGCCATCGTAAAAGTGACGTGGGCGATCCAGATCGACAACATGCCTTTGGGCGACACCCCGAATGGCGCGAACAGTGTCACGAACATCAATAGCAGCGACAAGCCGGTGACGACTTCGGGCATCACCAGAGGCGCGGTAATCAGTGCCCCGAAAAGCGTCTTGCCGCGAAAGAACTTGAACCGCGTCATGACCAGTGCTGCCAGCGTTCCGAGCACGACTGCCGCACTTGCCGAGGTGAATGCGATCTTCAGACTGACCCAGGCCGCTTTAAGCATGGAATCGTCATTGATCAGGGCTTCATACCATTTGAACGAAAACCCCGTCCATGTCGTTGCCAATCGTGACTCGTTGAAGGAGAAAACCACCAACAGCAAAATCGGCAGATACAAAAACATGAACCCCAGGCCGAGGAAACTTCGGCCGAACCAACTCACTTTTCCGGAAGACGTGCTCATGCTATACGTCCCTCCAGCTCTTTCTGCTGATATCGGTGAAATATGATGATCGGGATCAGCAGCAGGATCAGCATGACAATGGCGACGGCCGACGCCATCGGCCAGTTGCCCGCACTGAAAAATTCACTCCAGAGTTGACGACCGATCATCAGCGTTCCGGGCCCGCCGAGCAATTCGGGAATCACGAATTCACCAACGGCGGGAATCATGACGAGCATGCAACCGGCGATGATGCCGCCTTTCGACATCGGCAAGGTAATGGTCAGGAAGGCCTTCCAGGGCTTGGCGCCAAGATCATAGGCGGCTTCCAGAAGGCGCATGTCGAATTTCACCAGATTGGTGTAAAGCGGCAAAATCATGAATGGCAAATAGGCGTAAACGATACCGATATAGGCCGCGATGGGCGTATTCATGATGCGCAAAGGGTCGTCGATCAATCCCAGGGACATCAGTGTCTTGTTGAGCAGACCATTGGTTTGCAGAATCCCAATCCAGGCATAGATACGGATAAGGAAGGAAATCCAGGATGGCAGGACGACCAGCATCAAACAGATGTTGCGCATCGACGGCGACATGCGTGCAATCGAATAAGCCATCGGATAGCCGATCAGCAAGCACAGGAAAGTGGAAATCGCCGCAATTTTCAATGAACTCAAATAGGCTTCGACGTAAAGCGAGTTCGTGAACAGTTCGATGTAATTGCCCAGATTCAGTTTCAGCATCAGGCCCTTGTCCACGTATTCCAGAATCGGCGTGTAGGGCGGTATCGCCACGGCCTGCGAGCTGAAGGAAATTTTCAGGACGATCAGGAACGGGATGGCGAAAAAAACCAGCATCCAGACATAGGGAATGGAAATCACGCCCCAGCGTGGATGCGGCAATAGTTTTTTGGTGAGGAATTTCGGCAGCTTCATGAGGTCAGCACCACGCCGGCATCGTCTCCCCATGACACCCATACCTGGTCGTTCCAGGTAAAGTTCTCGCTGGCCCAGCGTTTCCGGTTGGCGAAATGCGCCATGATCTTGAAGCCGCTCGGCAAGCGCACGTGGTAGACGGAATGGCTGCCGAAGTAGGCGATATCTTCCACGATACCCTGTGCTTTATTGTGCTTCTGGACTGGCTCGTCCTTGCTGATGGTTACTTTTTCGGGCCTGACCGCGAAAGCTACCTGCTGGCCCTCGAAGCCGCTGATGCCGTGACCGATATAAACCGTATCTGGCAAAGCTTCCGAACGGATGGTGACAAAATCCGCCTCGTCGTCTTCAATCTTGCCTTCGATGACATTCAGCGACCCGATAAATTCGGCGGCGAAGCGGCTGGTCGGCTGCTCGTAAATTTCATCCGGCGTACCGACCTGGCGAATATGGCCGGCATCCATCAAGGCGATGCGATGGGCCATGTTCATGGCCTCTTCCTGGTCGTGGGTCACCATGACGCACGTTACGCCGAGTCGTTCGATGATATTGACCAGCTCCAATTGCATTTGCGAACGCAGTTTCTTGTCGAGCGCACCCATGGGTTCGTCGAGCAGGAGCAATTTCGGGCTTTTCGCCAGCGATCTGGCCAGTGCGACGCGTTGTTGCTGACCGCCGGACAATTGATGCGGCTTTCGTTTGGCAAATTTATTCATTTGCACAATGCTCAGCATTTCTTCGACGCGCCGAGCGATGGCATCCTTGGCCATTCCATCCTGTTTAAGGCCGAAGGCAATGTTCTGTTCCACCGTCATATGCGGGAACAAAGCATAGGATTGGAACATCATGTTGATCGGACGATCATAAGGCTGCAGATCATTGATGATCTGTCCATCGAGCTCGATTTTTCCCGAAGTGGGTTTTTCGAATCCGGCAAGGCAACGCAGCAAGGTGGATTTGCCACAGCCAGAGCCGCCCAGCAATGCAAATATTTCGCCTTTTCGTATCGACAGATTGACGGAATCAACCGCTACAAAACCGTCAAACTCCTTGCGAACATCGATAATGCGGACGTAATTCTCGTTGCCCAGTTTATCGCTTCGCGAAACGTGGTCGGAGCTTGCGGCAGCCATTTCAGCACTCATGGTGGAATCCCGTCAAAAAAAAGGGCAAGCGTTTTCAGCGCTTGCCCGTGGTGGTTAATTGGTCGTTTTCAATTCAGTCCAGACTTCGGTGTACTTTTTGCTGACTTCAGGTGGCAGAACGGCCAAGCCATACAATTTGGTGTTGATGGTTTCCTGGGTCGGGCTGATCATCGGGTCTTCGGTGATGCCCTTGTCCAGCAAGGACGTCGATGCCGAGTTTGCATTCGGATAGGAAACATAATTCGAAATTTCGGCGATGATTTCAGGACGCATCAGGAAGTTCAGGAACAGATGGGCATTCTTGGGGTGCTTGGCGGTTTTTGGAATCGCCATCATGTCGAACCACATGGCGGAGCCCTGCTGGGGAATGCTGTAGCCGATGGTGACGCCGTTGTTGGCTTCTACGGCACGCGCCTTGGCCTGAATGATATCGCCCGACCAACCCACGACGATGCAGACATTGCCACTAGCCAGTGATTCGATATATTCCGAGGAATGGAAGTTGGTAATGTAAGGACGCAGGGTTTCGAGTTTCGCAGCGGCCTTGTCGATCACGGCGGGATCGAAACTGTTCGGATCTTCGCCCATCGCATACAGGGTCGTCGGAATGATTTCAGAGGCGGCATCCAGAAAGGTCACGCCGCAATCTTTCAATTTTGCAAGATTTTCGGGTTTGAAAATCAGATCCCAGCTATTAACCACATCGGTATTGCCGAAAATCTTGGTGACTTTCTCGACGTTGTAACCGATCCCTGTGGTACCCCATAAATAGGGCACCGAATGGCTATTACCCGGATCGACGTCGGTCAACTTGCTCAACAGATTGGCATCGAGGTTTTTCCAGTTGCCCAGTTGCGTTTTATCCAGGGGTTGATAGGCGCCGGCCTTGATCTGGCGGCCAAGGAAAGATGATGACGGGACGACGATGTCGTAGCCGGTATCGCCTGCCAGAATTTTGGATTCCAGCGATTCGTTGCTGTCCATTTCGTCGTAGGTAACGGAGATGCCGGTTTCTTTTTCGAACTTGGCAATGGTGTCGGGCGCGATGTAATCGGACCAGTTGTAGATATTCAGTACTTTTTCTTCGGCGGCGGGGCCTGCTGCCGTGGCGCCGGGGGCTTCCGCTTCTTTTTTACCGCATGCGACAAGGGTCAATCCGGCGATGGCTAAAGTTAAAAGACGTAATTTCATAACACCTCTCACAGTATTGTTGATATCGATTTGAAAACGGGAATCAGGATAAATCTGGCTTGCTAACCTCGTTAAATATTCAATGCCTCGACAGTCTGGTTCAGGGATTTCCAGGCCTTCTCAAACAGTTCGTCAATCTGCTCGCACGTTATTATCAGCGGCGGCGAAAGCAGCATAGCATCCCAGGTTGCACGTAATATTAGACCGTTTTTCAGAGCAATATCACGGCATAAAGACCCAACTTTGCCGCGTTCGTCGAAATAGGCGCGGCTTGGCTTGTTAGGCACCAGTTCCAGTGCGCCCACCATGCCCACGATACGCGCCTCGCCCACCAGTTTATGCTCACCAAGTTCTTTCCAGCGCCGAGCCAGATAGGGGCCGGTCTTGGCGGCAATATTTTCGACAATATTTTCATCCTGAAGAATTCGGATATTCTCGAGCGCAACCGCCGCACACACCGGATGACCCGAATAGGTATAACCGTGTGCCAGTTCTCCGCCCTTTTCTTTCAATACGCTGGCAACGCGATCATTGAACATGACCGCACCCAGCGGGATATAACCCGAGGTAATTCCTTTGGCCAAGGTCATGATGTCGGGCTGTATGCCGAAGTATTCGGAACCAAACCAATGGCCGGTCCGGCCAAAGCCGCAAATCACTTCGTCGGCGATCAGCAAGATGTCGTACTTGCGGCATATCCGTTGTATTTCAGGCCAGTAATTCATCGGCGGAATAAATACACCGGCCGCGCCCTGGATCGGTTCTCCGATGAACGCGGCAACACGATGCGGTCCCAGTTCGAGAATTTTTGATTCAAGTTCGCGCGCACGTTGCAAACCAAACTCTTCGGGCGACAAATCGCCGCCCTCGCCAAACCAGTAAGGCTGGTTGATGTGGTGGATATTCGGAATCGGCAAACCACCCTGCGAATGCATGCCCTTCATGCCGCCCAGACTGGCGCCGGCAACGGTCGAACCGTGATAGCCGTTGAAACGGCCAATCAGAATATTTTTTTCGGGTTGGTCCTGCACGGCCCAGAAATGCCTGACCATGCGCAGGATTGTATCGTTGGCTTCGGAACCGGAATTGCTGAAAAAAGCATGATTCAGATCACCTGGCGTCAGCTCCGCAAGCTTGGCGGCAAGATGAACCGTCGGTTCGGTCGTACAGCCAAAAAAACTATTGTAGTAAGCCAGCGTATCCATTTGTTTCGCGGCGGCCTGACCCAGCTCTTTTCGGCCATAACCAATATTGACGCACCACAGACCGGCAAAAGCGTCGAGCATTTTATTGCCCTCCGCATCCCAAACGTAACAACCTTCACCGCGGGTGAGAATCCGTGTGCCCTTTTTCGCCAGCGCGGCATTGTCGTTAAAGGGATGGATGTGATGGGCGGCATCCAGTTTTTGTAATGCTTGAAGGTTTGAATTGTCCACGCTGTCTCCGAATTTCAATGTTGTATCAATCCGGCGCACGCCAGGGGAAATCAGACGTTCAACAGCAGGAATTCCCGCTCCCATGAACTAATCACGCGGAAGTAGGTTTGATATTCCTTTTCCTTGACATGGATATAGGCATTGACGAAGCGTTCGCCCATCAAATTCTGCAATGGGGCGCAACCACGCAGCCATTTCAGCGATTCTTCGAGACTTCTTGGCAACTCGTAACCCTTGTCCTGGGCACTGGTGGTAAGTGGCTCGGTCGGTTGCAGTTTTTCGATGATGCCCAGATAGCCGCAAGCCAAAGTCGCCGCCATCGCAAGGTACGGATTGGCATCGGAACCGGCAAAGCGGCTTTCGACGCGGGTGTTTTCGAGTGAATCCATCGGTACGCGCAAACCGCAGGTGCGATTGTCGTAACCCCACTGCACATTGATCGGCGCAACGTCGCCAACGGCAAGACGGCGATAGGAATTGACGTTTGGCGCGAAAAACGGCATCGCCATCGGGACATATTTTTGCAGGCCGCCTAGATAGTTTTTAAACAATTCGCTGTGTTTGCCTTCTTTTTTTCCGGCGAACAGGTTTTTCCCGGTTTTTGTGTCAAGCATGCTTTGATGAATATGCATCGCACTACCCGGCTCGTTTTCCATCGGCTTGGCGAGAAATGTCGCGTATATACCGTGCCTCAAGGCCGCCTCACGCATGGTCCGCTTGAACAAGAATACCTGGTCGGCACGCGACATCGGATCGGAATGCACAAAGTTGACTTCGAGCTGCGCCGCCCCCGATTCGTGAATCAGGGTATCGACGTCCAATTCCATTTCTTCGGCATAGTCGTACATCAAATCGAGAATCGGATCGAATTCGTTGACCGCATCGATCGAATAGGACTGTCTGGCGGTTTCGGGCCTGCCGGAGCGTCCTGCAGGCGGTTGCAAAGGAAAATCCGGATCGGTATTTTTCTGTACGAGAAAAAATTCCAGTTCCGGCGCCACGATCGGCTTCATGCCCATGGCTTCGTAAAGCGAAAGAATATTGCGCAAAACATTGCGAGGAGCCAGTTCATGCGGCTTGCCGTCGCGGGTAAAACAATCATGGATAACCTGTGCCGTAGGATCGGTGGCCCAGGGAACCATGCGGACGGTATCGGCATCGGGACGCAGGTACATGTCGGAATCCGATGGCGCGACCAATTCGTAATAGGCATCCGGATAATCGCCAGTCACCGTCGTGACAAAAATGCCCTCGGGAAGTCGCGTTCCATAATCATGGGAAAATTTTGCGGCGGGAATAATCTTTCCGCGTGCATTGCCGGTGATATCGGGAACAAGGCATTCCACTTCGGTGATTCTTCTTTCCTTCAGCCATCGTTTGAGCGAGCTTTCCTGCTGCTCGGCATTCATGGGTTTTTCACTGTTTTTTTTGCGACTCATAAAGATTTCCGATGATTGGCCCGGTCGAGACATGCATGACCGAAAGCCTGAAAGATACTCATATAAAAAGGATTCTCGCCCAATTTCCATTCCGGGTGCCACTGCACGGCGAGAAAGAAAGGATGCGCCAACCTCAGCGATACCGCTTCGACCAAGCCATCCGGCGCAGTCGCTTCGACAACCAGTCCATCGGCCAGCACGCGGATCCCCTGACCATGCAGGGAATTGACCATCACTTCGGTTTTGCCGGCCAATTTTGCCAGTAACTTTCCTGCTCTCAATGAAATGGGATGCGACTCGGCGTATTGCTGATCCAGCGAATCATCGAGGTTTTCCCGATGGTCATCCAGACCGTCCACTTCATGTACTTTTTGATGCAGGCTTCCACCGAGGGCAACATTCACTTCCTGGAACCCCCGGCACACTGCCAGAACGGGAATCTGCATATCGATAGCAAGCTGGACTATCGGCAGACTGTTCTCGTCACGATGCGGGTCATGCAGATTCCCTTCGTAACTGGGTTCATCAGAATAATGACGTGGTTCGATATTGGAGTACGAGCCGGTCAGGAATACGCCGTCTACCTCTGCCAGTATTTCTTCGAGCGGCAAAGACGGGGAAAGACTGGGCAGGATAAAGGGGACAACATCCGAGCCCGAGACCAAGGCCGACAGGTATTTCTCGCCGGCCGAATGGTAAGCGTGCTTCCCCATCATTTTTCGATCAGCCGGCACAATGACCAGCGGTTTTCGATGCATATAGCCTCCGCGTATAGCCCCTGAACCATAACCTCACTGTTTATTTTTATCAACAGGCGATGAAAGTCATACAACACTTGAAACAGGCAGAAAGCCAATAGAAAGCCGACAGAAAGGCGTTTTTATTGCAGTGCCGCATAAATTGCTATGCCCGTCAAAGCCGAGATAAGCGCCAAGCGTTGAGTATTTTTTACAGCCCAAACATCCTCTGATAGTATTCAGTTTGGACCTAAACCGATGCCGTGCCTATGACTTCCTATCCCCTCCCCGATGACGACGCAGCCGAACTGCAACAAATTGCCGGTTGCGAAATGGTGGACCTGCTTCTGCCCGATATGAATGGCCTATTGCGAGGCAAACGCATTACGCGAGACGCCCTCGAAAAAGTCTATGCCAACGGCGTCTGTCTGCCGATGTCGCTGATTGCCACCGACATTACCGGCAATACCGTCGAGGAAACCGGATTGGGTTATGACATCGGCGATGAAGACAGAGTCTGCCGTCCGATACCTGGAACACTGAAGAATATTCCCTGGCAGAAAAAGCCGATGGCCCAGGTACTGCTGGGCATGGAAGACGGCCATGGGCAGATGTTTGAAGCCAATCCACGCGAAGTCTTGAAGCGCGTACTTGATCGCTTCACGGCAAAAGGCCTGACACCCGTTGTTGCGGTCGAACTGGAATTTTATTTGCTGGACAAGCAGTTGCATAAAGACGGCCGCCCAAAAACATCGATCAACCCAGCCACCGGCGAGCGCAATAAAACGACGCAGGTGTATTACATGGAAGACCTGAACGATTATCAGGGCTTTACCGATGCCGTTACCGACGCCTGCCGTGCGCAACACATTCCTGCCGATACCGCCGTTGCCGAATATGCACCGGGCCAATTCGAAATCAATCTGAAACATCGCAAGGACGCCCTGCTGGCCTGCGACGATTCCATCATGCTCAAGCGCGTGATCAAGGAAGTGGCGTCGCAGCAGAATCTGCTGGCCAGCTTCATGGCGAAGCCTTTCGTCGACCAGGCTGGCAGCGGCATGCACATCCATGTCAGCGTGCTGGACAAGGATGGCAAGAATATTTTTGCCAGCACGCAGGACAAACCTGCCGACGTACTGCGCCACGCCATCGGCGGCATGCAGAAATCGTCGAAAGACTGCATGTTGATGTTTGCACCCCATGCCAACAGCTACCGCCGTTTCGTGTTGAATGCTTTTGTGCCGCTCAACGATTGCTGGGGCTTCAATAACCGCACGGTCGCGATGCGAATTCCGCACAGCGATGAAGCCAATACGCGTATCGAACACCGTATTTCCGGTGCCGATGCCAACCCGTATCTGGTAACGGCAGCGGTACTCGCAGGCATCCTGCACGGGATGGAAAACAAGTTCGACCCGGGCCCGCCCATCGTCGGCAACGCTTACGAGCAAACCGAACAACGTACGCTTTTCTGGCGCGATACCATCGACGATTTTATGGCCAGCGATTTCATCACTGCCAACTTCGGCGAAAAATTCCGCCATATTTTCGGCCAGCAAAAACTGAAGGAAATGCGCAGCTTCTATACGCAAGTCACGACACTTGAATACGAATGGTATTTGCGTTCGGTTTGATTTTTCATGTCGAAAAAGACCGCCCATATAGATTCCTGGTATGCCGCCAGCGTGCCGGAGTTTCCGGAGCTACCCTCGTTGACAGCCAGCGAAGCGGCAGACGTTTGCATTCTTGGCGCCGGGATCACCGGGCTCTCGACCGCCATTGAATGTGCACAGGCCGGCCTGAAAGTCATCGTGCTCGAATCACAGCGCGTTGGCTGGGGCGCTTCGGGCCGCAGTGGTGGCCAGGCGATATTCGGTTTCGGTTGTGATCAGCACAAAATTACCTCGATGATCGGCATCGAGAATTCACGCAGGCTTTTCGATTTTTCCCTGGAAGGCATCCGGATCATTAACGAACGCTGCAAGCAATTTTCCATTGATTGTGACTGGAGGATCGGCCACACCCATGCCGCGATAAAGCCGCGTCATGTCAGCGAATTGAAATACTGGAAAGACGATCTGGAAAAGAATTTTTCCTATCCGACCCAATGGTGGGACAAGCCGCAATTGAAAGAGCAGCTAGCCACCGACCGCTATCTTGGCGGCTTGTACGATGATCGAAGCGGTCATCTGCATCCATTGAAATATACGCAGGGTCTTGCTCGTGCGGCCTTATCACTTGGCGTGAAAATTTACGAAGCCAGCCATGTCACTTCACTGCATCGCGGCATCAAGCCGGTTTTCAAAACACGGCATGGCCAGGTGCAATGCGATTACGCAGTGTTGGCCGGTAACGCCTATGTGCACGGGATCGCACCGGAACTCGACAGTAAAATCATGCCAGTCGGCACCTATATCGGTGCCAGCGAACCCATCGGTGAAACGGCGGCAAGGGCATTGATAAAAAACGACATGGCGGTTGCCGATATCAACTGGGCGCTGGATTATTTCCGTCTCAGTGCCGACCACCGCATTTTATTTGGTGGTCGCGCCAGTTATTCCACCCTTCCGCCGCCCAATTTACGCGGCGTGATGACTAGCCGAATGACCCGCGTTTTTCCCCAGCTTAAAAACCTGAAATTCGACTACATCTGGGGCGGCTACGTGGATATCAGCGCCAACAGAGCACCGCACTGGGGTCGATTGGGTTCGAATGTCTATTTTGCCCAGGGGTTTTCCGGCCACGGCATTGCCGCTACCGGGCTGGCAGGCCGGGTGATCAGCGAAGCCATTCGTGGGCAGGCAGCGCGCCTGGATATTTTCGAAAAAATAAAACATGTGCCCTTTCCTGGCGGACGCGTATTCCGTACACCCATGCTGGTAGCGGCCATGGCTTGGTACAAACTGCGCGACGCGATGTTTTAATGATTTGCTTTTGTGGGAGTTGCTTTAGCAGCGATAAAATTTTTATCCTGCAAGCAAACTGAAAGTTTCAATCGCTGCTAAAGCAGCTCCCACAAAAAAGTTGTCAAAAAAAGCCCCGCAATGCGGGGCTTTTTTTTTGCAACTAGACATCACGGACGATTAGTCACCCATTTGCTTTTGCAAATGTTCATAACGCTCTTGAGCATCCAAGGTACGTTCTGCGGTGAGGCGGGCTTCCATACGTTCCAGACCAATTTCATCACCGGTATCTACACAATAACCGTAGCTACCGTCATCGACACGTTTCAGTGTGCTGTCGATTTTGTTAATCAACTTGCGGTAACGGTCACGAGTACGCAGTTCCAGCGAATTTTCCGTCTCGCGAGTTGCACGTTCGGCTTCATCGCCAACATCGCGTACTTCTTCTTTCAGGTTTTCGATGGTTTGCTTGGACTCTTCGATCAAATCGTTTTTCCATTGCAGCAAACGCTGACGGAAATATTCGATTTGAAAGGGGTTCATGTACTCTTCTTTATGCGACGGTTTGTAACCAGCTGGCAAAGTCACGCGTTTTATGGCGGTGGCCAGCTTCATGCGTTCCTGACGCGGCTTGGTTGGCTTGACATAACCGGCACGAACGCCGGCATCACGTTTGGGTGCAGGAACCGGCACTACAACCGGGGCGGCAGCAGGCGTTTTGCCCTTGCTGGACGATTTAGCGGCAGGAGCTGCGGCTTTTTCTGTTTGTTTGGCAGCTGGAATAATAACTTCAACCTTTTTAGCTTCAACTTTTTTGACGACCGCTGGTGCAGGCTTTGCAGCCGTTTTAGCGACAACTTTTGCAACCGGAGCAGGTGCGGCTTTGGAGGCTGGAGCCTTTTTAGCGGCCGGTTTGGCGACAGATTTTGTCACGGGCTTCGCTACAGGCTTAGCCAGTTTTTTGACAGGTTTGGCAACTGCTTTTTTGGCCGGTGCTTTCACTGGTGCTTTTACCGGTGCTTTTTTGGGCGCTGGCTTGGCAACTTTCTTTACCGGCTTGGCAACTGGTTTTTTGGCGGGGGCTGCTTTTTTGACTGCTTTCGCAGGCGCCGGCTTCTTGGCTACCGACTTGGCGGCGGGCTTTTTAGCGGCTGACTTGACGGCAGCTTTGGCAGCGGGTTTCGCTTTTACCGGCTTTTGGGCTGGTTTAGCGGCTTTTTTGGGGGCTGGTTTAGCAGCTTTCTTTACGATTTTTTTAGCGGCCACGGGGGCAATTCCTCTCATTCCTTGAGCCATAAAAGGCGGCGTGTTATAGCCTAGTCCAAAGATCACTTCAAGCTTAAACTACGCCACATGATTCGAAACTTTGCAAAAACCATCATCCTGTTTCTACTTCGTGGCTATAAGTTGTTGATTAGTCCACTATTAGGCCAACGATGCAGGTTCTATCCTAGCTGTTCCAGCTACACCATGGAAGCGGTAGAAAAATTTGGTGCCTGGCGCGGAAGCTACCTGGGTGCGCGCAGGCTGTTGCGATGCCATCCGTTCAATCCCGGTGGGCTTGATCCCGTACCAGAACATTTCAAATGCAGGCATCCACATGAGTAATTTGCTGATCCAGAACGCACGAATGGTTAACGAGGGCCGCGAGTTTACCGGCGACCTGCGCATCAGGGATCAGCGTATTGCTGCGATCGCACCGCATCTGTTCACACGTTCGGACGAGAAAGTGCTCGACATCAAGGGCCGCTGGCTATTTCCGGGCATCATTGATGCGCAAGTACACTTCCGCGAGCCCGGATTCGAATACAAGGGCGACCTGAGTACCGAGCCTGCTGCCGCCGTCGCAGGTGGCGTTACGAGCTATCTGGAGATGCCAAACACCAAACCGCCTGTGCTCGACAATGAGGCGCTGGAAGATAAATACCAGCGCGCTGCCGGCCGGTCCCGCGCCAATTTCGGCTTCTATTTCGGCACCAGCAACGACAATCTTGAAGCCATCAAACGAATCGATCCGAAAAGCACGCCCGGTCTGAAAATTTTCATGGGTGCATCGACCGGGAATATGCTGGTCGACGACCCCGATATCCTGAACGCGATTTTCTCGCACACGCCGGTGCCGATCATCACGCACTGCGAAGACACGCCGATGATTGACGCGGCGATGGCAAAAGCCCGCGCCATTTACGGTGACGACATACCGGTCGACATGCACGGGCAAATCCGCTCGCGCGAAGCGTGCTTGAAATCCACGCAACTCGCCATATCACTTGCGAAAAGACACAGCACACCTCTGCACGTTTTGCACATCAGCACCGCCGAAGAATTGGCTTTGTTTGCTCCGGGGCCCGTTGCCGGAAAACAGATCACTGCCGAGACTTGCGTGCATTTCCTGCATTTTGCCCACAATGATTATTTCCGGCTGGGCAACTTCATAAAGTGCAACCCGGCGATCAAGGAAAGCAGTGATCGCGCGGCCATCCTGCGCGCCATTGCCGAAGACAGAATCGACGTACTTGCGACCGACCATGCCCCGCATACGCTCGAAGAAAAGCAATTACCCTACATCAAGGCACCGTCTGGCTTGCCGCTGGTGCAGGATTTTCTCGTCTGCGCGCTGCAGAAAGTACGCGACGGCCATTTCAGTCTTCCACATCTGATCCAGAAAATCTGCCACAACCCGGCCATTCGCTTCGGCATCCAGGAACGCGGTTTCTTGCGCGAAGGTTTCTTCGCTGATCTTGTCATCGTCGAGCCCGAAGGCGGCACCGACATAACCCGCGACAAAGTTCTCAGCAAATGCGGCTGGTCGCCATTCGAAGGCGAGTATTTCAAGTCGAAAGTTGCCGCGACGTTTGTCAATGGCGAGCTGGCCTATGACGGTGCAAGACTGATCGGCGCACCGCAGGGTCAGCGCTTAAGGTTTTCAAGATGAGATCATCGGCAATATTTCTGGTTTCGCTGATTGCACTGGGCTGTACTCCGAATGTTCACGGTACGAAATTGGTGATCCCCGCCGTTTCGCTGCCAACATCGGCCAATCAGGGGCAGCTTGTCGTCGGTCGCGTCATGGCAGCCAGCAAAGTCACGATGCGCGACATTCCCGAAGAAAATATTCCCGGAAATGAATTGCCCGAAGTGGAATTGAAACCGGCATCGGACGGCACCATCGTGTTTGGCGTTGGTCGTGACGAAACCGGCAGGAAACGAATCACAATCGAAGCGCGGGATGGCCAGACCACCGCTCTCGATATTTTGATCAAACCCCGCCAGTTCAATATCGAAGATATCAAGGGCGTACCGCAGGACACTGTCACACCACCACCGGAAATCGCCGCACGCATCGAACGCGAACAGGCCGAAGTAGTAGAGGCAAGATTGCGGTTCGACGATCGCCAGGATTTCGCCACGGACTTTATCTGGCCCGTCGAAGGCCGCATCAGCGGTGTCTACGGCAGCCAGCGCATTTACAACGGCACGCCGAAATCCTGGCACTCGGGACTCGATGTCGCCGCGAAGCAAGGCACGCCGATCAAAGCCCCCGCTGCCGGCATCATTACGTTTGCAAAGCCGGATTTATACCTGACTGGCGGAACCGTCTTGATTGACCACGGAATGGGTGTCAGTTCGAATTTCCTGCATCTCTCCCGGCTGGACGTGAAGGTCGGCGATCGTGTCGAACAAGGTCAGGTTATCGGACTGGTCGGCATGACCGGTCGTGCCACCGGCCCGCATATGCATTGGGGCATGAACTGGTTGAAGGTTCGTATTGATCCGCAGCTCTTGCTGCCCGAAGCCACGAAATAATTCCGAGTAGACTGCGATGAAAAGAATATTACTGCCCTTGATGATGCTGTTAACGTCCATGGCTGTTGCAAAGGACAGCTCGGTTCCCGTCATGATCGGTGTATTCGGCGATGGCGATTTAGACGCCTGCATGAGCACCGGATCGGTATCGGGCCTGAATCCGAAAGGAGAAGGTTTCCTTGCCGTCAGATCCGGCCCCGCAGGTCACTACACATTGCTGGACAAGCTCAAGGAAGGCCAACAGGTCTTTCTTTGCAGCACGTCAAAAGACGAGCAATGGCATGGCATTGTTTATGCCTCCGGCAAAAATGAAGATTGCGGGGTCTCAAGTCCCGTCAAATCGCCGCGCGCCTACGTTGGCCGCTGCAAGTCTGGCTGGGTGAGCGCCAAGTGGATCAAGCTTGCCGCCGGCTAATCAAGCTGCCAAAACCGCGACTTCTTCCCGGCGTCACCGCAAGGAAGCATTGATTTTTTCCAGCACGCCGATTCCCGGGCAAAGCTTTTTGCTGTCGAGCTTGTTGAATGCGGTATCGATCGTATTGATATGTTCGTGCATATCGCCCGCTTCGCTATCCACATACAACAGACCGGTAACAACCTCGCCCTTGGCATGGTGTTGCTGGACATAGTTCATCGCCGCAATGCGATTGGTGGCGTCGTAGTCGGATTTCAGTTTTCGCAGTCTTATTACCGACCCATCGTGTTGTTCCACGTCAACGACTTCGCCCTCGGCAAAATCCACGGTAATTTCCTGTTTGGTTTCAATCACGTCGATGCGATTCACCGCTTCGTTGTGTTCGCGAACATAGTCATAGCTCTTCGTGCTGCCGGGGTGATTGTTAAATGCCACGCAAGGACTGATCACGTCCAGAAAAGCCGCGCCGCGATGGGCAATTGCC
>Ga0208115_1000108_pt1 | contig 21324 bp, 20 predicted proteins | sample LakWasMeta4_LOW4_2_FD_183856 | JGI IMG/M metagenome (GOLD analysis project Ga0208115, IMG submission 183856) | Freshwater sediment methanotrophic microbial communities from Lake Washington under simulated oxygen tension - Sediment Metagenome... | ecosystem: Environmental > Aquatic > Freshwater >...
AAATAATGGCACCCGCCACGTAGACTACTCCTCCTGCATAAATCAATCGAATATCATTGTGACTGAGGACTGCCTTTAATTCTGCCAGGTAGGGAAAAATAAGTCCTCCTACCACTACGTACAAAATAGAGGAGACCCATTTGGGCGCCTGGACCCAGAAAAGTGATTGAAACATTCCGAAGGTCGCCGCTCCCCATACCAGCTGAAGTAATCTCGTTCCAATTTCCGGCGACAAGGCCAGGAGACAGATGGGCGTACTGGTTCCAGCAATTAAAATATAAATGGCAGCATGATCGAGTCTTCTCATCCACATTCGTGGCACTGGTTTCCACGTCGGGCGATGATAGAGTGCACTTATTCCAAATAGGCCACAAAGACTAAAGGAGTAGATGAGAGCTGCTGCTAAATTACGCGCATCATGAGACTGAGAAAGCAACATGGCGCAAGCACCAAGTGCCACGAAAAAGGCGGCCTGATGAAAGTGTCCGCGCAGAAGAGGTTTGGATAGAGTTGTCTCGGTTGTTTCCATAACCAAAAGAATAAGACCAGCGCTCTCAGAGTTAAAGTAAAAATATTGTCAGAATTAGCTTTTTGTATTGAGTTGGCCGCAAGCTGCCAAGATGTCGTCGCCTTTCGTTCCTCGGATCAACGCTGGAAGGTTGTAACTCTCGAGAATTTTCTGGAAAATTTCGACCTGGCCGCTTTCCGGTCTCTGATAATCAGATCCAGGAATTGGGTTAAAAGGAATGAGATTTATAATGGCCTGTTTACCTTTTAATAATTGAGCCGTGGCGTGGGCATCAACTTCAGTATCATTATAGTTCTTAATCAAGAGGTATTCGTAAATGATATATTGTTTTCGTTTGAGCGGGATTTGATCAATGTAATTTAAAACATCGGCCAGGGGATAGCGCTGATTAATCGGAATTAATTCGTTTCGTTTGTCACTAAAGGGCGAATGCAGCGAGAGCGCAAGGTTGACTCCCGGCATTTCGGCATTCCAGCGGATAAGACCTGGAAGATATCCGGCGGTGGAGATCGTAATTTTTTGCACGCCAATGCTGGTTCCATGCTGATCAAGAAAAATTTCACAGGCCGATTTAACAGCATCAAAATTATGGAGAGGTTCACCCTGTCCCATAAAGACGATGTTTTTTAAGAGTTGATCCTGAGGGCGATGTTCGCGCAGCCAGCGGTCGGCCACAATAAATTGGCCGATAATTTCCTCGGTCTTTAAGTGTCGCTTTAATCCTTGGGTTCCGGTAAAGCAAAATGAGCATTTCATCGCACATCCCACTTGGGTGGAAAGACAAATGGTGTATTTACTTTGGAAGGGAATAAGCACCGTTTCAACTTTGTGACCGTCATGCATTTTCATTAAAAACTTTACGGTGTGATCAGTTGAGAGTTGAGTATCGACAATCTCGGGAAGCTCAAAGCAAAATTTCTGTTCAATAAACTGGATCGTCTTGTGGGCCAGGTTATGAGTGCAAGGCTCAATTTGTTTTTGTTTGTAGTGCCAATTATAAAGGAGAGTCGCACCGCTTGCAGACAAATCATTTTCTATCAGAAGATCGGTCAGCTCGCTGAATTTGTATTGGTAAAAAGATGTTTTCATAAGAGCGTGCTTATTTACCAAAAATAATGCCGTTGATGCTCAAATAACCGTCGTCATGTTTTTTAATATTGGGACTCTTGTGCAGCCAATGAATAACTGCTTTGTGGGGAGAGTGTGCATCGACGATAAAATCGCCGCATGCGATGATATGATCGCCTGCTTTAAGCTGAGGGAGCTCTCCGTAGTTGTTGTTAAAAATCACTTCCAGACGATCGTCAGCTGTTTGGAAGTCTTGATCGAGATCAATTTCAAGATGAGTATGCCCTTGGCGATTTTCCATGGTGATCATCAAAAGACCATCGATTAAGGCCCGGGTTTTAAAGCCGTGCTCCCTAAAGTCGCGTAAGTTTATGGCCATGTGATTATCAACGCTGAGCTTGTTTTTTTTATCAAGGCAGGTCGGGACGCCGGCGGCTGCGGTGGCGATTAAGAGTAGAAGACCCAGGCTGATAAGTATTGTTTTCATGGGGTTACTCGTAGCAAGAATCGGCCGCTTTTTCTAGCTTTTATTTTCCGTCAACCCTTACCAAATATCCAAAATCTCATTATCATTAGGGATGAAAAAAATAAATTGGTTCTTGATTGTTTGTTTACTCCTGCTTTTGGCCTGTGCCAAGAAGGTCGCGAAGCCCAAGATCACCATCAGCGATTACAGCACTCAGGCCATCACTTCAAAAGGCTTGGTGGAAAAACTGATGAACGAACCCGATTATAAAAAAATGCACGAGATTGCCTCGGCGATTGAGAGTTCCCGAGCGGTCAGTTGCGTCTCGGTTAGTGAGGAATGCAATGTTTTGGGGAAAATTCTCAATAAAATTGTGAGCTCAACCCACGATGGGCTTCCCAAGGAAAGTGACAGCGTCGAAATCTATAAAATGATCAATCAATTGGATCAAGAGCTTAAAATTGGCCAGGAGAAGCTTGGGATTCAGTGGGCGGAGTATATTCAATCCCAGGCGCCAACAGCGGCCAAATAGTGTCGAAAAAATAGACAGCTCCCAAGTAACTTTTACTCCCTCATTTCAACAATCTTGAGCTTTTTCCCAGGGCCGGCATGATAGGGCATTCATTTTAACCAAAAATTGGAGCCGATCATGTCGTTGAGTCGTAAAAATCTTATAGCTGTCTGTACACTTGCCACTTTATCAACCGTAAGTTTTTCGGCGATGGCCGCTTCGGGTGCCTCTGTTTGCAGTGATCCTTTGCAAAGAATTTGTAAGGACACTTTGGCCCAAAGAAAAGAACGTGAAGTTTACGTTTCTAAACTTAAAAATGAAATTTCACAGGAAGCTAGTCTTAGATCAGCTCCTCGTATCGAGGAAATGAAAAAGAAAGTTAAGCCTTACCGCTTGATTAAGCGCTTTCTTGAATCCACCAAAATTAGAAACCAGGAAATTATGGCCTCCGCTAAAAAAAGAATTGGCGGGTTTGAAGCGGTGGTGACTAATGCTGAAAACGTCAGCAAAATAAAAAATTATATGTATCAGGCCATTGATGGCACTCAATTTAATACAACCACTAAGACTAATTTTAAAAATGTGGTTAAATCAATCGTGGTTGGTAACTTTAATGACTTCCTTCAAAGAACCGACCTGGAAGACAACGTTCTTGCGCAAATGTTAAGCAATGCCTGCGGTTCTGATGGATTGGTGGATAATGCTTTCGCCACAACTCTTAAAGGCGATCGTTATGTGCTTATCTGCCCTGGTTTTTTGATCACCTTGAATCAGGCGGCAACAGATGGCGAGCGCTTCAATAGTATATTACAAGCGATCGCCCATGAGATGGGTCACCATATCGACAACGGCGATGCAGGCAATGAGGTATACGCTCCGTACTTGGGGTGTTTAGCAGATAATTATTCAGATCGCTTTAATAAAACCAAAGATGATGAAAAATTTTGTAAGAAAAATGAAAAAGAACCAGCAAAATGTAATAGTCAGGTTGTTTTAAGTCATGCGGGAGAGTTGATCGCTGACGAGTGGGGAATTGCGGTAACGGCACTTCACGCTAAGGCCGAAAGCTACTCGCTGGCCGATGCTGATCAAATGTTAACTGATAGCTGGGCGAAACTTTGCGGAACAGGAGATGAGGGGATTCACCCAACCGGTGACTTTAGAATTGGAACGTTGATGAGAAAAAATCAGGAAATCAACAACCTTCTTTCTTGCTCGAGCAGTGAAACGGATGCCAAGCCTGTTTGTTCATTCTCAGGTGCCAGCGAAATTTAAGAATTCTATAAAATGAGAAAATCAGATAAAGAAACCCAGCGAATTTCGCTGGGTTTTTTTGTTTTTAATTAACGGTAACCCAAACATTGAGGATCCCGTTTCTTCTTACCAGCACATTAAAGATCTGACCATTATCAGGATGAAGTCTTATACAACCGTGGCTGGCAGTTTTGCCTAGTCTTCCCCAGTTACCTCTTGGTGTCCCGTGGATGGCGTAACCTCCGCTAATAAAGACGGCATAAGGCATGTTTCCCAATCCGTTATAATCACCACCAGGATATTTTGAAGATGTGTAGCGGTCGTAGATTCTTCCGTTTGGATGGCGGTCAAAATTGGGAGTGGTGTAGCCTGGTTTTCCTGTCGAAGTTTTCCAGGTATAGGTTAGAGCTCCATCAATGTAGAGATAAATTCTTTGGGCCGCTTTATCGACGTCTGCCCAAATTTTGCATGAGTTACGGTAACAGCTCCCTTTCATTAATTCATTCAGTTCATCGATTGGACTGGGAATGAGAAATGGCGATTTACCTGTTTGTCTTTCGTATTCCTCATCGAATTCTTTCAATTGTTCTTCAACATCTGGTGAGGTGGGATCGAATTCGGAAAGTTCCTCATCTAGTTTTTCATCGGCGAGCGTCTCATCTATGAATTGCTCTTCATAATTCTCAAAGCCAGCAAAGGCATTAGTGTTAAAAAGTGTAAGGGCCAATATTATAATCAGTGCTTTCATTTTCTAATCTCCTGTTTAAGGGTTTAGCTTTTTTCAGCAATAACTATTTTTACCACGCTCGAAAAGTAGCGAGCAAAGTATGTCTTGGTTAATTTGTTTTTGGAATGTCACCCAGGGCTTATATATATTCTTTCTATAAAGACTATAAGCCCCAAAGTGGGGAGAAGTCTGGATTCATGTTCTTAACGCCAAAACAATTGGCCTGGGTATTGTCCGCTCACCGATGCAATAGGGTGAGAAGGGAAACGGTTTAAAGCGAATTGATAAGATCTAAAATGTATTTTTTAGCTTCTTTCCCTTGGTAAAAGGCTGGGGTTTTCTCTCCTGGCTGCACTTCGAAAATGCCAGAAATGTTTTTGCTTTCAGCGGTGGTGAGAAAGGCAAGGATATTGGCGTAGGCCGCTGGTTGTTCGTTGGGAAGAACGTGCCCCGAATCATTCACGATAAAGGCCAGCGCATTAGTAGAGGAATCCATCGCCTTCAAGAATAATTGCAATTGATCTTTTAATAAACCGGGAGAATCATTTCGTGCGAACAAGAAAATTCTTCTGGTTTGGGCCGAAGTCTTTTTTAAATCCCAGACAAATCCTTCTGAAGCGCGACTGAAAACAGTATACCCTTCCACCATGTCGGATTTGCGATCTTTATTCAAGTCAAATTGCTCTGTGATGCTATCAACTTGCTGACTCCACTTGGTTTTGTAAGTTTGATCTAAAAGAGAGCGCGTGATTCCAGGTCCAAAAATCGGATTGAAAATCTCTCCCGCTTTTAAATAACGTCTATAAGCCTCAAGTTCAGGATTAACGGCTTCAGAAGAAGTCATCGGAACAGCATCTATAATCAGCGGAAAATTTTGAAGGGTAGATGAAACGGCAGAACTAAAAGAAATAGAAACAGGGATAATTGTTTTCGCCCCAAAGTTCTTTTTCAATTCGTCGGATAAAGCAGTCACTTCAGTGTTTAGCTCTTCGAGTTTGTAGCTAGTGGTGCGAAAGCTTGGTTTAACATTTTTCTCCAGCTGATTAACTGAAAAAGGCTGAGTGCTAAAATTCATCGTGACAACCCCAAAGCCCTGATTGGCCAGGGTTTCAAGAGCTTCATCATTTGCTAAAAGGCTTCGGTTCACGCCTGGTAAAAATAAAAAGGTTGGGAGAGTGCTTTTTTTGGCCCGCACTAGCTGGAAAGAAATCAATCGACCTGGGGCCATCAATAAATTCAAATTTTCAATTTGGGCATAGGCACAATTCAGAGAACTAATGACAACAAGGCCAGTTATTAGGAGTGAAGCAATCGATTGCTTGATTTTCATAAAAGCTCTTTTGTGTATTTTAATTATTACAAAAGAGGCATATCACTATAATCAGGCCCTTTCTATCCCCATTTAATATTTACACAGTTTTTAAGGCCTTAGCCCTGTAAAAAAGTAAGACGCCCCGGATTTTCTCGACTATTTCCACTATTTCTAATAGTATCGCCACTCTTTAGCATGAAAAAGTTATTTAACACTCTCAGGAGTTTTCTTTGAAAAATTCAAAAATCGCGGTGCTCATTAGCGGATTACTACTGTCGCTTTCATTGACTGCAATGGCAGGGACTGATGTTTTCGAGAGCGGAAGCCACCAAAGTATTTTTGGAACCAGAAATTATAAGGTCTATATTCCTAAAAATTTAGCTAAAAATAAAAAAGCTCCAGTGGTTGTCATGCTTCACGGATGCCAACAAAATGCTGAAGAGTTTGCCGAAGGCACACGAATTACGAGATGGGCCGATAAAGAAAAATTCATTGTCCTGTTGCCTGAACAAAATGCTCTTTATAACTCTTATAAATGTTGGAACTGGGTGCTTCCCGCCAATAACGCCCGCACTGGTGAGACTAAAGTCATTGTCGAAATGCTCGATGCCGTGCTTGAAAAATACAATGGTGACAAAGATAAAGTTTTTGCTGCTGGGATGAGTGCAGGGGCTTCCATGGTTAACATTTTGGGTAACTGCTATCCGGAGCGCTTCAAGGCCCTGGGCTCGCATGATGGAACTCAGTACTACGCCACAACAACAGGAATCGATTTTTCTGACGTCATTTTACACGGAGCTGCTGTTGCTCCTTATATTGCGGCAATCACCGGTAATGCCTGTTCGGCTTTCGTGAAAGGACGTCCCGCCAAAATGCCAATTATTATTTTCCACGGAATGAATAGCCCGTTAATGAGTCCAGCTCATGCTTTTCAAGTTGAATCTGAATTTAAAATTTTTAACGATCTTCTCGATAACAACAAAAGAGACAATTCTTATTTTTTAGAAAAAAGTGTTAAATTTGTTTCGAGCAATTCAACTTATGGTTACAACTTATACACTCTCGTTAATCCGGATCGCGAAATTCTGATCGAGCGCTACATGATTAATGATTTGGCCCACGCTTGGAGTGGTGGAGTGGCAACTCTTCCTTACAACGATCCCAAAGGTCCAGATGCGACAGCATTAATCATTAATTTTTTCAAGCGATATGGGCTTTAGTCTTTCCAGAAATTACATAATATTTATCAGCTTTTTACCTGACGAGGAAAATGTTCACTCTTCATTAATTCCTTCATCATAAAATCACTTAATAACAGGAGATTTTTAATGAAGAAGTTATGTCTTTTGACTGTTCTTGCAGTCATGAGTTCGAACGCATTCGCGGACGGACAAGTTTTTTATCGTTATGGTTTATCAAGTTTATCAGTTAGTCGTGGAAATCAAATCTTCACCGATGTTAATGGAACCAATGGAAAAAATGATGATAAAAGCGGTAAAGGATTAGGAGCGGGCCTTGATCTAAAATTAATGAACTGTCCATTGTTCGCAGAAAACTCTCTCGTGGGAGAAATTTTTGTAGATTACAACCGCTTCTCTCACAAGAAAGTAGTCAATGCCATCCAGGCCGTCTTAAGTAATACGACTCCCAGAGAAGTCAGTGTTTCAGAACTGGCGGTCGTGATTGCGCCAAAGTATCGCTTTGATGGTATGGGAAAATTTAGACCGTGGATTATTCCAGCTGGTTTAGCTTTCATGGTCAATTCACCACCTTCAGACACTACCGGTTATCTTGATATCGGCTACCATGCCGGTGCGGGGGCAGACTATCTAATCGTAAAAGAACTCTCGGTTGGCCTAGACTACCGCTATACAGTTGGTGCGGGTGATCCTCAGTTAAAAGTAAAGTATTCTAGCTTTGGTGCTAGTTTGGGAATCAATTTTTAATTCAATCTCCTTGAAGATGAAAATTTAAGAGGCCAATGATTATTCATTGGCTTCTTATGTTTGAGGCGCTGAGCTGGACTTTTTTGACAATCATTTGAATTGCTATAACATAGTTATAAATAATTTTATGTGACAAGGAAGCAGCGATGAGCGGGCCATTAAAAACGACAGAAGAGCGTTTAGCAGATCTGGAAAACAAAGTTGATCAGATGATGAAAAGTCTGAATTTTAAATCGCCGCCTCCTGTTCCAACTAAAATCACTCCCAGTTTTAAAAGTCGAGACGAAATCCCTCCACCGATTCCCCAAGCTGCTCATCCAAAATCCTCGCAATCAACTAATCTTTTGCCTCTCTTGGCGGTGATCTGCTTTGGCCTGGCGGGAGTATTCATTGTGAAACTGGCGATTGAATCAGGATGGTTAACACCGGTGAGACAATGGGCGCTGCTGACTCTGTTTGGAGTGGCGTTGACGGGAGTCGCTCTATTGCTGGAAAAAATTGAAAAGGATTATCGGAGCTACGCGGGCGCCGCCGGGGTGATCGTGCTCTATCTGGCAGCTTATAGTAGCTTTTTATATTTTAATCTTTTTCCTTCGATCGTCGCCCAGGGTTTAGCGGGACTGGTTTCGCTCTTTTGTTTTTATCTGTTTCATTATTATAAAACAGAATTCTTTATCGTGATCTGTATGATTGGAACTTATATTTCACCTGTTCTTTTAAATAAAGAGTTTGATCTCATTTATTTGAGCGGATTCTTTTTAATTTGGGCGGCCCTCTTTTCTAATGTCGCCATTTATTTAAAAAGCAGAACGATGACCTTACTGGCCTCTTACCTCGGTCTGGGGGTCTTTACTTTTTTAAACATGAGAAACAATGACTCCGCTACTTTGCTTAATATTATTTTAGTTCAAAGCATGCAATTTGTTATTTATGCAGGAGGGACTTTCTTTTATTCTCTCAAAAATAAAGCTCCTCTCTCTAAGCAGGAAGCAATGGCGTATTTGCCTGTTCTTCTCTTTTTTTACGGGACAACTTATTATTTTTTGAATTTATATAACGCTGAGCTGGCCCCTTACGTTTCTCTTCTTTTTGCCGGCTTTATCTATTTTCTTCACTGGCAAGCCCGGAAGGCGATTCAGAGTCTGGAGAGTCAGAACTTGGTGCAGTCTTTTTTTGCGGTTGTTCTTTTTCATTCCGGTTATGTACAGATTGTTCCGGCGTCGGGAAAACCTTGGTTATTGCCTTTGGTTATTTTAGGAATATATATAAGCGAGCAGCGTGACCGCTATCAAAATCTATCGGCCCCTTTGCGTTTTATGTTTGGGGGAATTGCGATCATCGAATTTTTTAGTCTTTGTTTTCGATTGATGAGCGAAACAACTCTGTTGAATGTTATTCCCGCCCTGGCCTCGATTCTCGTTGGCTTCTTTTACTATTCTCAAAGTGCCAAGTTAGTTAAAGACAAAGAAGGAATGTTTCTTGGTTTACTCCATATCATTTGCGTCCTGGCGCTTTATCGCCTGGGGTATGATTATGGTTCTTTCGCTGTCTCGGCATTATGGGGATTGTATTCTGTGATCATTCTGCTTTTTGGTTATTTAAAAAAGAATGCCATCGTCGTCAAATCATCTTTAGTCGTGATCATTGTCACGACCCTTAAAGCGCTAATGTACGACGCCGGCCAGGAGTCGTCTGGCAACCGTATTGGCTCACTTATTTTAACCGGAGCCGTGCTTTATGGTGCTGGTTATTTATTTCAAAGGGCCAATAAGTGGAGCATAAAGTGAGTGCGCAATAAGTTGACTGTTTCATTAATGTATTTAAAGTCCTAAAAAACTTTCAAAATTTTAAAAATTTTGATTAAACTAAAGAGACTAATACTCATTTTTCAAAGGATTGAATTATGCAAATGGAAAGAACTACGATTGTCGAATTTCTTAACTCAACAGATCCCGATATGGATTACAACTCGCCAAGTTTATCACTTACTGACTTGATCGATTTGTTAATTGATAAGGTCGGCGAAATGGAACTTGATTATTCTATTCTTTCAAATGCTTTTGTTAACAAAGTAAATCCAGATCGTTTTGAAGATTTTCATGAAGCGGTGATGAATCAATATGAAACAGTGAGAGATGGGGAAGAAATTCCGGAAGCAATCCTAGACCGAATTGCAGCGAGCTACAGATAAGAGATACGAAATAAAAACAGGTGCCATTGCCCCTAAAGCTAATGGCATCTGTTCGTGATGATATTTATTCGGTGATTTTATTTTGAACAACAATCAAAGTAGAGAAACCAGGATTTTGGGCGCGCATTAGGTTGCCGTTATTATCCAACATGGCCGTTCCATTAACATTAAAACGCGGATTTCTGGCACCCATCGTTTCTTGTACTCGCATAAAAAGATCTTCCGCAATTGAATCTGAAAGGCGCACACAGCCGCCTGAAGCTTTAGTTCCTAACATTGATTCAGTTCCTTTTGGTCTCTCATGAAGCGCGATGCCGCCATTGAAGAAAATTGAAAATGGCATTTTTACGCCACCTTTTAGCCACGACCATTTTCCACCATAAGCACTAGACTTGTGATCTTTATCCAAAAAAGTTGGAGTGTAGTATCCGGTTGGCGTGACGGTCCAGGAATCCGCTTTCGAGCCATGTTCTCCTTTTTTTTCAAACTCATCTCTGCCGGTTGAAACTTTATCAGTGATGATTAAACTGCCGTACTCGAAAACTTTAATGGTCTGAGCCTCTTTTCCCGAATTGGCCTTATTAACCACGATGACGTAACGAAATTCTTTAGTCCATGGTTGCGATTCAAATGTCCCTTGGTGGAAGGTAACGTCGACATCAACTGGTCTGTTTACAGATTGGGTGGCGCCTTCCATATCGATGAGATTGGCGTGAACACTAAAAGAAAAGAGCATAGCTATCATTAGAATTTTTTTCAAAATCTTAGTCCTAGGTTGGGTTGCATAAAAATTCTTAGTAACACTTAATACTCGGGATGGTCTATTATCTTTTAGTAAGAAAAATTGTTTATCAGGCCAATTAGTTGAAATTAGAATTTGGATCTGAGGCGATTGATTAATACTCTGTTTTGATTCATAGCACTATCAGGAAAGGATAGAAGTACTCGGGTATTTCAATGATTAAAGTTTAGAAATACTAAGCCGAAAAGCCTAATGAATATCTTGTGTTGAGAAATAATGATTAAAATTATCGGCCTTACTATTTTGTTAGTATTTTCAACAAAGATTTTTTCCTTTGAAGGGGTCCTTCCTAAAAGCTGTTCAGTAAAAAGTGAAAATTTAAAAATTCAAAAAAATCAAATTAGCTGCAGTGCTGAGCAGTCGGATTTTGCTTTTCGAACCAAGTTAAGCTATCTGGACAAACTCAATGGTTCATTAAAAGACTGGAGTTGGATAGAGAGCAAAGTCGAGCAACTGATAAAACTTCGTAGCTTTGAGCTTGCAACCTATAAACCACTTTATCGCGTGCTTGCTTTTGATGATAAACCTACCGAGGAAATTAAGAAGCAACAGCTCAAGTTTAAAAATGACTTCGATTTCTTATTGCAAACCACTAAAGACATCGACATTGTGCTAAGAAAAATCAGTATCCTGGAAAAAGACAAACTCGGCTACGTCGCTCCAGATCTTTATGTGCAATACAAACAATTGCAGATGTTGAAAATCAGTATTCTTAATCGCAGTCCGATTTTGGGAGGAGAAGAAGTTGAAAAACTGATAAAAAACTCCATTGAAAAGGAGAGTTCTCCGTCTCCCCAGCAGTTTTATGATGTTTTTAAATACGACTTGCAGAAATATCTTCTAGCTCAGAGAGATACTATTGATAAATACCAATTCTTCAAACTAAGGTCAGAGCATCAGTTGGACCTTAGTGGCAAAAAATTTAAAACATTTACCGAAAACATTGCTTCGGATAGTTCGGAAATCGTCCAGGATATTTTTAGTTCAGGAATCGCGGATGATGATTTTAGCGATCCACTTTTTACTCAGTCTGCCTGTAGTTATCTGGAGAAAATGTATTCATTCCAAAAACGTGAAAAAGTAAAAGAAACGATCATTGAGACCTCTCTTTTTGTTGCCCCTTTTTTATTAGGAGAAGTTGGGGTGGTGAGCAGGGCCTTAAATCTAGGTAAACTATTGCGCTTTGGTGGGGTTTTAACGAAAGAAACGGCCGCCATGGTTCCTCGTCTGATGAGCTCCAGTCTTGGTGTTTTGAGTGTCGGCCTCAATGCCGGTGAAATTCATGATTTAAAAAAACATTGTGAGAAACAATATGGTCTTTATGGATTAAAACCTACTCTGGAGAGTTATAGTTCTTTAAAAGCTTGTCGTGAAGAATATGATTCGAAGCTTGTGATCATGGCAACCGGAGTCGGGGTGGTGTCGGGGGGAGTCGCTTTTAAAAATCTCTCTCCCTTACTGCGAGCAAGTTTTGTCAAAAACGTAGATCAAGGGAAGCCGCTAAAGTCTTCGGTCTTTAGTTTGCTGGCAAAAGATTTCGGGGTGGGGAAGGGGAAACTGATTAAGAATGAATTGGAGTTGATGAAGAAAAATACAATGTCCAATAAAGAGAAGTTTGCTTCACTTTCTCCAGTGATAAAAAACAAAGAAAACGATGTTAATCAATTTACCCTAAAAAACAAGGCCAATAGGGATGTTAATGGGTATCAAATTATTCCCAAAGAAGATCTTGCACGTTTTGAAAAAGACGTTGGTAAAGACACGATAGAGTTTTTATATATCCCAGGTGCTGACGTTCCCCATCTTCCTAAGGGCATTAATAAAGTAGGACATGTCGCTATGAGAATTGGCGACAAAGTTTATCACCAGACGGGAGGATCAGGTTTTAAAATAGAACCATTTTCTGAATTTATAAACGGGACAAAAAAAAATTATAAAGTTTATGGCAGTGTTTTGCAGGTTTCACCTAAAGAGCAGGAGGTCATGAAAGATTTTTTTACTCAGATGAAAGAGAAACAACTTCCTTATTCATTTCTTCTTAACAATTGCTCGCAGGCGAGTTGCCGGGCTTTAAAGCTCTCAGAAGTCGAGACGATTCCTTTGATCGCCCAACAAGACCCCGTCCTTACAAATGCACTGATCAAAAGAAGCGAACGATTGGTGATGCAAACAGCTTATAATGTCGAAAAAGATCTCAGTCCCACGAAATTAAAAATTGCTACTGCCAGTAATCGCGCTGTTTTTTACGGCGTCCCCATTGGAGCCGCTTCTGCCGCAGGGGCAGGTGGAGTGCAAGCGGTGGATCTTGTCGTGGACTATATCAATCAAATTCAATCGCCTTAGCCGAGAGTATTACTCCGGGGCGGCTTAATTATTTTGAATTCAAGATTACCCAAATATTATTAATTTTTTAGCTCAGGAAATTAAAAAGATTTCCGATCAATTCAACAACAAATATTTACGAGACTCTTTATTAGGGAGAAGTTTGAATGACTTTTAAAAAGAAAGTCGCCGCCAGTGCGACAGTAATGACCTTAATGCTCACGGGCTGCTCCTCTAAAAGTGAGCAAGCGGCGACAGCTGGAAATCAACTGACGGGTGTGGCCGCCACTGGTGCCCCGGTAGTTAATGGAAAGGTTGAAATCAAAGGTGCCAACGGAACAGTTGTAGAAACGACGACAACCTCCAGTGGTTCATATGGAGCTTCGGTAAGTAATCTCACATCTCCATTTTTAATTCGGGTCACAACAACCACCGGAGAGAAGTTAATTTCGGTGGCCAGTTCCGCAGACGTTGCCGCTAACAAAACGGTCAACGTAACACCGATCACTCATACGATTGTTGCCAATGTGTTTCAGCAAAAAAGTGCTGATACTCTCTTTGAGAATTTTACAACGAAAGCGACTGAATTCACCGCCACCAAACTGGATGATGCCAAAGATGATTTCAGGCAAAACCTAATTGCCGCTGGGGTGATTGGAGCTTCCGGAGTCCTTACAGATTCGAACATTGACCTTATGAACGGAAGCTTTACTGCCGGTTCCGGGGCCGGGGTGGATAAATTATTAGATGCACTCGATATTGATATTGATAAAGGCGCAACAAATATTGAGATTAAACTAAAAGATGGAACTGCCATTTATTCGGACGATGTTGCCACCAATACTGAAGTGGTTTCAGATCAGTCTGCAGGGATTACGGCGGTTAAGACTCAACTGACGGCGCTGGAAGAAATTAAGACATTTTTTACCAATGCCTCGTCTACTTTTAATAGTTTTACCACGAGCTGTGGTGGGGCGGCGGTGACTGGTGGTGCTTGTGACAAAGTTACTTTGCACGATACGATGGCAGCGCTCTTACACACAGACTACAAATGGAGTGGTGTCGATAAAACGACAGATGCCTGGTCGATGTTTTGTAACCAGAACGCGGACGGTAGTGTGGACGCTACGTCGGATACAACTTGTAATTATGTCAGAGCGGACAAAATTTCATTTTCTGATATTACTGTCTTAAAATACAACGAACTTGCAGCGGGCGGTGCCGAAGCGGTGGTGCAGACCAATTTTTATTGGAACGGAGTGTATTCAGATACGGAAATTGAATTTGTCAAAAAAGAAAGTGGTGCTTGGAAATTCTATGGGAACCAGAATTTAAAAGAGTACTGGTTTGAAGGGACTGCGCTCCACAAAACCACTTATCCCAATTCAGGAGCAGCCACTGATAAGTATGCAGCTGAAATTCAGCTTTATATCGGAGGTACTCCTGCAATTCTAGGAACCGGAATAAAATTAAAGGCAGTGAATAAAGATGGTTCTGGAAATGATGCTTTAAATACTGCGCTAGGGGGAGATGCTACCGGGCTTTCACTAGGCTCCGAAGCTCTTGCTAATTTTGGATTATTTATTCCGGCTAAAAGATATATTAATTATCAGACCAATGCTGAAGTCGCAGCAACTTGTGCAACATGTACTGATAATTATAATGCCAATAAATTAGAGCTCAACGATGCCGCTCTTGCTGCTATGGATGGCCTTCAAGCTTTCGTATTGACCTATACTGATGGATCTCTAAAAACAGAGCACATCACCATTAGACGACCAATGAAAATTACGGCTACCAGTGCAGCGGGGCTAGTACCGCAATTTACAACTCCAAATTTATGTACGGCTATGCCTGCAAGTAATACTTATAATTTTTCCATTCCTACTGGGCAATCTGGTGACTGGGCAAGTATTTATGTTGGTGGGCAAGGTACTTCGGCTTGGGCCAACGCCACAGGAAATGCCACCGCTCGTGGAGTAACAAGTCTCGCGGTTGATAATACCGGCGGGATCACCACTCCAGACCATGCCCATTTTTACTTAAAAAGTATTGATGAATTTGGAAGAAAATTTCTCAGAATTATTGAATGTCAGTAAAAAAAATGGCCCTCCTTTTGGAGGGCCTTTTTATTTGGTAAGGATTAATCATTATTCCATTGAGCCGCTAGTTCTCTGGCCGTTCCATTAAAGACGTTCACGTCCATGTCAGATTTGGTTCCTGGAACATTATACAAACATGACCCGGTGGTTGAACAGTTAAGTTCACTCGAGAATTGCCACAAGAAATAATTGGGCCATATTCCCGAAGGGTAGTCGCTGATGTTGGATTTAAAGCGCGCATACCATAGTTTAGATTGTTGAAAAATTGGATTGTTCTTAACTTTTTGATTGAGCAGCTTGGTGGTTGAATCATTGGCATAGACCACCGGAATACGGCCGCTCTTTTGATAAATATGATCCATGAAAACGATGGCCTCATTTATAGTCATAAAATTTCCAGCGGTCGTGTTTTCTAAATCAAGGATCATTAAGGTATTTGGTTCGTCTTGCACCAACGAGAGAAGCAAATCGGCCTGAGCAATTGTATTCCCCGGTCTTCCTAAGTGGTAAGCTCCCCATAAGTAGCCGCGCTCCAGGGCAATCTTTTTTCGTGATTTATAGAGACTATCAACCGTCAATCCAATGCTTGAGCGGTGAATCACTCCTACCACTTTTTTATCAGTCGCCATCTTGTCCCAATCAATTGAATTGCCTTCATAGGCATCAATAACGATCGAGCTATCGCTCTTGCTCCATGGGCGATTGAGTGATGATAGGTTGGTGGTTGTAGAGCTCCCTCCGCCACTTGAAGGTGGGGTAGTAGACCCTACTGTGTCACCGCTCGTATCTGTAATGAGAGTTCCTTCGTCGGTTATTTCCGGCATTTTTGAGCCAGATGCATACGAAGATGAAAGAGTAAAAATATTTAAGAGAACAAATAAAGTTATAAATAAGTTACGCGAACTTAAAAAGGCCATCCATGGCCTATGCAATTGCTTCATCCTGAAGCTCCTTTGATAGAGGTTTTGTGTAGAACATTCAAATGCAAAAGAGGCATGCCAATTTGGATCAGTTAAGCAATTGATAGGGGGGTGCATATTGAATAATGTGTAAAAAGGTCGGTGACGAAATGGCGTTTAAAAGGAACCAGTACTTTGAGCTCAGGGATAAAATTTCACTGACTAAAAAGGCCCAAAAGCTAAATTAATCATTATTCCATCGAGTGGTGAGCTCGGCGAGTGTCCCGTCAAAAACATTTACATCCATGTCCGATTTTGTGCCTGGGACGTTATATAAACATGAACCGGTGGTTGAACAGTTAATTTCACTCGAGAACTGCCATAGAAAATAGTTTGGCCATATCCCTACAGGGAAATCCGTCACTTTTGATTTGAATCTGGCGTACCAAAGTTTTGATTGTTGAAAAAGAGCATTGCTCTTAACTCTTTGGTTGAGCAATTTGGTAGTTGAGTCATTGGCATATACCACCGGGATGCGCCCAGTTTTTTCATAAACGTAATCCATAAAAATGACCGCTTCATCAATACTCATAAAGCTGCCAGATTTTGTATCTTCTAAATCGAGAATCATTAAGGTATTTGGCTCGTCTTTAATTAAAGACAGAAAAAAATTGGCCTGGGCAATCGTATTCCCCGGTCTCCCCAGGTGATAAGCGCCCCACAAGTAGCCATGTTCCAGAGCAATTTTTTTGCGGGCCTCATACTTACTATCAACTTTCAAACCAATGCTTGACCTATGAATCACTCCCGCGACTTTTGGATCGGTGGCCATTTTATCCCAATCAATTGCATTTCCTTCGTAGGCATCAATGACAATTGAGCTATTACTTTTATTCCAGGGACTATTAAATGATGAGGGCTCTCCAGTGGAGGAAGCAGGCGGAGTGACGACTGGTCTTTTGGCCCCTCGGGCATGCGAATCAGCAGGGGCCAAAATATTCAATAGCACAAATAAAAGGAGAAGGTAGGTTGAGCTTGTTTTCTTTATTTGCTTCATACTGAAATTCCCCGGAGGATTAACCACTTGTATGAGCTAAACGGTAGATTCGAGGGGAAACATTAATGAATTTGATAATAGAAGAAGCGATTGAGTTACGATAATAGTCGGTCATCGCTGGCCGGTATTTGTATGCTGTCGATTAAAAAAATTATTGTTTAGATAAGAGGCTAAGTATTTGGATCAAAAAAATAGTCAAAAAAGTTCCAATAAACCAGAAAAAGGCTTTTTGCTTAGTTTCTTTTTCTTTTTCATAGAGTTGAGAGTAGCGATAAGCATTTCCAATGCAGAAAGCGGAAATTAAAAAGCTGGTAAGAAGGAAAATGAAAGTCGTAAATCCCAAGGAGTTGTTTGCAAAATTCTGGGAAATAACTACACCGACTTGTGCAATTGCCACTCCGACAATCAAGTTAATAAAGATTAGTTTTATTAATTTCACTTAAATTTCTCCATTGTGGCCAGTTGTCATTGGTTTATTGCCAAATCTTTGAGAGGATGAAAAAGTTTAATCAGTAATAATTTGAATGTCTAGTTAGATAGAAGGTGGCCTTAAATGGATAAGCAATATTTACCAGAACTAATCGTCGCTAAAAGAATTTTCTTAAAAAAACATCATGTTGATTTGGGATCTAAGATGTTTGATTACGTGCTGGAAGACAAAGAAAGACTTGCACGATTTCTGCCTTGGGCAAACTCTATTAACAGGGTTGAGGATGAAATTGATTTCATCAATAAATGTAATGAAGCCTGGGATAAGCAGGAGAGTGCTCAGTATGGAATTTTTCGCAATGACAGCAACGAATACATGGGGAACATTGGTTCATTTGCTTTCAATTGGGCCAATGAAAGTTGTGAAATAGGGTATTGGATTTTAGGAAAATTCGAAGGTCAGGGGTATATGTCTGAAGCGGTTGTCGCATTAGAAAATGTTTTGTTTAAAGTTGGATTTAATAGAATTGTTATTCGCTTTGACCCACTTAATAATAAGTCAGGATCAATTCCTAAAAGGCTTAACTATGTTTACGAAGGAACATTAAGAGAGGCGATCAAGGTTGGTGAGAGATTTGGAGATTTAGAAGTGTATTCAAAAATTAAATCAGATCCACGCTAAAGAATATCGAGAACGACTTGTCCATTGATAACGAGCTTGAACTTACCTCGTCCGGCCGGAATCATTGTAATGCCGTGATTTTTTGCTTCCAGCCGCTTGCGAAGTAAGATCAGGCGCGTTTCAAGGTTGTCTTTGAAGTCTGGTAGCTGGAGAGATTTATCCATTCGCAGCTCGCGGTTGCTGAACTCAGTTTTTCCTTCGGTCTGATAAGATTGTAGGATTTTCCATAAGATTTTTGCCGGTATATTTCGAATGAGATATTCACCGTCAATAAAAATGCATTCGTCTTCAACATAATAAGTGATGTTAATTTTTTTTGCAGTTTTTAAGGGGAACGCCTCTTGAGTGACATGTTCATTTGGTGCGACTTCCTGTTCAAATTGCATTTGAAGATTTTCTATCGCCATCGCCACATAACTTCCAAAAGTCATCATAAAGTCTTCATCTGATTCTTTAAATTCAAGTGAAGCGAGGCTTTGGACCTCAAGTACCCCGATAAGTTTTCCACGGTTAATTAATGGAACAGCAATAATACTCGCGGCATCGGTTAATTTTGGTAATGCAATGGCCTCGGAGAAGAATTTTTCCTTATCCATGTCAGTATAATTTTTAAGTGATGTTTGAGCATAGATGTATTCGCGTTTTAGCCCCATGAAGGCCATAGGCTTTAACGACTGGGCGACTTTTCCAATAATGCCTTCACCAATATTTACTTCCGCACCGACGCCATTTAGATTAAATCCTCTGGAGTTAATCGTTACAAGATTATTGGTCACTGAATCGGGAATGAGTAAGATACTATGCTTAAATCCGAATGCATTTTCCAATGATTCCAGAATGTGGTCATAAAGACTATCGAGACTATTTGCTGCCTGTATTTGTTGAATGGCGTCTTGAAGGTTGTTGAGTGAGAAAAGTTTAATATCATTTTTATGATTCAACAAGTGATGGAATTCTTCGGGAACATCAACATTCAGGACTTCAAAGACTTCTACCGATTGCAGGCTGAATTTTCCCTGGCCGCCCACTTGCGAATCTATGGCATTTATTCGCTCTGAAATTAAAGCGAATATTTCACCAGATGTTTGAGATTCTTTCCAGCGCAGCTGCAATTCAATGTGGCAAACAGTTATTGGGTCAAGTATCACGGCAGAGGCCAGAGGATTGGCCGCAATGTTTTTACGGGTTTTATTCAGAAATTGGCCAGAGATCGCGACATGTTTTGAATCAACATAGTGAACATGACTGATGTAATTAACGTTAGGAATTCCGTCAGGTGAGCAGGTGTACAGAGTAGAAGGGTAAATTCCCTGCAGGCAGTGTTTGCAATCTTCGAGATTCATAAAATACATTCCCCCGTTGATGATCCGGGAGTTTGATGAAAAACGGATTTAATTTTCATATTAATGGCAACTGCAGGCAAGGCGGGTAAGGCACGGTATGGTTTCGAGTCGCCTCCCAATTTTTCGACAATGTCTGCAAACATAATTAAATATCTTTCTATAATCAATTGATCACGGTGGTCTGCCGATTTGTGCGAAAGGAATGATCCTTTTATCTGTATGGCACGGTAGTCAGTGGGCCTTCCGAAAGCAAGTGCCAGCTCTCCATTATCCAGCAAATTAGAATACATGTTCTTAAAAGCACTCGCATTGATATAAAAGGTGAGCTCGTCACCTGCCGCATTAACGATGGCCCCATAGGCACGTGTCCCGTGAGCAACAAGATTTTTATCTCTTGAAGCCACCATGATGGCCACTACTTCCTGCACAAAATCTTTCAAATCATTATTCAACATAAGTGTAATTATACTCCAATAGTGAATATTTCAGAATATTTTAGGATACTTTTAGGAAATCAAAAACCTGTTTTTGCCGTAAATTGGATCTAGCAGGAGGAATCAAATGAAAGTTTTAATTACATCGGGAACTGGGAAAGTGGGCCAAGAGCTTCTTAAGTTATTAAGCCTTAAAGAAGCAGAGCCTATTGTCATGAGCCACACCAAAAGCAATCTCCAACAATTGTCTTCAGGTTTTAAAGGAGTCTATGGAGATTTTAATGATCCATCCAGCTGGGAAACAGCACTTACTGGCATTGATAAATTATGCCTAATCACCCCGCCGATAGAACAAGAGGCAGAAAAGGGATGTGCCTTCATTACAAAAGCATTTGCAATGGGAGTAAAACAAATTGTTTTTCTGGGAGTTCATGATGCAGAAAAAGCGCCACAAATTCCGCATATCGGCGCGAAAGTTTTAATTAAAAAGGCCCTCATGGCATCAGGAAAACCTTTTACGGTAATTGAGCCGAATAATTTTTACCAGAATGACCTGTGGTTTTTACAGACCGCCAGGGACACCGGAGAATATCTTCAACCGATTGGGCAAGTTGGCTTGAGTCGAGTGGATGTTCGAGATATCGCAGAAGCAATGGTTAATACTGTAATGAACGATCAGCATCAATATAAAATTTATCCGCTCGTCGGTCCGGAGCCTTTAACCGGTGACAAAATCGCCAAGATTTTATCCGATGTCTACGGCAAAAACATTATTTATCCAAAAGATTGTTTGCAGAAGTGGGAACAGATGTTGAAACCGATGATACCTGATTGGTTGCTGGCCGACTGGAAACAGATGTATTTATTTTTTATGGATCAAGGCCTCCGTGCGAGTTCTGTTCAGCTCATTCAGCAGGAAAAAATCCTCAACCGACCACCGAGAAAATATGAAGACTTTGTTAAGGAGAATGTATGAAAAAAATAATGCTAACAATAATTTCTTTTGCCATTTTTAATGTCAGTGCCAAAGCTAATGACAATAACGTTTGGGAAAAAAATAGAGTTGAACAAGGAAGACGCCTGATCAGAATTGCTGGATGCAATGACTGTCATACGCCGATGTATTCTCAGCTTGAAGGTAAAGTTCCGGAAAAAGACTGGCTGATTGGAAGCGAGGTAGGTTACAGCGGGCCATGGGGGATATCGTATGCAGGGAATTTGCGAGTAACTGCAGCGGCTTATCAGGAAAA
>Ga0208115_1000113_pt1 | contig 20804 bp, 16 predicted proteins | sample LakWasMeta4_LOW4_2_FD_183856 | JGI IMG/M metagenome (GOLD analysis project Ga0208115, IMG submission 183856) | Freshwater sediment methanotrophic microbial communities from Lake Washington under simulated oxygen tension - Sediment Metagenome... | ecosystem: Environmental > Aquatic > Freshwater >...
TGCTCTATAAGGCGCAACCTGCTAGAATAGTGAAATATGAAAGGAACACGACTCATTGTTTTAATTCTCTCCATTTTGCTGCTGACTATCAGTAGCGGGCTGCTCTTTTATAAAAATCTCTTTTTGCTGGAGTCCCCGGGCTTCGGTGGAAAAATTGATTTTGAAGAACTTCGTTACACCGATCTGCAAATCAATGCCACCACCGCCCTGCTCAGAAAAAACCTCAGTGCTGATTCCAGCGAACTCGAACTCGAAATCATCCGCATTAAAGAATTGATGAATATTGTGACGGATGTAAATAAAAGTACGGTAGAACTCAATGATTCGATTTTAAAGATTCAGGCCTATTTTGATGCAAAATTAAAAGACTTAAACAGGTTTCAACTGGCACTGAGCGATTTAAAAACCTCAGTCAATTCTATCAACTCTGCTTATAATGATTTGAACAAAAACAATATCAAGTTCACGGTTGATAAAAGAGATTTCTATCGCGAATGCGTGGTCAATGCCCTTTTCTACATCTCTCTTTCCAACAAAGATACTGAAGCAAGGGTTATCGAAGACCAAAAAATTCTTGCCCAAATTTTAAGTTTTGCCACGGCCCCCAATCCTCTTGTCCAAAAATTTAGCAATCATATAGATGTTATTCATCAACGCACCAAAGAACTGGAGAAACTGAGCGAAAGTTTTGTCAACGATAGTTCTATCAATAAAGAAATGAATATTGTTTCAAAATACTATAAAGAGGCCCAACTCTCCAAAACCCGCGATGGTGAAGTCTTCCTGACGATGGTCTTTGGAGCGATCGTTTTATATCTAATCGCATTGGTGGTGATTTTAAGAAAACTGACCTAAACTGCCCCACTTCGCTGGGGCTAATTTTTACTTTGGTCGCTTTTAATTGAATCAAAAAAATAATTATTTATTTAATAAAACGTGATTGTGAAATGCCACATAGATAGCTAAATGATCTGCAAGCCGTTTGGGATCTTTGGTGGTGCACCAGGTTTTTCTAATGAGTCGATTGATATTGGCCCGAAGCATGGCACAGGTATGATTCAGCATAAACAGCGGATCGCGCCGCAGTTTTTTGAGTTCACCTTGCCCCACAACTGCACCTCTTCCCCCTTTAAATTGGAAGTAATGGGCCTCTGGAAAAAAGCGTTCTACCGCTTGAGCGTATAAATTGTGCTCATCGCTTTCAATCTTCGCGTCTTTTTCGACAAATGATGAAATGCTTTCCAGCAAACTATAAAGATGTTCTTTATGAGTGCTTTTTCTCTTTCCATATTTAAGTCTGGACAGGGCCGCCAGATGCCCAAATGCGGGAATTTGAGAGACGGAAGTTCCGAGAATAAATCTTCTTTTGGCGTCGACCGCGACGGTGATCGAGAGTGGCTTAAGTTTAGTGTGCTCGGTAGTAATAAGATCATCAAATTGAAGATGAGAAGTTTTATCGGTGCCAATTTTTTTGAGAAGCTCAGCATGCATCAGCCTGGACTTAAGCGCGAGGTAGCGCAGTTTTCGATCCACCGTCGTTCGATGGATACGCAAGAGAAGCGCCGACCTTCGCATCGAAACACCAGAGGCTAAAATATTAAAGAGCTGATGGTTAACTCTTCTTTTCTTTTGCCTCCACTCAAGCGTGTGAGTTGCGGCTGAAAATTTTCTTTGGCAATGCTGACATTTAAATCGTTGAATGGCCCTGGAATCATCTTTTCTAAAGTAGTGCCCATCCTTTTTACAAAAGGTCATCGTTTGGTAATAAGTGCATTTTAAATTAGGGCAGCCGGTAGACATAGAATGATGACTACAAAAACGAATCAATCCTGAAAGATTTTAAATAACTAAAATAATGAGAATTAATTAAGAGCTAGTTCAATTTTTTAGAGTTGCTGAACAATTAAGATAGTATCTAAAGCCCCACCGTCGTGGGGCAGTTTAAAACTGACCTAAGACTGCCGCGAAAAGGCACTGACCACTCTTTCATCAAAATAATTTGCGCTCATTCCGGCATCCACCAACATGTTGCTGGCATTTATTCCGCTGGAACTTGGACTCAAAAGAAAGACCACCGAATTGGCCACTTCTGCTGTATCCAACGCCTTTTTTCTCATGGTGAGCTCTTCAGCATATAAATAATTTTCAATATATCCCGGAATTCCGGCCGAAGCTGAGGTCTTAAGTGGCCCGGAGCAAACGGCATTAAACCTGACCGCCGTATCACTGGAAAAAGATTTGGCCAAAAAGGCAACACTTGAATCAAGTGCCGCTTTAATCGGGCCCATATAACCATAATTGGTGGCGCGAGTGCTGGAAATAGAAATGGTAACTACTGAGGCGTTGGGATCCAGCACCGCTTTCAGGGCGTTGGATAAAGCGATCAATGAAAAGCAAGAAATGGTATTGGCCTGTAAATAGTCGCGCAGCTTGGTTTGATGAAAGGGCTTCATCCCTTCTGAATAATTGGCAAAAGCAATGGAGTGCAAAAATCCATGAAGCACAGTCCCATCTTTTTTCAAAAGCTGCCCAAACTCCGAAATTTGCTCTTCATTTTCTACATCGAGCAGATAAATTCTTTTAGCTGGAAAAAGTTTTTCCACCCGTTCTTTAATGTCGTTATTCTGCACGGTAAAAATAACATCCGCCCCATTTTCCAGCAGAGTTTTGGCGCAAAAATAGGCAACCGATTTTTTATTGGCCACCCCACTAATCAGAAACGTTTTATTTTCAAGTTGAAGAAAGCTCATATGATTTTATCCTTAGCTAAACGCTGGCGACCGCAAATTCTAAAACGAGAACCACCACCCCATTGACTCGGGTTGAGCCTTTCATATAACTGGCATTAGAAATACTATCGATTAATTCAACTTCCATTTCTAAGGTGTCCCCCGGCCGGACCATATTTTTAAATTTGGCATTTTGAACTCGGGTGACAACCCCTAGGCCAGCTCCAGCTTTTTGGGCCATCAAAGCAGCGCCCGATTGAAAAAGGGCCTCTTGCAACAGTACCCCTGGCATAATGGGATTGCCCGGAAAATGTCCTTTAAAAAAGTCTTCTTCTCCCGAAAGAAAGAGAGTTGTGTTGATCTTTTTTTCTTCGAGCCTGGTAATTTTATCCACAAATAAAAAGGGTGGTCTTTGGGGAATAAGCTCTTTAATCTCTGGGTACATGGCTAGAGTCCTCCGGAAATTTCAAGACTCGCACCGGTGATATAACTGGCCTCGGGACTGGCGAGAAACAAAACGGCGGCGGCCACTTCTTCGACTTTGCCAAATCTTTTCATTGGCACATCTTTCATATAGGCCTTTCGCTGCTCTTCCGGAAGATCGGCCAGTAACTCGGTATCAATGAAGCCCGGACAAACATTATTGACTGTGATCCCACGTTTGGCGACTTCTTTGGAGAGGGTTTTAGAAATGGCGATCTGACCTGCTTTGGAAGCAGCGTAATTGGCCTGGCCCGGAAGCCCAAGCGCTCCACCAATCGAAGACATATTCACAATACGCCCGTAACGATTTTTCATAAACTGTAGTACGGCGTGTTTGCTCATTAAAAAAGTTCCGGTCAAATTGGTGCTGATGACATCATTCCATTCAGTCAGGGTCATCATCGCCGTCACTTGATCTTTTCTGATGCCAGAATTATTAATCAGGATATCAATTTTAGGGTGAGTGGCTTCAAGCTCGGCAAAAAAATGGATGATCGCCCCTTCATCGCGGACGTCACATTTTCTGGTGATCAGTTTGTCTTGGTATTGATGACATTCCTCTTTAAATTTCGTCGCTGCTGCCTCATTGCCGGCATAGGTGGCAATAACGGTTGCCCCTTCTTTTAAAAAGGCCTCTGCGATCCCACGGCCGATGCCGCGAGTTCCACCGGTCACGATTGCTACTTGATTTTCAAACTTCATATTTTGATCCTGTCTATTAATTGGGTAGTCAGGCAAAATTCTATAGGGAGATGAGAGCTTTGAGAAGACGGAATTGGCCCGGAGACCAGAGTTTGTCGTGTGTCATTAGCAACAAAAAAAAAGGGACCCCGAAGGATCCCTTTTTTAGACATTTAATTTAAAAATTAAACTGCTGGAGTTACCACAGCTACTTTTTTTGTAGCTTTTTTAGCAGCTACTTTTTTTGTAGCTTTTTTAGCAGCTACTTTTTTAGTTGCTTTTTTAGCTACTACTTTTTTAGTTGCTTTTTTAGCAGCTACTTTTTTAGTTGCTTTTTTAGCAGCTACTTTTTTAGTTGCTTTTTTAGCAGCTACTTTTTTAGTTGCTTTTTTAGCAGCTACTTTCTTAGTTGCTTTCGCAGCTACTTTCTTAGTTGCTTTTGCAGCTACTTTCTTTGTTGCTTTCTTAACGGCCATGGAATCCTCCAAAGTGGGTGTTGTTGTTAAATAAGGAATAACATTTTTTTGTTTTTATGCAAAGAAAAAAAATCATGGAGCATTTTACGAATTGTTTTTTATAAAATTTTAGTGATCAATTCAGCAGGTCTCGCGATCAGCGCTTTATCTTTATGGATAAAAATAGGTCTCTCCAGCAGAATGGGATGTGCTTTTAAGATCTCAATCCACTCTTGCTCTGATAATTCTCGCTCGCCAAGCGAGAGCTCGCTATAAATAGCTTCCTTTTCACGAATCATTTCTCTAAAACTCAGACCCAGCAGTCTAGGCAAGTGGGAAAGGAGCTTTGCTTTTAGCCCATCTTTTAAATAATCAATCGTCTCAAACTCAATTCCGTGATTGGTTAATAGCTCTTTTGCCTCTCTGGACTTAGAACACCGGGGATTATGAATTAAGATCGATTTATCCATTTTGACTTTCCTATTTTAAAATTGCCAAAGCCCACCCAGAATCAGGGCAGCTTCCAGCCAATTGTCGTTGGTGGTTGGTGAGTGACGAACCTGCTGAGCGATTGTTTTGAGCGATACCCCCGTCATCACGCTGGCATTTTCATTAACTTTATAACCAGGAAAAAAGGCCATGCTGGGAACACAATAGGCCTTGGGATGATATTCTGCTCTGCTCATCGTTGCTTCGCTGGCCCTCACGCCATAGTAGTACTCGGCATAGTTTTTACTAAAACATTCAAGCCCCAGGGAGCTGCGGGTGAAAAAAGTTTTGTTGATGGTGTAGAATTCAGCATAGGAGCCGTTGAGCTTTATTCCTTTGGAGCGGCCGTTGATATCGCGGCTTATAAGCAGATTAAATTTATTATATTTTACACCGAGACCGGCAAACCATGAGTTTTTTCGACTCTCCATCCCGATGCCATCGTAGCGATCGCCACTGTTATTTAAATTGAGGTAGAGGGATTTCATCCGATCGCCCAGGGCACTGACCGTCAGGCCTTGCTGCCCCACGAACACCGGACCGTAAGAAATTTGTAAAAGAGGAATGGGCCTGAAAACGATATCGCCATGCCCCCCTCGGTATTGATTGTTTAGCCGAATATTATTTTTAATCGCCACGCCTGCTCCGATCGAAACCTTCAAAGGGATAGCGCCTGTTGCAGCTGGGGGTTTTTCCTGTGAATAAGCACTGTTCAATAACGGCAACAGCGCTAAAAAGATCAAAAAAGTAAATTTCTTCATCTTTCTATTTTTTCAGAGGGTGGTGATAAAGACAAATAAAATAAGTGCAGTCCTAAATATCTGATCGACTCAAATAATTGTCCACTTCATGGGCCTGAATCACACCGTAATTAGCGGCCCCCAACCATCCCGACATAATAATACCCACCGAGCCAGCGTGAAATAGTCCGCTGATCTCTTTGTGCATGTTCATCGAGACCTCGAGTCCTTCGAATTTTGTTCCGAAACTCGCGCCTTTTTCGTGGAGTGTATAGCGTTGAACGGTAAGCGGGGTGGCCGCATCGACGTAATTAATTTTCGCGCGTACCCCTGGAATGATTTTTTCAAGCCCGGAGAGAGCGCGTTCAATAATAAATTGTTTTTGTTTCTCGTATTCATCCTCTGAGAGATTAATCCAGTCTTCAAAGCGAGCATTAGAAGAAGAAACGACGGCGTATTTCGGATCGAGATGCGGTCTGGAGTCAGGATAATAAAGGGAGAAAGTCTGGCTGCCCACTTGTGGTGAGAGAATTAAATCGGTGGAGAAACTTTGATCCTCGGAGGTAAAAACCAAATCCCCCACAAAGGGAATGCTTTCGCCCGACTTAATGCCCATATAAACCTGACAAGAAGAGGTATTGAGTCTGACCGCCTTGGCCTTTTGGACGAATTCAACGCTAAAGTGCTCGTCGCCCACCATCTTGTGAACCGTCGTCAATAAATTGGAATTGGATACCACGGCGCGGGACTTAATGGTATGGCCCTTGACCACCACCCCTGTGGTTTTTTTATTCTCTACCAGGATTTTTTCAACCCGTGCCTGCATCTGAATATCGACGCCATTCTTCAAGAGTTCTTCTCGCATCATACTGATCATGGTGTCAGTGCCACCTTGAAAAATATAAACGCCTTTACTCATAAAATTAGAAAAGACAATGCCGTAAGAAATGGCCGGGTCTTCTAAGTTTGATCCATTGGCATAGACAATAGGCTCCAGTAAAAAACGAGTGATGTCATTTCGGCCGGGAAAGTATTTTTCAAACAACTCCCCATTGGTCATTTTAGAATTATCGTAAAAATTCATGTTGGCCAGTTCGTCAAAGAAGGCCTGAACCGTCGCTGGTGCCACACCAAATTTTTCAATCAGCACTTTAATAAAATGCTCTTTGGTAAAATCGGTTTCAACCTCAAATTGAGGATTGAGATAGCGAACTGATTTTAGTTGGTGAATGCGGTCGCTAATCTCACGGCTCCAGTATTTCCGGCAAGTCTTAATCATTCCAACCGGAAAACCATGAAGGGAGACATCGAAAATATGTTCTCCCTCGTTGCGCTTAAACCAAGTGGCAAAGCCACCTAACTTGTTATGGGATTCTAGTAGCAGCACCGAGCGACCATCCCGCGCCATTTTATTGGCGAGGGTCATGCCGGCAAGGCCAGCACCCACCACAATAACGTCGTAGTTTTTTTCAATTTTATCTTTGGTTGAATACAGCATAAATTAATTAGTTTTTAGGAATAAGCTTATAAACGGCCGAACCTAATTCGCGGTTATTGGAATCCACGACCAGGCAATAAAAAACAATCTCACCTTGCTCGTTCATATCGACGTCTCCGCCAAAACCAGGGTAGTTTGGGTTCGACAAAATTCGCCCTACACCCAGATCAGTCATGATTTCATCGCCTTCACCAATTAGGCGCTTAACTCCGGAGAGATCGGCCAAGTAAATACCACGTTTTCCATTTGCGTCTTTTGCTCTAAAGGCGATGGCCGCCTGGTCATTCATTTTAGGTGCAAACTGCTCGATCTCAGAAATATCATTCTGACCTTCGATCACGATATTAGTTAAAGTATTATCTTTTGATAAAACAATTGCTCGTTTTCCATCTTCCAGTGTGGCGCTAAAAGTCACCATTCCACTTTTAGAAAGGGAAACCGTGTTGCCGAATTGAATATAGGGAGAGCTTGAATCACTGTCGCGGTCGCGGGCGATGCTGATAAGCTTTGGCCCTGGGACTTTTGGATCACTGGTTGGCGCAATGACCACAATCTGATCCGGACTGCTTTCATCCCACTCACCTTTTTCCCCCAGGCGGGTTTTAAAGGCCAGTTTACCTTCTTCATTAACCGAAGGTCTAAAAAGATAGGATGATTTAATCCCTAAACTGCTCACCCCTTCTTCCAGAATCTTGTTGAGCGAACCACCACTAAATTCATAAAAACTGCGATCATTGGAATCATCTGTCGCACGAAAAAAAATATGACCGTTATTTTGAATTTGAGGATAGGTGTAATACTGAATCGGAAGATTGTCAGGACTTAACACCTGTTCCACATCCAGCGTTTTTGAATCGAGAATAAAAAGGCCATCGGTCACTCCTTCGTCGTGAAGATTGAAGCCAATTTTTCCGCTGTCATTGATAGAGGGATCAGTAATCATCCGTTGCTCAGGCGCCACGTACATGATTTTACCATTATCATCTTCAAAGGTTTTCACCCAAATCCCTTGATCGTTCTCGCCTTCTACCGCCATAATTCGAAAGCTAACATCGCCGCGATTATTAATCACAGGATTAGTGTTCGTGATAAAACTCATCGGTGGGATATTGTAGCCATCGCGAATATTAGCTCGCGCTAAAATTTCAGGGGCGTGGTATTCGGCCAGAGCGGCAAAAAGGTTATGACTCGCAAAAGTCAAAAACATAAAACATAAAAATTTCATAAATCAATTCCCTTTTCTTTTTTGATGAGAGACATCGCAATTTTAACCCCGTCAACCGCCGCGGAAGTGATTCCTCCAGCGTGTCCGGCGCCTTCGCCACAAGGAAATAATCCCTGATGGCTACTCGACTCCATCGTCTCTTTGTCGCGCACGATAGTCACAGGTGCGCTGGTTCTGGTTTCAGGGGCAATCAAGAGTGCCTTATCTGAAACGAAGCCTTTTAAACTCTCGTCGAATTTTAACAGAGCATTCTCTAAATGTTTAGTCACAAATGACGGTAATATCTCTCGGATAGACGTTTTTACAATTCCCGAAGGTGTGGAAGTTTTGATGCCAGAAGTTTCAGGATTGATCCTGTTTTCCATAAACTCTTTCAAGGTTTGAGCTGGGAGCTCTCTGCCCGTCGCATTTTGTTTGGAAGCCTCGTAGGCCTTCTGTTCAATCGCATGCTGAAACTCAAGCCCGCTTAGAACGTTAGTGCTGGAGAAATCTCCACCCGCTTTTACGCTGACCACTAAAGCAGCATTAGACCATCGTGAGTTTCTGGCGTAATTGCTCATGCCATTGACCACGATGCCATTGGCCTCGGTTCCGGAAGAAAGCACATAGCCCCCAGGACACATACAAAAACTATAAGTTCCTTTTTTAGTCTGGGCGTCTTCGTAACTCAAACGGTAGCGGGCAGCACCAAGCTCCAGCCCACTAAATTTTCCATATTGAATCTGATCGATCAACTCGCGCGGGTGTTCAATCCGCACGCCGACCGCGAAATCTTTTTGTTTCATTTCCACCCCTAACTGCTGGAGGTGGTAGTAGATGTCTTTGGCCGAATGGCCGGTGGCCAAGACGACGTAGTTAGAAAATAGCTTTTCGCCGTTGGCGAGCTCAACCCCAATAATCTTTCCGTGCTCCTCAATCAAGCGATCGACACGAGTATTATAGCGAACCTCCGTGCCTTTAGAGCGCAGATAATCGGTGAGCTGATTGATGAGTCCGCGGATTTTATTGGAACCCAAATGAGGATTAGAAATATACGCTGTTTCTTTGGGGGCACCAAAATCTACAAAGCGATTCATTACATATTGAACAAACGGAGATTTAATACGGGTGATTAATTTTCCATCTGAAAAAAGTCCCGCTCCACCTTCGCCATAACAAACGTTGTTTTCGCTATCAAAAATTCCGTAGCGCCAAAACTTTGCAATATGGATCATTCGGGCGTGAGCGCGATCGCCACGCTCGATCACAATTGAGGGCACACCAAAATCGGCCAGTCTCAAAGCGCAGAACAATCCAGCGGGTCCGCCCCCAATGATCAGCGGAGGAGAAGAAAAGGCCCCGACATTGGTAAATTCTTCCCGGGCCGCTTCGAAGCACTCTCCCGCCAGAAGAATTTCGACATTGTAGGTGTAACGGGGAACTTTGCCGCGATTAGCACCTCGGGCATCAAGGGCCTGATTCAAAATACGATAGTCCTGCATCTCTGAAAAATTTTTTTCCAGGTAAGCATCAACATCATCGTTGTAATCAAGAGTGAATTGAACCTTTTTTGTCATTGCGTTGTCTCAAATAATCTAGGTTTTAAGTTTAACGAATTTATGTCAAAATTCATAGCAATATACCCGCTTCAAGGCTTAAAAATGTCAACTTCCACACCTCCCTCGCTCAACGTCTCAATGATTGTCATTGGTGATGAAATCCTAAATGGAAGAACGACCGATTTAAACGGTAGTTGGTTGTCCAAATATTTATTTAAAAAGGGATTAAACTTCAAGGCCATCCGTTTTATTCACGATGATAATGATGAAATGAATAAGGCGCTCAATGATTCAATTAACGAAAGCGATATTATCATCACCTCAGGAGGAATTGGGCCGACTCTAGATGACAAAACCAAAAATACCTTGGCCAGTTTTTTTAATAAAAAAATAATTGAACGCCAGGATGTGGCCGAGATCGTTACCCAAAATTATATCCAATTTGGCAGGTCGTGGACTCCGGGCCATAATCATTATCATTTTTTTCCGGAAGATTTTATCGCCACCAATAACCCTCGGGGATTGGCCCCGGGCATTGCTTATTTTGAAAATAAAAAGAAAAAACTTATTTTAGCTGGTCCCGGTGTTCCCCGCGAATTCAGCGAAATGGTGGATCTTGAATTTCTTCCTTTAATCGCAAAGTTTTTTCCTGAAAGATTTCAGCAAAACTTTCAAACCGTCATTCGTTCTACTGGAGTGGCAGAAGAAAAAATATTTTTTGAACTCTGCCCTACCCTTTGGCAGGAGCTGGAAAAATTCGGCAAGGTCAGCTCACTTCCCCATACCATCGGTATTGATATCGTCATCAGCTACAATGGCAGCGCACTGGAACATGAAAAAAAACAGGCCGATATCCAAAAGCTCATTGCCCATTCCAATCTCGGCCCCCACGTCTGGCAATATGGCAATCTTGCCTTACATGAAATGCTACTAGAATTGGCGAGACAAAAAAAATGTACTTTTGCTTTTGCTGAATCGTGCACTGGCGGTCTGGCCTCTTCCAAAATTACCGACCTTCCCGGAGCTTCCGAAGTTTTTATGGGAGCAGTTGTCAGTTACGCCAACCAGGCCAAGACCCACTTACTCAATGTCGCGCCAAAAACGATTGCAGAGTTCGGGGCCGTCAGCATCGAAACCGCCACCGAAATGGCGAGTGGGGCCCGGGCGCAATTCAAGACTGACTATGCCGTTTCCATTTCAGGAATTGCCGGCCCCGACGGAGGCTCAAAAGAAAAACCGGCCGGAACGGTGGTGATTGGATACGCGAGCAACAAAGTAAGTGGCGCGCGCCAATTTATCATGCCCGGCGACCGCGTACGGAGAAAGGAGCGCTTTGCGGATATGGCACTCCTGACTTTATTGGAATTGATGCAAAATAAAATTTAGAATTAGTGATCGAGAAGATTTTGGGTTTTGACTTCAGCAATTGCTTTTGATTTTAAATTTTCCAGATCGTTTTCTTTCATACTGGCCAGTGCCCGTTTGGCCTGCGCCCCTTCATCAGAGGAAATGCGACCGCTTTCCATCATTCTATCCAACATGCTTTCAATTTGCCTTTTCTCCAGGCGAATGGAGCCCATCATTTGTTCCATGTTTTTGTATTCCATCTCATCCGAGGCGACAGTGACTGCACTATAAGTCATACCAGAAACGGCAAAAAAGAAGAGAAGTACTAACGCTGAATTATTTTTTAAAATGCTTTTCATGAAGATTGCCCCTTCTGTCTAAATATATCCGACAAGACCTATCTAGAATTATCGGTGAACTTTGCTTATTTCTTGAGTGATTTTGTCGGAATTGGTTTTAGGGATGACTTCTCAAGCACTTCCGGATCTGTTGATGGGCGGCCGGTTTTGACTAAAGCCCTAAAAAATGGGCAGCAAGCCTCTTCTTTGGGTTCGCGGAAGTAACACTAAGACCATGAAACCTAATGGCCACCACTATTAAAGCCAGGGCCTCTAAGTAAGGTATTAAAATAAAATCAACCAACGCTCAGGAATACCGATAACGATACTGGGCAAAAGGAATTGGGATATTAAAAGAGTGAAAACTGAAAAAAAATTGACCGCAATTTTTTCAAAGTCATTATCAACATTGATAATGTTGTGTGCCCTGCTCGCCCTCCAGGCGTGTATGCAAAGTCCTTCCAATTCCAGAAAAGCATTACTTAAGAGCTCCAGCACCGCTGCCGGCACTAAGACTGAAAATAAACTTCCAACATTTACAGAAGGAAATAATTTTATTCAAAATGGTGGAGTGATTTATACCTCCTCTGTCAATTTTGATATGAGTTTTGGCGATTCTTTGCAATTGCGAGGAAAAGACGTCGATAGTTATATTCGCAATAGTGGCACCCAAACTATAACCTGTCTAACTGGCCGTTTTTTGGCCAATGCTAAAATTAGTATTCTGGCGGCCATGCCTCATTCCGTTTATAATTTTTCAACCCAGACCCTCGAATATTATTACCGCCTCGCTCCTGCTGATGAGACAACCAATAAAAACTTTTGTCAAAAAACAGGTCTGATCAATAAAATGTCTGCACTCTATTTGGGTCTTACTCCCATTTATAAAATTAGCAATTTGTGTCCCAGTGGAAATTGCGGCAGTTCAATTTACACCGGCCAGCCATTGGAACTCTACAGTCAAAATGGCTCTCCCCTGACTCAAATCGCGACCAAACAATTAACTTATGCCATAAGAAATCAACCAAACATTACCACGCCGGTTGGTCAGACTTGTGTGAGCAATTCAGAATGTATCTCGCAAGGTTATAATTGCTGCAGTCTCGGGCAATGTGTGAAGGATCTGGCACTAAAACCAAACGTTGATCAGGGTTCAATTGATTATGCCCAGGCCTTGCAGGATATTTTAAATAGCCCAAGTAATATTTATCTTTATCCGCAGTATTATTTTATTTGTTCCTCGCCGGCCACCCAGCCGGGCACACCGACAACTCCCAGCAATCCGGCGAGTGAAGCGGCCCTGCGATTAAAAAAATTACAGGATCTCTATAACTGCACCACCAAGCTCGAAGGAGAAATGGGAATTTGCAGCGTCACGATTCCCAACGCCAAAAAATATTTGGCAACAGATACTATTCCGGCCATTTATCGAGCAGGAGCTGATGACCGAAATTTTTCATCTACTTATACTAATCAGGCGACCTCCACCAATGACCCCTCGCTTAAAGAGGAATTGATTACTATTCAGGAAATTTCTTACGGAGAAGTGGTTCTTTTTAATTACGATCAAATTGCTATCGAAGAAATACTTCGCGATGATCCACTTCGCGTCTCAGACTATTTGACCATCGAAAGTTTTCATAATGACGATGCTGACAGTGGGGCAAAAATTTATATCACCGAGAAGCCACCGGGAGCTGTCTCAAGTGATCTGGTCATCAAATACCGCACCGATGCCAGCTGTGTGCAAATGAATAGCACCCTGGGAAAATGTGAAAAACATTATATCCAAGGACAGAAAAAAAGCGGCGACACTGAGGCCCTGCACCGAAGAGGTCGTGTCACCGATCACTTCCCTGCTTCCAATATTTTTAAACTTCCTTACTACGCCAGCACCAGTAAGCTGATCACTGTGGAAGTAGACGGAGTTGTCCAGAAACAAGATATTGATTGGAAATTAAATGATGTCAGCCCGGCGAACATTGAATTCTTGCCGAGTAATAACGGTGGTTACAGAGTTTTTGATACTCAAAAGGTGAAGATTTCATTTTTTGTCAATCTCTCCAGTCACAAGGTAATGGCCTCCAAGCTTTCGGCGCTGGCCCAAATAAAAGAGAATTGCCATTGCGCTGATTTGAATTGTGGCCTTTCTCCTGTGACCAATACTTCCGGAACGATTGTAGACTACGCTTGTGTTTACCCCGATCCCAATCCAGTCGTCCCACCGGTGTCTCAAAAAATTTACCTAAGCTCCAAGACCGTACCGGTTCGCTATTTTGATATCAGTGGAACGTCAAAATCCGAAGTCAACGGCAATACATTGGCACAGGAAGGAAAAGCTTTTTCCTACCGCAAGGATAATCTTTTAAATCCATCTAATATTCCTGACAAAATCAACCCTCCTCTGGCGGGTGAAGAAACCTTCGACGGTACCTATGTCGGCTTTAATGAAATTTATGGATCACTTTCCTATTCTAATAATTCCGCCAAACCTGCCAAAGAAGTTCCAGTAACCAAAGGGAAAACTTACGATCTCTATGTCGATAGCGGCAGCTACTCCAACTGCGTGCAATGCGGAAACGATTACTACTCTCAGTTAAATAAACTTTTTCCTCTTACCCAATTTGGTGGTGGACTTATTCCACTACAGGCACGTACCGACCGTTTTCAATCCAATGGAGTTCGCGCCGATGATATGAGCTTTGGCAGGGCCTGTTTTGTTCCGGCCACCATGTTGCCTTGGTCTCATGCAATTGCATCCAGCACTAATGTTCAACGGGCAAATAGAATGAGCACCCAGCATTTTCTTTATGCCAATGGCTATCAACATGATTGGTATGGATTTGATTACGGAGCAGTCATTGGATCATTCGACGGAGTTAAATGGTTTGCGATTGGAACCAATAGAAGAATTAAAGCTGATACCAATAAATTATTTATTGCAGTCAATGGACCATTTGGTGATCTTGCTCTGGAAAATACTTTCGTTGTTACGATCAACGACGGATCACTTAATCCTATCGGCTCCAATATGATCACCTCTGACCTGGAGTCAGATGGGGCCGAGTGCCAAAAATTCCACCAGTGCACTACCGATAATGATTGTGCGACCACCCTGGGCTGGGATTATGCTTGTAGTAATGTTAATGAGACGACAACTTCCTGGCCACGTTTTGATGACAACGCCAAAGAAATTCCAGATGCCCAAAGAGAAGATAATCGCCTGACCAGTATTCTGGGTATGTCCTCTACTGGAAAACGTTGTGTTTACCGGGGAAGAGGTTCGGCCTGTACTCAAAATTATCTGGAAGCGGCCATTAATCTCAATTCGACTTTCAACCAAACTCAGCAACAGGCCCAGCATACCTGTAGTGCTAATAATTATTGTCAACCGATTACCACTAACGGCGCGCTCAATCCAAAATTTAATAATAGAATTGCCCGTTATGGTAAAGTAAAAACGGATGCAACCGCCGACAGCTTTGGTCTGGGGGCAAAAGTGGCCGGACGTCCGATGGCCTTTAATGCCGTTGAACAAATGCGTTCTGAATCTGCAAAAAATTTCAACAGCAACAAGATTGCAGGAATTTGTATTCCTGGAAGATCGCCGGAAGTAGATACTTTTGTTGGACAAAACTCAACCATTCCATTGGGCGAATACACCGGGGATAAAGTTGTTGGCATCGGAATGAGTTATCGAAAAAATGAATTAACTCCGGCCAAAAACTATCTTTCGGCTTGCTCCGTCATGGACAACACCAAGAATTATTTCTATACCAAAGGAAACCCAACCACTTCCAATTCCGCCAATAATGAACTTATCTGGAATTCTGGTTCTCAATCAATCTCAACCAACGCTCTAAGTATTTTTAAATCCATCTTTAATACCAAGGGAATTGTGCTCAATATCTTTACCGATAACAACACTCCACTGGCCTCAGCAACCTTTACTGAGAACCGCTGTTTGCGCGCTCCGGGTGCCAGCTGCTTTTCTGACCTCGACTGTGCTCCTTCTAAGATGATTGCCGACAAAATAAAAACATTAAATGCCGACGACACAAGTATAAGCAGTATTCTCAATCGATACGAAATTAAATTCTGGCAGGAAGAACTGGTCTGCTCTCAGGCCACTGCTAAAAGTGAAGCCAGTTATAAATCAACAGACAATCGCTGTTGTCGTGAAATTGGTAAAACCATTTCCATCGCCAATTCCGATCTAGCTTTTCCACTTTCCAACGATAAAGTTCCTGGCATTGACTTCGGTATGGCCAATAGCTTGACCACTAAAAATCGTTACTCCCGTACCGCGACTGTTTACAAAGAACAAAAAGAAGACCCGAGTAATTATCCACCTCTGAAAACCGCCCAAATTGATCAGTGCTCATCGGGATCAGGTTGTGCCAGCGCAGCAGCTCTTACCAATCAATATAAAACCTTTTCCGCTTATGCCGAAAAAACAAGTTGCTCCGGCGACTGGATTAGAAGCTTCAGTAATGGAAATCACAAATGGGACAGCACTCGTTTTCAAAACTTCAACACTCATATGTTTAGATGTATGAACTGGCTGCCAGAAAGCAGCTGGACATGTGCTGGTATGGAGCAAGATGATCCAAATTGTAAATTGATCCAAACTTCACCTTATTCTGGTAAAGGAAAAGGAGTCATGAACTTCCTGGGAAAAATGGAATTGATGGGGATACCTCAAATCGCCATCGAATCTGAAGACTTTTATAGTGCGGTGGTGGAAGCTGATATGTCCTGCCGTTCAGATCCATCCGATCCCAACAACACCAATTATCCTGGAGGCTCAACCTCTACAGCGCTTTCAACCTTTTTGCCGCCGACTCAAATCTATGAAATTGGCGCAGTGGCCGAATATCAAGCGACAAGTGGCAACAAGCTTTACTCGGCGGCAGACGAACTAAATTTCCAATCGATGAAAAAAATCTTCAAAGCTGACGAAGTGGTAAGCTGTATTCCGGCCGGAACGACTATGAACGTAGGAGCAGATGCCAATTTATGCTGTACCGGCTTTATTAATTCTAAAACCAACAAGTGTCAGCTTCCGGATTTTGTCGACGTCAGTATTTATACCAATCGTTATGTTTCTTCTGAAGCAAAAAAATTAAGCCCAAGTCTTTTTGATTCAAGCGGATATATTAGAGATCCTTCTTATGTCGCCCAACTTGCCTGCGAAAAAAAGATGTGTGCCTCGGGTGTTTTGGTCTACGGAATTTTAATCTCGAAGTTAAAAACGCCAGGACAAGAATCTATTGATCAAAAGTATTACCGTTTCATGGAATCAAGTGTCACCGCGGACGATGCCAATGGACTACTCACTCTTTTTAATAAAGGTTTAAAACTCAACACCCATGCCTACTGTTATCCTTCCGGCTCAACTTCAGTCGAAAACGAAGATTTGACAATAATTACTTGCGGTAACTAATCCTTCAATTTACTATTTTTAGCATTAGCATTTGTTTTTAGTTGAAGGACTTAATGGAATCATTATACACCGCACTTATTTTGGGAACGATTGAAGGCCTTACCGAATTTCTTCCAATTTCTTCCACCGGCCACTTAATTATCGCCACCGACATTCTCAAACTCGATCAGGGAAAATACTCTTCCTTTAATATTATCATTCAGCTTGGTGCCATTTTAGCCGTCGTTTTTTTATATCACACCCGGTTTCGCAATTTTTGCAGCGTTAGAAATTCAATGGAGCTGATCGAAGAGATCAAAGCGGGGAAGGCCCCTTCTGGATTAAACTCCATCCATATTGCCATTGCCATTGTCCCTACTTTGGCGATTGGATATTTGAGCCGTCATTTCATTAAGGCCCATCTTTTTAATCCTTATGTGGTTGTCAGCAGCCTGGTGATTGTCGGTGTCTTAATGATCATCATCGAAAAAATCAGGCCGGCACCGCAACTCAATTCAGTGGATAAACTCAGCTACAAAGATGCTTTCATTATTGGTTTTTCTCAGTGCTTTGCGCTTATTCCTGGAGTCTCACGCTCAGGAGCAACGATGCTGACGGCGATGATGAGAAAAGTTGATGTGAAGACTGCTGCCGATTTCTCTTTCTTAATTTCCGTACCGGTTATTGCCATTGCCACCGGATACGAATTCCTCAAATCTTATTCAACTTTTAATGCCAATGATGCTTTCCTGCTTTTGGTAGGCTTCGTGGTCTCATTCATCGTGGCGCTAGCGGCGATAAAAGGCTTCCTGGCCATTTTGAAGAAACTATCCCTCACCCCATTTGCCTTTTATCGCATCTTCCTGGGGCTCTGGTATTATTTTTTCTATTTGCGCTAGGGGCCTAATTCAACGATTCATATCCAACTTCTATCGAATTTGATTTGCCTGCAACAAACATCAACATGGCCGCATTTAATTTGGCAAGTTTGATCGTGTTCTGGTTGGGATCATTGATAAGATCAATCGTATTTTGAATAGTAATGTTCTCTAAGCTTTCCGTTTTCTCTATTCCATAATACTCAGGATCGATTAAAATCTCCTGCAGCGTCCCCTCGGAATTCACCCACAATTTGGCCTTATTAAAAAGCTCAGGTGCCCCCTCATTGGCCTGCAACAAGGCAAAGCGCTCATAACGTCCTTCAAAAATCTCATTGTATTTTTGAACATAGGGTTTATGAAAAACCCCAGTGATGGCATACTTGCTATTGCCTAAATTAGGCAATTTCTCAATTGTATTAAAGGCACTTCGAACACCTAACATCATTCTGATCTCGGTTAAATGATGGAGTTCCAATAAATAATCACTGCGATCAAAATAGAAAACATTCTCACCCAGTTTTACGTTTTGTTTTAATTGCTTAATGGTTATTCCGTTTTTCCCCGGCTGTAAATCATCCCCCATCACAATCAAATTAAGGCCTGAGCGCTTTAGTTCGTTGGCAATCAGCGGAAGCATAAAAGGGCGATTTGCTTTTCCGTCAAAGGGATAACCTAATTCGATGGAATTCTCGATTGTTTTCTTTTTTGTTTTTACTAAAGCATCAAGCGCACTTAAGGCGCCACGATATTCAGTGATCGCTTCCGGTTTTAATCTCCATCCAACTAAGAAAGCTGAGATTAATTCATTGGGAACTTTTCGCAGCAAAATTTGATTCATCATCTCGAGACTTTCTTCAAAGGAAAGATCTCTATTTCCCTTGGGACCAGTGGCCACCGCTTTGATAAATTTTTGAAATTCCATTTTACTGCTCTCCCATTGCAAAAATGCCTCTAAATATGGTCATTTTGTACTTCTCGAATCCCGTCTAAATCTATTAGGTATATTCGCTCTAAAGGGCTGAAATATCAAGCTTGCTTACCAAAGCTCATGGACATAGCTCACTCTGGCGTGAAAAAGAGCATGATTACTCTGATCAGGTATTAAAATAAAGGGATAACTATCACAGTTTTCTAAGGTTTTGCCGAAAAGACCAAGGAATACTCTTTAACCGTATGGAATTGTCGTTATGTTGAAAATCTCAAAAGTTTTAAAAATTTTAATGATCAATGCAATTATTTGTTCATTAATTCAAAATCCTTTTGTAAGCCAGGCGATGGCCGCAGAAAAAAGAAGTACCTCCGGCTTCGAGGCCAAAGACATTATCAATCTGGCCAATGGAGCGCTCAATTTATACGGCGGTTACCTCGGCCAAAAACAACAAATGCTTCAACAACAGATCGCGGCGGCGGCCAATCAAAAACTAATGGCCCAACTGAGCCCCTCGTGCCGAAAACCAGACGGGACTGCCTGCTACACTACTCCGGGAAAATATTTTCCTGAATGTACCCTGCCTGCTTCGATTTCTAATATGCCTCAGAATGCCTGTGGAAATCCAACTCCGGAAGTTAATCAAATCAGCGCCATGATCACTTACGAGGCCATTTCAAATGGATGGATTAATTACTACGATCAAATGGCCAACAAGGCCTCCAATTCAACTTATGCTGTTGGGCTACGTTGTTTGGAAGATAAACAAAAGGCCCTCGATTCCCAAATCATTGAGATGAGCAATAGTCTTCAAAGACTCCAGGACCGTCTTAACCAAGACAAACAAGTTTTCCGTGATAATAACAAAAAATTACTGGAAGACATGAATACCGCCAATGATGAATTATTCGGCATGGGTGATAAAAGCAAAAACAACCTGAAAATGAAAACGCTGGATTTTGCAAAATACTTTTCCCAAAGCTGCCAGTCAGTTATTGGAAAGGATACATTAAAAGGTGGAGGCAGCACGGGCCTAAGTGGAATTTTACAAGGACTGAGCTCCAGCAATAAAGCAGCTGCTGATTTCAACTTAAATAAAAATGCCATTGAAGATGATGTTCGACGGGAATCTGAAAAAATTTCTGCCGCAATCAAGGCCGGTGGAATTGACGACTGGCTTAGCAATAGTAAAACCCAGGGCGATATAAAATCGGCCAGCTATCCAACCATCGAAACAACAGTCAAAAAACAAGCGGCGGAACTCAATACTGCTCGCGCTCGAATCAACAAAGAACTTTCGGCGCTGGGATACACTCCTCCGGCCATGGATAAAAACTTTACTGCCGACATGGATGATTTCATGGCGCACTCAACAGAATTTTTCAAGAAAAAATATGTCAATGATTGTGTAACTGGTGCAGATAAAGGAATTGCTATTCCAGTGGAAGACATCCTTAAAAGTCTTGAACAAAGAAGAACCAAAAGTGCTGGAACTGCCACGAGTGATTACCGTATTGCCCTTAAAAAAATTCTTGATTCAGATGCAATGATGGATCAAAAAATGGCAATGATTAAAGAACTAGAACCTCAATTTCCGGGTATTACCATTACCTATAAAGATGCGAGCCAGGCAAGAGTGACAGAAAGTCCATACGACCTTTTCATGAAAACCATTAATAAATGTGAACAACAATACGTGCAGGACGAAAAGTTTTCGAGCAAGGGATCTAATGGTGTTTCTTACCAGAAAAAAGTTGAACGCGGACGTGCCGCCCTTCAGGAATTAAAAAATTTAAATGATAGTTTTGCTTCTAAAGTCACTCACTCTATCGCCGAACAAATTTTAAACTGCAACGGACAAGTATCTAAGTCCGGAAATAACTGCAGCGAAGAATCACTAAAAACAACAGCTGATAACTTCTGTGTGTCCCACGCTGTTCAGTGCTCTAATGAAATCCAGGGTTGTTACGCTGAGGCCAACAACCATATTCAGGTCAGAAAAACCAAAATGGAAAACCTGGCAAAAACCTTCAATGCCAATGTCGCA
>Ga0208115_1000116_pt1 | contig 20645 bp, 16 predicted proteins | sample LakWasMeta4_LOW4_2_FD_183856 | JGI IMG/M metagenome (GOLD analysis project Ga0208115, IMG submission 183856) | Freshwater sediment methanotrophic microbial communities from Lake Washington under simulated oxygen tension - Sediment Metagenome... | ecosystem: Environmental > Aquatic > Freshwater >...
ATCGCTTAATTCCTTGTAATCGCCCGATGGCATGAAGATCAACGGACGTCCATTTTCGCCCACGCCATGGCGAATGGCGCGTGCGATATCATCCACCGTCAAACGCTTGCCGACACCACCGGCAGTAATATTCGGGCCGACGATTTTTGCGACCGGGCCGGCATCAAAAACGACCTTGCCCTGACCCTTGTCGCCATGGCAATCGGCGCAACCCTTGGCGATAAACAGGCGAGCTCCGTAGGCCAGTGTAGCGGCATCCTGTGCCGGCACGAGCGGAGCATCCTTGACCTCATAGCGCTTTGCCAGCGCCTGGCCTGTTTTGTAATGGGCGAAGCCATACACACCCATTGCAGCAACCAGCAGCGCCGCCATGGCATACGCCAAAAATTTGACCAGCTTTTTCATGCGTTCTCCTTCCACCGCGCTTTAAACAGATGGGGATGCGCGGGTCTTTTCAAGAACGCGATTTTGCACAGGCGCAGGACAGGGAACATGCGCCATCGGTCATTGTGACCGATGACCTAATGCGAATTGCTAGCGTCGGGCGGAATAAAACGCTTCCTCGGAAACTTCATGCCAGGCCTTTGAACTTGCCTGGAATTTCTGCAAGGAGTCATACACTTTTTTCGCCATCGCATCCGATGCGGCAACTTCGGACAAAACTGCCAGTGAAGCGGTTTTCAATGCGGCCAATACATCCACCGGCAAGGGCAGAAATTGCACGCCCGGTTCGAGTTTAAGCTTCTCCAAAGCCTGCTGGTTGCGTGCGGTAAACTCCGACAACATTTGCAGGTTGATCGCCTGACAGCAGTTGGCGACGATGGACTGCAAATCTTCCGGCAGTCCTTCGTAGGCTTCCTTGTTCACGATGCATTCCAGCGTCGAGCCAGGCTCCTGCCATCCCGGGTAATAGCAATACGGTGCCACTTTGTGCAGCCCGAAAGCCAGGTCGTTGTAAGGGCCAACCCATTCGGCGGCATCGATGGCGCCGGACTGCAATGCGGAGAAAATTTCGCCACCGGGAATGTTTTGCGGTGTGCCACCGACGCGCGCCAGCACTTCGCCGCCGAGGCCAGGAATACGCATGCTCAGACCATTCAAATCGGCAACGGACTTGATTTCCTTGCGAAACCAGCCTGCCATTTGCACGCCGGTGTTTCCGCCAGGAAACGGGATCACGCCATGTGGCGCATACAACTCGCGCCACAGTTCGAGTCCACCGCCGACATAGAGCCAGCCATTCATTTCCTGCGCATTGAGGCCAAAGGGGTACGCGCTGAAAAATGGTGCGGCCGGCATTTTGCCTTTCCAGTAATAACTCGCACTATGACCCATTTGCGCGGTACCGCGTCCGACCATGTCGAACACTTCAAAAGCCGATGCCATTTCGCCGGCACCGAAGACTTTTACCGTGATGCGTCCGCCGCTGGCTTTGGTAATCATCTCGGCCAAAGCCGCAGCTCCGGTGCCAAGCCCGGGGAAGTTGGTGGGCCAGGAGGTCACCATTTTCCATTGCAGCTTCAGGTCGGACTTCGCGGCATTGCCGCCCGTGCCTTGTTTCGCACCACAGGCCGTCAAACCGGCCGCTACCGCAGCAATACCGGCACCTTTCACTAAGTCGCGTCGTTTCATAATCCCTCCAGATTTGCCCCAGTTTAACCAATTACCCTTTCAGAGTGGCCTCCGGCGGTCTAACATCCCGTTATAGGAGTAATCATGCGCACACATATTGGTCATTACGAAATTGTTTCCGAGTTGGGCCGTGGCGGTATGGGCGTCGTCTACAAAGGCTACGAGCCCGCACTCACCCGCTACGTTGCCATCAAGGAGCTCTCCCCCGCACTGGCACACGACCAGACACTGGTAGAACGCTTTTTGCGTGAAGCCCGCTCGATGGCTTCCCTGAATGACCCGCACATCATTCAAATATTTTTGATTGGCCAGGAAAATAACCAGCCGTTTTTCGTGATGGAATTCGTCGATGGCGAATCGCTTTCCGCAGTCATCAAACGCGAAGGTCGATTGCAGGTTGGCGATGCACTCAAAATATTGCATCAATCGGCAAAGGGTTTGTCGGTAGCCCACGAACGCGGCGTCATCCATCGCGATATCAAACCGGGCAACCTGATGCTCAGCCAACGCGGGCAGATAAAAATTGCCGACTTCGGTATCGCGCTGGCCAATCACGATTTCAACAGCAAGCTCACCGGCACTGGCGAATTCGTCGGCACGCCGGGTTATCTGTCGCCGGAAGTCTGTCTGGGCAAGGCCGTCGACCAGCGTTCGGATATTTTTGCGCTTGGCATCGTCTTGTTTGAAATGCTGACCGGTCGCACGCCGTTCTCGGACGAAAGCCCCTTGAAGCTGATGCTCGATGTTGTGCAGTCGCAGATTCCGGATGTACGCGAATTGAATGTCGACGTCGATGCCGATGTCGCCGCGATTCTTGCGCGCATGCTCGAAAAAGAGCCTATGGATCGCTACCAAAGTACCGAAGAGCTGATCGACGATCTCGAAAAACATCCACTGATCAAGCAAGGCGGTCCGCTCACACTGAAGACCCTGCCACCCTCCGGACCGGCTGCTACATTGATCGGCATGGCAACGCCAGTGACCCCGGGCGTGATGCGCGCACCCACGCCGCCGCCGAATGTTGCTTCGTCGCCGGCAGGTGTCTCGGCTTCGGCCGTCACCACGGCACAGGGCAGTACCCGCCCCGGCGTGACACAAGTGGTCTCGCCGACGCCACCGGTTTCCTCGGGCGCCTTGAAATGGCTGGCGCTCGCCGCCGTTTTGGGTTTGTTCGTGGTCGGCGGCGCCTGGGGTATCTACAGTATTTTCAAACCGGCAGCTCCGACCGTTGCAACCACGGTCGCCGGCAATTTGGCAGCCGATGGCACGACCGCCGTGCCCGCCGATACAACGACCGCTGGCACTGCGACAAGTGCCGCCGCTGATGCACCTCCAGGCAATACAAGCAATACAAGCGACACGAGCGATACAACGGTTGCTACTGCGGGCAGCGATTCAAACAATAAGGATTCGACAAGCACGGCATCCACTCCCGACACTTCCAGCGCAGCCGTCGACACCGTCGAGAATAACCCTGCACCCGTGCGCGAGCGCATCGCCGACAGGATCAAGGACCGCGTGCAAAACGACGATGCGCCCGTATCGGGCGGCGGCGGTGGACACACCTTTGCCGTCGTCACCAACGGTGATCCGGCCTTGATGATTCCGGCACAGCAAATGATCGAAGACAAACTCAGCGAAGCCGGGTTCCAGTCGGTAGGCAGCAAACGGGCGGATATCATCATCCGCGTCAAAGCGGACGTGATCGGCAATCAGGACATCAGTTTTTACGGACAGAACGCCACGCTGACCACGGCTTATCTCTCGGTGAAACCCTTTGGTCGCGGTGGCCGTGCACTCGGTACCGGTTTCCGGGAAAAAATCGACTACACGCCTTTGAATGCCGAAGACAAAGTGCAACAGGCGCTTGAGGAACACATGGATCGCGTAGTGTCGAATGTAAAAAACTGATCAGATTGCACCATTGAAATCCGATTCTAAAACCGGGGCATGGCTGCTCCGGTTTTATTTTTTGCAATCGCCTGCATTGAAGTCGACCTTGCCGATGACATTGCCCTCAAGGTCGTGGTAGATGTATGTCAGTTTTACGTCATGTCTCACAAACAGCTCCATTTCTTTCATGGTGCACACGCTGTTGCGAAGCTTGTTGCCCATATAGTCATTGATCTTTTGGTTGTTGAGGTTTTTGGATTCCGGAACCACGATCGTGTACATGTAGGTCCAGTTTCTACCCGGTCCGGCAACCGCATTATCCCAACGTGTAACATCATCCACCATGACTGGCAGGGTTTTATTTTGCGCGGTCGCTGTTTCGACGAGAGTTTTCGATATCTGCTCATCGGCCTTTATCGCAAGTTGGGCTTGCGCATCGGCTGTTTCAACGGGAATTTTCGAGTTCTGTTCATCGGCATTTTTCTCATGATTGCATCCTGTCAGTACCAGCGTCATGGCGACGGTAACTACGAAATTTTTCATGCTGATTTCCCTCGCTTCACATTTGAACATTCAGGCCTGCGTTAAATTAGCATACGCCAACACCAGCCACTTGCTGCCGGCATTTTCGAAATTCACCTGCACGCGCGCATGGGCCCCATTGCCCTCGCAGTCCATCACGATGCCCATGCCGAAACTGGCATGCGAAACGCGTTGGCCAAGCTTCAAGCCGCCGGAAGGCGCTTCCGACATGCGCGTGTTGTTGTAAGCGGAGTTGAAACCGGATTTCGCCACATTCACTTTCGGACGAACTTCGTGCAACAAATTGGCGGGAATTTCACGCAGGAAGCGGGACGGCGTGCCGTACATCTCCATGCCGTGCAGACGTCGGGTTTCGGCATAGGTAAGGGTCAGTTTTTCGCGCGCACGCGTCAGTCCCACATAGGCAAGCCGTCGCTCTTCTTCGAGCCGGCCGTTCTCTTCCATCGAGCGATTGCTGGGGAATAAACCTTCTTCCAGCCCGGTCAGGAATACCAGCGGAAACTCCAGGCCTTTTGCGCTATGCAGCGTCATCAGCTGCACGCCGTCTTCGCCGTCCTGGGCCTGGCCTTCGCCGGCCTCCAGCGAGGCATAACTCAGGAACTCGACCAGCTCGGTCATGCCCTGACTGGCTTCGTCTTCGCGGCGCTCAAAACGACTGGCTACGGACACCAATTCGTCCAGATTTTCCAGTTTCGAATCGACCTGGCCCTTGGATTCCTGGGAATAGAAGGCACGCAGTCCGCTGCGTTCGAGCACATGATCGAATTGTTCATGCAACTCGAGATCCTTGGTCTGCTCCTGCAGGGAAGTGATCAATTCAAGAAAAACATTCAGCGCATTTTTTGCCCGCGCCGTCAGTGCACTGCCTTGCATCATTTCCTGCGTGGCGGCCCAGAGCGAAATCGATTTTCCACGCGCCAGCTTTCTTACCTCATCCAGCGTTTTGTCACCGATGCCGCGAGCCGGCGTGTTGACTGCGCGTTCGAAGGCCGGATCATCGTCGCGATTGCTTAACAGCCGCAGATAGGCGAGCGCATCCTTGATTTCGGCGCGCTCGAAAAATCGCAATCCGCCGTACACGCGATACGGCATGCCGGCCTGGATCAATTGTTCTTCCAGTGCCCGTGATTGTGCATTCGAGCGATAGAGCAGCGCGCATTCGCGGGCACTGCCGCCCTGCCGGATATGGGCCTGAATGCGATCAACGATGTAGCGTGCTTCATCGATTTCATTGTAGGCGGCATACAAATCGATACTCTCGCCTTCTCCCGAAGACGTCCACAAATTCTTCCCGAGACGTTCGGGGTTGTGCGCAATCACGGCATTGGCCGCAGCCAGAATATTGCCGGTCGAACGGTAATTCTGTTCCAGACGAATGGTTTGGGCGCCGGGATAATCGCGCAGAAAACGCTGCACGTTTTCCACCTTCGCGCCGCGCCAGCCGTAAATTGCCTGATCATCGTCGCCGACGATAAATACCTGTCCGGTCTCGCCTGCCAGCAAGCGCACGAAGGCATACTGGATGCTGTTGGTATCCTGAAATTCGTCGATCAGCAAATGCTTGAAACGGTTTTGGTAGTGCAAAAGCAAGGCATCATGCTCGAGCAGCAGCTCGTGCGCCCGCAATAATATTTCGGCGAAATCGACCAGGCCGGAACGCTGGCAACGCGCCTCATAGGCTTCGTAAACCTGCAAAATGGTCTTGGTATAAAAATCGCCGCCAGCGACCTGGATATGTTTCGGGCGCCGACCTTCGTCTTTTTGCGCGTTGATCCACCAGACGATTTGCTTGCGCGGGAAACGACCTTCGTCCAATTCCATTTCGTTGGCGATACGTTTGATCAGACGTAATTGATCATCCGAATCCAATACCTGGAAACCTTCCGGCAAACCGGCTTCCCGGTAATGCAAACGCAGCAGACGATGCGCCAATCCGTGGAAAGTGCCCACCCACATGCCGCGCGACCCGTTGACCAGAATTTTTTCGACCCGATGTCGCATTTCGGTCGCGGCTTTATTGGTAAACGTGACCGAAAAAATGCCGTGTGCCGGCACGCCGACGACTTCATGCAACCAGGCAATCCGTTGCGTGAGCACGCGGGTTTTACCCGAACCGGCACCTGCCAAGACCAGATAGTGGCCGGGCGGCGCCGACACGGCTTCGCGCTGTGCGGCGTTCAGATCATCTAATAGGTGTGAAACATCCATGGGTTTTCAGGCACAAATCAATGTGTCGATTTGTTCGCCTTCGCTGCTTGCGACATCAGGCTGTCGGTCCAGGCAATGCCGATCGCCGACAGGATGAATACGCAATGGATAATGGTCTGCCACATGACGCCAGTCTCGGTGTAGCTGGCGCCCGAACCCGCGACCGGATTATCGCTACCCAGCGCGCTGATCGCGATAAAGGTTTTCAGCAGGTGGATGGAACTGATGCCGATGATCGCCATCGCCAATTTCACTTTCAGTACCGATGCATTCACGTGGCTCAACCATTCCGGCTGGTCGGGATGTCCCTGCAAATTCAGACGCGAGACGAATGTTTCATAACCGCCGACGATGACCATCACCAACAGATTGGAAATCATGACCACGTCGATCAGGCCCAGCACAGCCAGCATGATCAGTTGCTCGCTCAGGCTGGTGGCACCGTGAATCAGGTGGATCAGCTCTTTCACGAACAGGACGACGTAGACGCCTTGTGCCACGATCAATCCGAGATAAAGAGGAAGCTGCATCCAGCGCGAGCTGAAGATGAGCCATGACAAGGGGTGCATCTTTTGTTGTTTATCGGAATTCATGGATTTTTTCTTGCAAAAGTATGGTCGTATTCTAAAGGTTTGTGGGCGGAATACCTATCGTGAAGACGGCTTTGCACTCTTTACTTGTGGGAGCGGCTTTAGCCGCGATTAAATGCCGAGCCTGCGCTTGTTGCGTGAGATTTTATCGCGGCTAAAGCCGCTCCCACACATACATGCCGCTCAAAGCATCTTCACGCCCGGCAAGCTCAACACATATTCCGCGCCCATCAGAATGGATGGCGTGTAGTAGCCGCCCGCCGGTTTTTCGCCTTCCAGCAGACGTTGCACGATGCCCAGCGATGCCGTGACGGTCAGTTCGTAACCATTGGGTGTGTTCATGCATTTCTTGATTTGCTTGCCGGCCGCATCGCTGGCTTCGCCCCACACGGTGGTCGTCGATTGCTTGCGTTTTTCTTCGGAAGGACCGCGCACTTTTTTCGCGACCTGTTTTTTCAGGAAACTCTGCACGAAGCCAAGGCCCAGCAGTGGCCCGAACATGCGAATGCGTTTTACGTTCTTGATGCTGGACGGCGGCACACCCATATAGGTTTCGATATTCGGAATGCCGGTCGACACAAAGGCGGTGTAGACATCGCCCCAGGGAATCGTCATCGCGGTGCGTTGCTCACCATCGCGCTCGAAGGTGCGAACTTTCCAGGCCAAGGGCACTTTGGTCACCACGCCATCGATGCGGGCACGACCACCGGCTCCCAAACCTTCGACGCTGGTTTTCGCGGTACCGGGGCTGGGGCCGCCGCCGGCTTCAAATGCCAGCACCAGATGCGTTGCCGAGGGCAAATCGCGTTTCAGCATCGCGGCCATGCAATCGGTCGGCACCACATCGAAACCGGAACCGGGCAATACCACGATGCCGGCTTTCTTCGCACGCTCGTGTTGCGCGTGGCAATCCGCGAATACGCTGATCTCGCCGGTGATATCGAGATAGTGCGTACCGGTTTCCAGGCAGGCTTCCAGCATCGGTGTGCTGGTCGCCGAAAAAGGTCCGGCGCAATGCAATACCACCTGCATGTCTTCCAGATTTTTTTTCACGACGTTCGGATCGTCAAGTGCAAAGGCACGTACGGGCAAATCGTATTTTTTCGCCAGCGGTTCGATCGCAGCCAGGCTGCGTCCGGCAATGACGGGGCGTTGCCCGCAGGCCACCGCACGCTCAACCGCCATCTTGCCCGTGTAACCATTCGCGCCGTAAATCATCCAGGTCATAGTTTTTCTCGCTTGATAAATGCTTATTTCATTTCTTTCTTGACCATGCTGGTCAAAAACTTGAAGTAGATGCCGGGGAACCAGCGCTTCAATCGCCAGCGCATCGGCTCGCGTTTGGTCGGAATAATCATGAATTGCCCGCGTTCTGCTGCAGCAAAAACATTGTCGGCAACGCTATCCACCGTATCGGGTGATGTGTCCATCAATCTGAGCGCCATCTTTCTCGTCTTGTCGCTGCCGACGGCGGTATCGATCAAATTGGTGCGGAAAAAGCTCGGGCATATCACGCCGACCAGAACGCCCTTGTCAAAAACTTCGGCCCGCAGTTGTTCCGACAAGGCGACCACGCCCGCTTTCGCCACGCCGTAAGTCATGATGCCCGGTGCGCTGGCCAGGCCGGCAAAACTGGCGGTACTTAGAATTTGCCCTTTGCCTGCGGCCAACATGCCGGGAAGAAACAATCGGCAGCCCCGCACCACACTAAACAAATCCACTTCGATCAATTTGCGCCATTCTTCCATCGTGGTTTCGATCATCGGACCACCCGAAGCGATTCCGGCGTTATTGATCAACACATCCACGCCGCCCCATTCTTTCTGGACCTGGTCGTACAAGGCCTGCATCGAATCATCATCGCCGACATCGGCAATCAATCCGATGTGGCCCTGGCCTGGTAAACCGTTGCGGGCGGCTTCAACGCGCTCGGGGATCAAGTCGACACAGGCCACGCGGGCGCCGCTGCGGGCATAACGCTGCGCCAAAGCCAAACCCAAACCGCTGCCGGCACCGGTAATCAAGACACGACGTTGACTCATTCATTACTCCCGAAAACAGCTGCTGTGATAGTCTCGCCAGCATAGCAAGACGCCGTCATTCCTTCGTCATTATTTGGTGATTTCATGCAAAAACCTGATCCTTTATTTGATTTGTCCGGCAAAACCGCATTGGTCAGCGGAGCATCGCGCGGCATTGGCGAAGCCATCGCCCACTTGCTCGCCGCGCACGGCGCGCACGTGATATGCACTTCCCGCAAAGTCGAGTCCTGCCAAGCCGTTGCCGATGCGATCAAGGCGGCCGGCGGCAGTGCCGAAGCACGTGCCTTGCATGTCGGCGACGTTGCCGCCATCGAAGGTCTGTTCAATGATCTCGATGCCGCGAATCTCGCGCCCGATATTCTGGTCAATAACGCCGCCGCCAATCCCTATTTCGGCCCGATGCTCGACATGGATTTGAGCAGCTACGAAAAAACCGTCGAAGTGAATCTGCGCGGCTATTTCTGGACCAGCGTACAGGCCGCCAAGCGCATGAAAAGCAAGGGCGGCAGCATCGTCAACATCGCTTCGGTGAATGCCAAGCGTGCCGCGCCGGGTCAGGGCATTTATTCGATGACCAAGGCCGGCATCGTCAATATGACCGAAGGTTTTGCCAAGGAATTGGCGGCGCACAAGATTCGTGTCAATGCCGTACTGCCGGGCCTGACCGATACCAAATTTGCGTCGGCCATTACCTCGAACCCGAAAATCATGGGCATGATGATGCAGCTGATTCCGCTCAATCGCAGCGCGCAGCCGGATGAAATTGCACCCGCGGTATTGTTTCTGGCATCACCTGCCGCCAGCTACGTGACCGGCACCTGCCTGACGGTCGACGGTGGTTATCTGGCCTAGGAAATACAATGATCGATTTGTATTATTGGCCAACACCGAATGGCCACAAGATCACCGTGTTTCTGGAAGAAGCCGGTGTTCCGTATCAAATAAAACCGGTGGATATCGGTGCCGGTGATCAGTTCAAACCGGAATTTCTGGCGTTCTCGCCGAATAACCGGATGCCGGCAATTATCGATCACGCGCCGACCGATGGCGGTGAAAGCATTTCGGTGTTCGAATCCGGCGCAATCTTGCTGTATCTCGCGGAGAAAACCGGACAATTTTTATCGAGTGATATCCGCCGGAAGAAAACCGCGATGGAATGGCTGTTCTGGCAAATGGCAGGCTTCGGTCCGATGCTGGGACAGAACCACCATTTCGCCCGCTACGCCCCGGAAAAAATTCAGTATGCGATCGATCGCTATCATCGTGAAACCGAACGCCTGTATGGCGTGTTGAATAAACGCCTGGAAAGCCGCGAGTTTATCGCCGACGATTACGGCATTGCCGACATGGCCTGCTATCCCTGGGCTGCCGCACATGACTGGCATTACATCTCGCTGGAAAATTATCCGAATGTGAAGCGATGGCATGACGCCATCAAGCAGCGGCCTGCTGTCATCAAGGCCTATGAGCTCGGCGAACAGTACAAACGCAAAACCGAAATGACGCCGGAAATGAAAAAAATCCTTTTCGGCATTGCCGATGCAAAAAACCCATGAAAACTCTCTTTTTAAGTTTGGCAATTCTTATGGCAACTCCCGTGCATGCAGAAAAACTGACGCTTGAAGCCATTACGGGCAGCGCATCGCTTTCCGGCCCGAGTTTGAACAATGCAAAAATATCGCCGGACGGAAAACGCGTGACCTTCCTTCGCGGCAAGGAAGAGGCCGCCAACCAACTGGATTTGTGGGAATACAATATCGTCTCGGGCAAAACCCAACTGCTGGTAGATTCGAAGAAACTGATCACTGGCGAAGAGGTTTTATCCGACGAAGAAAAAGCCCGTCGCGAGCGGCAACGCATTGCCGGCTTTTCCGGCATAGTCGATTACCAATGGGGCAGCGACGGCAACACATTGCTGTTTCCACTAGGCGGCGAATTATATTTATACGACTTGAGTTCTGCCGAAGCGAAAAAAATAACGACCGGCAAGGGATTTGCGACCGACCCGAAAATTTCCCCACGGGGGTCATACGTCTCATTTATCCGCGAACGCAATCTTTGGGTCATCGACCTGAAAAGCGCGAAAGAGATAGAGATCACCAACGATGCTTCCGATGTCATCGCCAACGGCATCGCCGAATTTGTCGCCGACGAGGAAATGGATCGCCACACCGGCTACTGGTGGGCGCCGGATGACTCTGCCATCGCATTCACCCGAATCGATGAAAGTCCGGTGCCGATACAAAAACGCTTCGAGATTTATCCCGACCGCACCGATATCGTCGAGCAGCGCTATCCGGCATCTGGCGATGCGAATGTATTGATTGAACTGAAGGTCGCGAATCTTTCTTCCGGCAAAACTACAATCAGCGATATCGACCTGGGCAGTGAAAAAGATATTTACCTCGTCCGCGTGCAGTGGCGCGACGCGAAGCACCTGAGCTTCCAGCGCCAGAATCGCGAACAACGCGTGCTGGATTTGATCGAAGTGGATCTGTCAAACGGCAAACAAGCCACGCTATTGCAGGAAACCAGCAAAAGCTGGATCAACCTGCATAACAATCTGCACTTCCTGACTGATGGTCGTTTTATCTGGTCATCCGAACAAAGCGGTTTTATGCATTTAAGCCTGCATGCGCGTGATGGCAAATTATTAAAAACACTGACCGGCGGCAACTGGCAAGTCGATGACCTGCTGGCCGTCGACGAAAAATCGCAACGCATTTATTTCAGCGGCACCAAAACCACGCCGCGCGAACGCCATGTTTACCAAACCGATTTCGATGGCGGCATACCGGTTCAGCTGACGAAAAGCGACGGCATGCATCTGGCGACGTTTTCGGATGATGCGAGCGTTTATGTCGATGTCTGGTCGAATATCCGGACACCGCCGCAGGCTGAACTGTATCGTGCCGACGGCGGCAAAATCGCAAGCCTCGTCAACAATTCGATCGATTCAAACCACCCCTATCAAAAGTATCTGGCGGCACAGGGCAGCACCGAATTCGGCGAATTGAAAGCGGCCGATGGTGAAACCCTGCACTACAGCATGATCAAGCCCGTCGATTTCGATCCCGGGAAAAAATATCCGGTCGTCGTGTTTGTCTATGGCGGCCCGGCAGCACAAACCGTGCTCAATAGCTGGCCTGCCCGTTCGGATGCGTTCTTCAATCAATACTTGTCGCAGCATGGCTATATCGTTTTTTCGATTGATAACCGCGGCACGCCACGACGCGGCGTGAAATTCGGCAGCGCCCTGTTTCGTCATCAGGGCAATGTCGAGGTGATCGATCAATTGCGCGGTGTGGATTATCTGAAAACATTGCCCTACGTACAGGCAGACAAGGTCGGCGTTTATGGCTGGTCCAATGGCGGATACATGAGCCTGATGCTGTTGGCAAAAGCATCCGGCACCTATGCCTGCGGGGTTGCCGGTGCGCCCGTCACCGACTGGGGTTTGTACGACACCCATTACACCGAACGTTATATGGATTTGCCGAAAAACAATCTCGAAGGCTATCCGGCCAGCACGGTGTTTGCACATCTTGATGGCTTGAAATCGAAGCTGTTGTTGATCCACGGCATGGCCGACGACAATGTGCTGTTCACCAATTCAACCAAGCTGATGTCGGAATTGCAGAAGCGCGGAACGCCTTTTGAATTGATGACCTATCCCGGCGCCAAACACGGGTTGCGCGGCAGCGATGCATTGCACCGTTATCGTTTGACCGAGGATTTTTTCAATCGCTGCCTGAAATAAAAATATATTCGTCACTCCGGCGAAAGCCGAAGCGTAGACCTTGAATTGATGCAGACCGCTTAATTGCACTGAATCGCAAGGTTCAAAATAAATTATGCTGTCATCCGGGCTTCGGTTTTCGCCCGGCTGACACTGGCTATATTGCGAACACGAATTTCAATCCGTTCCGCGATTTTTGCCGATGTAGGGCCGATAGATTTCGCGAAAGCGTTTCATGTCGGCTTCGAAATCATCGGTGAGCGCCACGACCGGACCGACGCCGATGGTCTTCTCGGGATAATGAAACCAGGCACAACATACTGGCACGTCGGCTTTGCGGGCAATTTTCCAGAAGCCGGGCTTCCAGTTGGTTACCCGTTTTCGCGTACCTTCCGGTGCCAGTACAAAGCACATTTTTTCAGAGGCGCGAATTTGTGCGGCGATTTGATCGATGATGTCGCCCGGTGCACTTCGATCGACCGGACGGCCGCCGAATTTCCGCAATATCCATCCCAGCGGACCCCAGAACAATTCGGCCTTGCCGATAAACACGATATCGACACCCATGGCTGCCTTGACCGCCATGCCCCAGACGGCATCCCAGCCGGAGGAATGCGGCGCGGCAATCATCACCATCTTGGATAAATTCGGCCATTCGCCCGCCATTTTCCAACCACCCAGTTTCAGGACCAGCAAGCCGAGGCGCTGTACCCATTTTCCGGATTGGCTGTGCGGTGCATTGGGCGGTAAAGATAAAACTCTCTGCATGCTAATCCCAGGTTTTGCTTGAACGTATGCGCTTGATGTCGGCACGCTCGCGTTTTCCCGTCAGGCGACGCTCTTTCGCGCCCTTGCTGGGTTTGGTGGCAACGCGTTTTTTCGGCACATGCATCGCTGCCTGAATCACGCCGGCCAGACGTTCGCGGGCATCGTCGCGATTGCGCTCCTGGGTACGGAAACGCTGTGCACTTATCACGAACACGCCATCGGCCGTCAATCTTCGATCACTTCGCGCCAACAGTCGTTCGCGCAGGGGTTCGGGCAGAGAGACGGAATTTTTGATATCGAAACGCAACTCCACCGCCGTCGATACTTTATTGACATTCTGCCCGCCCGGTCCGCTGGAACGCACAAAGCGCTCCTGCAATTCCGCGTCGTCGATAATGAGATTGGGGCTGATGATGAGCATGAACGCAGTTTATTCTATTTTGGTCACCTGGCCGCCAGGCATAGGCTAAAATGACCGGCTTATGTCTTCCAACACCATGAACGCACCGCAGAAAGCGGCAGTTGAATACACCGATGGCCCTCTGCTGGTACTGGCAGGCGCGGGCAGCGGCAAGACGCGGGTCATTACCGAGAAAATCGCGCACCTGATTTCACACAAAAAATGTGAAGCCAAGCACATTGCGGCGATTACCTTTACCAATAAATCCGCGCGCGAAATGCGCGAGCGTGTCGGCAAACGAATCAAGAGCGATCATTGCGAAGGTCTGACGGTTTCGACTTTCCATTCGCTGGGTTTACGTTTTTTGCAGATTGAACTGGAGCGCGCAAAACTGCGTCGCGGCTTTTCGATTTTCGACAGCGACGACCAGATGGGCATCATCAAAGACCTGTCGCCACCGGGCTTGAAAAACGATGCTCTGCAGGCGCTGCACGGCCTGATTTCACAGGCCAAGAATCAGGGTCTGTCGCCGGAAGAAGCCTTTGAAGCGGCAAGAAGTGCGCGCGAACGCGAAGCGGCCAATTTGTATGATCGCTATCAGGCACGTCTGCAGGCCTTCAATGCGGTCGACTTCGACGACCTGATTCGCATTCCGCTGATGCTGCTCGACCAGGACAAGGACCTGGCGCCGGCTTGGCGCGAACGTTTGCGCTATTTGCTGGTCGACGAATGCCAGGACACCAATGGCGCGCAATACCGTTTGCTGCGCCATCTGGCCGGACCGAAAGGCAATATGACCTGCGTCGGCGATGACGATCAAAGTATCTACGCCTGGCGTGGCGCACAGCCGGAAAATCTGGACTTGCTCGGCAAGGATTATCCGAACCTGAAAGTGATCAAACTCGAGCAGAATTACCGTTGCACCGGACGCATTCTGCGCAGCGCCAATCAGTTGATCCAGAAAAATCCGCACGTGCATCTGAAAAAGCTCTGGAGCCAGCACGGCGACGGCGAGCCGATCCGCATCTGGGCCTGCAAGAACAACGAGCACGAAGCCGAACGCGTTGCCGCCGAAATCCATTATTTGAAACAGGCGAAGGAAATTCCCTGGGGTGAGTTCGCGATTTTATTCCGCGGCAACCACCAGTCACGCGTGTTGGAAAAAGCCCTGCAAATGTTACGCATTCCCTATCACCTGACCGGCGGCACCGCCTTTCTCGATCGTGGCGAGGTCAAAGACACGCTGGCCTGGTTGCGCGTATTGGCTAATCCGGATGACGACGCAGCCTTCCTGCGCGCCATCGCCGCACCAAAACGCGAAGTCGGCGGCACGTCGTTGGCGAAGCTGGCCGAGATGGCACAGAACGCGCATTTGTCGCTGTCCAAGGCAGCCGACAATATCGGGATGATCAAACAGTTATCGCCGCGCGCGGCCTCCGGCCTGCACGAGTTCACCAGCATCGTGCATCAGATGCGGGACCTGGCCGAAACACTGCCGCCTTCCGAACTCACGCGCAGACTGATTGAAAAATCCGGCCTACTCGCAATGGTGCGCGCCCAATGCAAGGACGAAGCCAGCTATCTGCGCCGCAAGGAAAATCTCGAAGAACTCGCCCAGTGGTTCGAAGATGCCCGCGGTGGCGGCCCCGGTGAATTGGCCGCGCAACTGGCACTACTCAGCAATGCCGATCGCGGCGATCCGGGCAATCAAGTGCGCCTGATGAGTTTGCACGCGGCGAAAGGTCTGGAATTCCGCGTGGTGTTTCTGGTCGGTCTGGAAGACGGCAACCTGCCGCATGAAATGGCCATGGAAGAAGGCGGCCTCGAAGAGGAGCGTCGCCTGATGTACGTCGGCATCACGCGGGCAAAAGAACGCTTGTATTGTTCGCATAGCGCCGAGGTAAAACGCTGGGGCGCGGTCGAACATTTATTGCCCAGACGCTTTCTCGATGAAATGCCGGCCGCCGACTGCCTGCGCGACGGTGCCGACCCGGAACGCGACACCGCCGAGAAGAAACAACGCGGCAAAGCCCATATGGATGCGATTGCGGCCTTGTTAGGCAACTAAGCGTCACACAAACTCTTTACTATTACGGAAACGTCAAACAAGGCTCCCTTATGAAACCCACCCCGCTTTTTATCGCCTGCTCCCTGATGCTCGTATTGAGTGCCTGCGAGATGGTGCAAACCAAACCGCAGGTCGTCAGCGACGCACCGGCTGTCGCTGCACCGGTCGAAAAAACCATCGCCGCCAATGACAACCTGAATGCCGTACTGTGGATGCAAACCTCGGTGGAATACAAATTGCTGGCCGGCCAGACCTGGCGCTCGGGTCTGGTGCAGCTGGATCGTGCGATCAAGAATCCGACTTGGGACGCACTCACGCCGGACGAACGCGAAAAACCGGCAAAGGGTCTGCCGATGGCCGTGATCGTCGACATCGATGAAACCATGCTCGACAACTCGCCGTATCAGGCCCGTCTGATTCGCGATGGCGAAAGCTACAACGAGGTCACCTGGGGCGAGTGGGTGATGGAAGAAAAAGCCACCGCCATTCCGGGTGCGCTGGAATTTGCCCGCGCGGCAACCGCTCGCGGCGTTACGATTTTTTACGTCAGCAACCGCGCGGCGCATTTGAAGGACGCCACACTCAACAATCTTCGCAAAGCCGGTTTTCCGGTCAAGGATGAAAAGCAATTTCTGGGTCTGGGGCATTTCGTGGACAACTGCGAACAGCAAGGTTCCGAGAAAAATTGCCGCCGCATCGAGATTGGCCGCAACTACCGCGTGCTGATGCAATTCGGCGACCAAATCGGCGATATGGCCACCATTCTGGTCAATACCCGCGACGGTCGCGAACAAACCATCAAGCCCTACCTGGGCTGGGTCGGTGAACGCTGGTTTGTATTACCCAACCCAAGCTACGGCAGCTGGGAACCGGCTCTGTTCAATAACGAATGGTCGCAACCGGCAGAAGAACGCCTGAAGCAGAAGCACGATGCTTTGAGATATTGATTTATTGCATCACCGACTAGCGACACCATGCTCATTAAAATCAATGGCTTGCAATGCTTTTTGTAAGGTATTGCATTAAGTTGAAATCGAAGTTAACCTGCACAGGTCGCCCGGAAAGCCGCTCCTCGGAGCAAGACTCTACAACCACGATCTGTCCTCCGGTTTACCGGATTCTTAAGGAGACCCACGCGGTCTCCTCTTTTTTTGCCCCATCAAGCCATTATCACAAGCATAAGCCTTTGTTTTAATTGACTTCGGCCCAACGGCCTAGGGCTAGCAGCCCGCAATCTGGTAAATTCGGCATCCACTAACAGGATTACAGCACTGCATGCTTTGGTTCACCGTTCGCCAACTGGGGTTGTCATTGTTCATGCTGGGGCTGTTGGCCGGCTGCAGCCGTGAGCCCGTGGCAGCCGGTGATCCGGTCGCGGCCGTCGAAGGACTGGCAGAAGCCATCCGCGACAATGATCTGGTGCGCTATTCCAAACTCAGCCTGCCACCCAAGCTGCATGCCCAGATGGAGCAGCGCTGGACCGCCGAACTTGCCCTGGCCCCGGCACTGACCGACACGCAGCGCAAAGACCATGCCCGCTACATGAAACAAATGATGGAGCCGGGCGCGGAAGCCGCGTTATTGAAACGCTACGAAAGCAAGTTGAAAAAATTCCAATCCGAACTGAACTCGCAATGGCCGATGATGCAGGGCGCCGCCCGGATTTTCGTGACCGGCGCCATCCAGGCTAATGAAGATCTCACGCCCGCCGAGCGCGATCATTTCAAAGCCATCGGTCAGGCGGTATTGAAATGGCTGGACCCGAAGCTCTTCAGCGACAAGAAAAAAGCCGGCGAAGCCATTGCCGTCATCTGTAAAACCGCGCGGGAAATCAACTTGCCGCAGGCCGAACAAATGCGACAGCTTTCGATGATGGCCAGTCTCGAAAAAGGCGGCATTGCCTTGAAGGGCTTGAAAGACATCGGTTTGATCTACGGTGTCGATGCCGATGAATCGCTCGATAAAATGGAAGCGACCCTGGTCGATGCCGATGCTTCGGGAAACGAAGCCACGGTGGAAGTCAGCTATCGACTGCTTGACCAGGAGATTCGTTTCGAAATCGACATGACCCGCATCGATGAACGCTGGTACCCCGCCGACAGTGTTCAGGATGCACGACAAACATTAAAACAAGCGCTGCCTGCCGCAGCTGTCTCTGCTCCCTAAAAAAATTATGACTACTGAACAACGTACGCTGCCGCTACCGGAGCCCGACCTACCGCCGACGTCTCCGAATGGCGCGAAAAAAACTTTCGCCAACACGATCGCGCCGCTCTGGGCGCGACTGATGGAAAAGCTGCTGGCTCCCTGGATCGAAATTAAACTCGATCCCGCCGTGCCGCCATTTACCGCCGACCGGCCGATCTGCTACGTCATTGAAAATTACGGTTTGTCGAACATGCTGATTCTGGATCGCGCCTGTCGCGAAGCCGGACTTCCCTCGCCGTTGACCGCCTTGCCGGGCGACCCGCTCGGCCGCAAGCGTTCCTACATTGCCTTGTCGCGGCGCGGCGGCAGCATTTTTTCGCAACCGAAAAATAAAAACCATTCCGACGGTTTATCGCGTCTACTGATGGCGCATCGCCTCTATCCCGACCAGGACGTGCAACTGGTTCCGGTCTCGATCTTCGTCGGGCGCGCACCCGACCGCCAGTCGGGCTGGTTCTCGGTTCTGTTCTCGGAAAACTGGGCTCTGGTGGGCCGCTTCCGCCGACTGCTCGCGATCTTGCTCAACGGTCGCGGCACCGTGGTGCAATTCTCGCCTTCGGTACGGGTCTGGGAAATTCTCGGCGAAGAATTGCCGCATGAACGCAGCGTCCGGAAAACCTCGCGGGTATTGCGTGCCCACTTCCGCCGCATCCGTTCGGCCGTTATCGGTCCGGATTTGTCCACACGGCGTTTGCTGGTCGACCGCGTGCTCGATGCCGAACCCGTCCGCAAGGCCATTGCCGAACAGGCACGCCGCGATAAAACCGAGTATCTGGAAGCCTGGAAAAAAGCACACGGATTTGCCTGGGAAATCGCCGCCGACTATTCGCATCCGGTCGTACGCTCCCTGTCATTCATGCTGACCGGCTTCTGGAATCGCATTTACGACGGCGTGCACGTGCACCATCTCGACACGCTCAAGGAAGTCGCGCCTGGCCATGAAATCGTCTATGTCCCCTGCCACCGCAGCCACATGGATTATTTGCTGCTGAGTTATCTGTTGTATTCACACGGTGTGGTTCCGCCGCATATCGCCGCCGGCGTCAATTTGAATTTGCCTATCATCGGTTCGGTGTTGCGTCGCGGCGGCGCATTTTTCATGCGCCGCAGTTTCAAAGCCAATGCGCTTTACTCGTCGGTCTTCACCGAATATGTCTCGCAACTGGTCGGCGAAGGTTTTTCACTCGAGTACTTTATCGAAGGAGGACGTTCGCGTACCGGCCGCCTGATGACACCCAAGGCCGGCATGATCGTGATGACCTTGCGCGCCTATTTGCGCAGGCCTCGCAAGCCGGTGGTGTTCCAGCCGGTGTATATCGGCTACGAAAAACTGATCGAAGGCAAAAGCTACCTCGACGAGCTCACCGGCCAGCCGAAAGAAAAAGAAACCGTCTGGGCATTGATTCGTGCCGGCTTTGAAATCATGAAGCAACACTACGGCAAAGTGGCCGTCAGTTTCGGCGAGCCGATTTTCCTCGACCAGATTCTCGACAAGCATTCACCCGACTGGCGCAAAAACCTGCCGACTGCCGATGAAAAACCGGCCTGGTTTACCGAGGTGGTGGAAGAAACCGCGCAAAGCATCCAGATCAACATCAACCGCGCCGCCGACGTAAATCCCGTCAATCTGCTGGCGCTGGCACTGCTGTCGACGCCGAAACATGCGATGGCCGAAAGCGATTTGCTGGCACAGCTGGCCCTGTCGAAAAAAATCCTGGCGCAACTGCCGTATTCCGATCGCATCACGGTGACCGATTTGAGCCCCGAAGCCATCATGGCCTACGGCGAAAAAATCAATGTCCTCACGCGCACGAAACATCCGCTCGGCGACGTGTTGAGCATGGACGACGAAACGGCCGTGCTGCAAAGTTATTTCCGCAACAATATCCTGCATCTGTTTGCAGCGCCGGCCTGGATCGCGTTGTGCTTCCAGAACAATCGTCGCATGAGCCGTGCAGGCCTGATGCGTCTGGGCAAGACGATTTATCCGTTCATGCAGGAAGAATTATTCCTGCCCTGGAGCGAAGATGAATTCGCCGAACGTATCAACGCCACCGTCGATTTATTTATCAGCGAAGGCCTGTTGAGCGCGGTCGCCGACGACGAACATGGTTACGTCTCGCGTGGCCCCGGCCAGACCGACGAAGTCTATCGACTGCGTGCGATTGCCCACAGTCTGCAGCAGGCATTCGAGCGCTATTTCATTGCCATCACCACACTGGTGAAAAACGGCCCGCGCACGATTTCCACGGCCGAACTGGAAACCCTGTGTCAATTAACGGCACAACGCCTGTCATTGCTATATGCGCCTGCCGCGCCGGAATTTTTCGACAAATCGCTGTTCCGCAGCTTCATCCAGAAAATGCGCGAACTGAAACTGATCTGGCTGTGTCCGGATGCGAAACTTGATTTCGACGAACGCCTGAATACCTGGGAAAAAGACGCGAAAGTCGTGCTCGGTCGCGAACTGCGCCACACGATCAGCAAATTGTCGCCGGAAATTGTCAGCAAGGTCACGGGAATGCCGCCGCGGAAATGATTGCTTCCGTAGGAG
>Ga0208115_1000121_pt1 | contig 20102 bp, 19 predicted proteins | sample LakWasMeta4_LOW4_2_FD_183856 | JGI IMG/M metagenome (GOLD analysis project Ga0208115, IMG submission 183856) | Freshwater sediment methanotrophic microbial communities from Lake Washington under simulated oxygen tension - Sediment Metagenome... | ecosystem: Environmental > Aquatic > Freshwater >...
CAACAAAGCCTATTATTTCCAAAAGGAAAACTACATAAAAGCCTTTGGAAACGTGCAATTAGTCCAAGGTGACACTTTATATCTCAACAGTAAATATGCCGAATACAATGGCAATATGAAACAGGCCTTTGCCACTGGAGACGCCGTTATGCGTTCGCCGGAATCGACTATGGTTACGGATACCATCAACTTTAACCGAAACACACAAGAAGTCTATTACAATTCGAATGGGACGATTACCAACAGAGAAAATACGCTGAAAAGTAAGTCCGGAAAATACTTTGTGGCCGAAAAAAAATTCCAATTTCTGACTGCGGTTACCATCACAAATCCCAAATATGTCATCAAGTCAAATCACCTGGATTATTACAGTAATTCCGGGCATTCGTACCTTTTTGGACCTTCGACAATTACCAGTAAAGCCAATTATATTTATACCGAAAAAGGGTTTTATGACACCAAAAAAAACCTGGCACATTTTCTTCGAAAGTCCTACATCAGATACGATGACCGCTTGATTGAAGGCGATAGTTTATATTACGACCGAAACCGGGAATTTGCCTCGGCAACGCGGAATGTAAAAATCACCGACTCTATAAATCGTGGAATTGTCAAAGGCCATTATGCCGAAATATACAAAAATCAGGATTCGATGTTCGTCACCAAAAGAGCCGTGGCGGTAAACTTTGTCGAAAATGATTCGGTTTACATTCACGGGAAAAAACTGATGGTTACGGGTCCGGAAGGCGATCGTATTATTCGTGCTTACAATAATGTTCGTTTTTATAAAACCGATATGAGTGGAAAATGTGATTCGCTTCATTCCAGTTCAAAAATAGCTTTGACAAAACTGATAGGAAATCCCATTCTTTGGAACGGCGACAGCCAAATTACTGGCGACGTGATGCATCTCATCGGCAACAACACCACCAAAAAACTTGATTCACTCAAAGTGCTCAACAATACGTTTCTGGTCTCGAAAGACACACTCGGAACCGGTTTCAACCAAGTGAAAGGACAAAATCTCTACGGCAAATTCGAAGAAGGAAAACTCCACGATGTCGACATCATAAAAAACACCGAAGTGATTTATTATATGCGGAATGAAACCCACGATCTCATTGGCATCAACAAAAACGTGAGCAGCAAAATCAATATAATTTTTGACAAAAATGCCATAGAAACCATTACTTTTTTCAAGCAAATTGACGGCACGATTTATCCCGAAAAAGACTTACCCGAAAACGCCCGAAGACTGCGGGCATTGTTCTGGCGTGGCGATGAAAGAATAAAATCAAAGGACGATATTTTTCCACCCGAAGAAAATAAAGAAAACGAGAAACTGGTCAAGCAAGGTAAAGCCGAAAATGATAAGAAAAACGTTCCAATGAAAATCCGAAAGGAAACATTGAATTATGATAAGAAAAAAAAGAAGTAGTTTTCAGTATTCAGTCGCAGTGTTCAGTTGCAGTGTCATTGCGAGGCACGAAGCAATCTCATAACAATCAAATCAACAAATAAAACTCCGTGAACTTTGCGGTTAAAAAACATAAAAATTGAACGATTTCATAAAATACCAAGCCCAAACTTCTCCCTATCCTTTAGGAATGGAGGTTTCGTATGCAAAAGGTTCTTATATTTTTGACACCAACAATAAAAAATACCTGGATTTTGTGGCTGGAGTTTCGGCTTGCACGCTCGGTCATCAACCTCCAAGAGTCAATCAGGCGATTAAAGACCAATTGGACAAATATTCACACGTTATGGTGTATGGCGAATATTCGCAAAGTCCAGCCGTAGAATATTGCAAATTATTGGCTTCCCTTCTACCCGAACCTTTGAAAAAAACTTATTTGGTCAATTCTGGTACCGAAGCCATAGAAGGCGCTTTAAAACTCGCACGAAGAACCACCGGTCGAAGCCAGTTAATTTCTTGCCACAATGCCTATCACGGCAACACAATGGGGTCGATGAGTGTGATGGGATTTGAAGAACGCAAAAGAATTTTTAGACCATTGATTCCCGATGTCGAATTTATCACCTTCAACAACGAAGCCGATTTAGAAAAAATAACCACCAAAACTGCCGGAATTCTTCTCGAAACCATTCAAGGTGGCGCCGGATTTATTCAACCTCAGAACGATTTCCTGAAAAAAGTTCGCGAACGTTGCACTGAAGTGGGCGCGATGATGATTCTCGACGAAATCCAACCTGGTTTTGGTAGAACAGGAAAACTTTTTGGATTCCAAAATTACGATGTTGTTCCCGATATTCTCGTTATGGGCAAAGGAATGGGCGGCGGAATGCCCGTGGGCGCTTTCACGGCTTCCTCGGAAATGATGGATTTGTTGAGCCACGATCCCAAGTTGGGTCACATCACGACTTTTGGCGGACATCCTGTCATAGCGGCAGCCTGCTTGGCGACTTTGCAGGAAATTACCGAAACAAATTTGATGGCAGAAGCTTTGGAAAAGGAAGAACTCTTCAAAACACTTTTGGTACATCCTTTGATAAAAGAAGTTCGAGGAAAAGGATTAATGTTGGCAGCAATGACGGAAAGCGCAACGATAACCAACGAAGTGATTCTCCGCTGTCAAGACAAAGGACTCATTTTATTTTGGTTACTTTTCGAAGAATGTGCTATAAGAATTACGCCGCCATTAACAATTTCCGAAGATGAAATTCGGGAAGGTTGCGCCATAATGCTCGAAGTAATGAATGAAATTCAATTAACTATTGATAATCAGTAATTACCAATTGTTTTCTGTTAATTAAATTGTTCACAACAATTCCAAATTTTCCTCACATTAACACCAAGGTTGCCTAACTTTATTTTGGGCAAACTCAAAAATATAAAGTATGCAATTAAGCAACGAGGAAGAAGAATATAACTTATCCCTATCCAAATTTGAGTCAATGTTGAAAACCAACAAAGTGCTCTTTTTTGACTCCGAAGAATTTGAAGAAATCATACTTCATTATCTCGATATGGGAAAAGCCAATCTGGCTAAAAAAGCCTTAAAACTGGCTTTGGAACAACACCCGAAATCAACTGGATTGAAACTGGTCCAGGTTGAAATGCTGGTCTATGATGACAAGCTCGAACAAGCTGAAAAGTTATTGAACGAATTGTACGCCATTGAACCAACCAACGAAGAAATTTACATTCAGAAAGCAAACATTTGTTCCAAGAGAGACCAACACGAAAAAGCGGTCGAATTACTCAAAATTGCTTTAGAATATACCGATGATTTAGCCGATGTCTATAATTTAATCGGGATGGAATACCTGTTTATGGATAATCTTGAAATGGCCAAAGAAAGTTTTATCAAATGCCTGGAAGAAGATCTTGAAGACCAATCGGCCTTGTATAACGTGGTGTATTGCTTCGAATTTTTGGACCAAAATCAGGAAGCAATTGACTATTTAAAAAAATACATCGATAAAAATCCGTACAGCGAAATCGCCTGGCACCAATTGGGTCGTTTGCATTATGGCATAAAAGAATATGAAAATGCCATTCGCGCTTTTGATTATGCCACGCTCATTGATGACGAATTTCTGGGTGCTTTTATGGAAAGAGCCAAGGCTTTGGAACGATTGAAAAAATACAAAGAAGCGATTGAAAGCTACAACAGAACCATCGAATTAGACGATGCCACTTCGTATGCTTTGCTAAGAATAGGGAAATGCTACGAAAAACTGGGCAATAAAGTTCAGGCTTTAAAATATTTCAATAAAACGGTTCACGAAGATCCTCTTTTGGATAAAGGCTGGATTGCCATTACCGATTTTTACGTTCGCCAAAAAAATTACCAGAAAGCTTTGTTTTTTGTCAACAAAGCATTGGCTATTGACAATCAAAATCGTTTGTATTGGAAACGTTATGCTTCCATAAACAAGCAATTGAATCTTTTTGAAGAAGCTGAATTTGGCTATCGAAAAGCAGTGGAATTTGGCGATTATGAACTGGATACTTGGTTGTTTTGGGTTGATATTTTGCAGTTTTTGGGCGAATTCGAAAGCGCGATACAAACCTTGTTGCAAGCCTCGGAATATTTCCCGGAAGAAAACGAAGTCGAATATCGTTTGGCCGGATTGTACTTTATGATTCAGGATACGACTAAGGCAAAATTTCATTTGAGCAATGCGATGCGTTTGAATTTTGACAATTATATTCTTATCGAGGATTTATTTCCAGTGGTTTGGGCACGAAAAATGGTGCAGAATTACATTGCCAAACACAAAAAATAGTTACTAATATTTTGCCACAAATTAAAATTAAACACATAGAAACATAGAAAAAAGAATAAGATAGACCAATTCTTGGTATATCACATAACTACAAAGCTATGATATACTAAAATCAAGTGAAACGTCTTTACCAAATCAACAAAACTATGTTTCTATGCGTTTAAAAAATAATGCAAATTGAATTTTAATTTGATGAAAATTAGTGGCTAACAAAAAATAAAATGCTGGACACAATACGAAAACGATTTGGTTTATTAGGACGCAACATTAGTTATTCCTTTTCGAAAGGTTATTTTACCGATAAATTCAACAATGACAAGGTCTTCGAAGGCTGCACTTACGAGAATTTTGACATTCCGGAAATAACGGCTTTCCCTGAGATCATAAAAAACACTCCTGATTTAAAAGGATTAAATGTTACGATTCCGTACAAAGAAGTGGTGATTCCTTATTTGGATAAACTATCCAAAAAAGCAACGGAAATTGGCGCGGTAAACACCATAAAAATCACCAAAAAAGGAAAACTGAAAGGCTACAACACCGATTATTATGGTTTTATGAAATCATTGCAACCGCTATTGCAACCGCATCATAAAAAAGCACTGATTCTCGGAACTGGCGGCGCATCAAAAGGTGTGGCGTATGCCTTGAAGGAATTGGGTATTTTGTACACTTTTGTTTCCAGAAATGAAAAAGAAAACGCTATTGGTTACGACCGAATCAACGCCACTACATTTGACAATTATCAAATCATCATCAATTCTACACCAGTGGGAACAAGCCCAAATACAGAAGCTTTCCCTTTGATTCCCTATGAATATTTTACCGAGAAGCACATTGCTTACGACCTGATTTACAATCCTGAGGAAACCCAATTCCTCAAAAAAGCAAAAGAACACGGAGCGCAGATCAAAAACGGACAGGATATGCTTATTTTTCAGGCGGAGAAAGCGTGGAAGATTTGGAATAAGTAAGGTACTTTTGATGATTTGTAAAGATTTATCTATATATTTGAAATAAAATATTGTGTGACGTTTGTCACACATATCTACCTAAAATTGGGTGGCTTTGTGTGATTTTGTCACACAAATAAACGGGATGGTAGGAAATCCCTCCGGGCTTCCCTACCATCGGCTCCCGGCTACGTCTGGCGTTGCAGGCACCTCTTTACAGGGCCTTCCGACATCTCCGCCTTGGACGCATTTCCTTCGGGAGAAATCTCCCTCGGAAACGACGACCAAGCCGGGAGCCGATGCATCATACTAGGCGACAATGCAATCTTGAAACTGGCCACAAATAATAAATAGAAAAAATGGAAGTACATCACCATCCCGACTTGCATCATAAACCAAAAAAATGGAAAGAATATTTCCTTGAATTCTTAATGATATTCTTGGCCGTAATGATGGGTTTTATTGCTGAAAATATAAGAGAACATATCACAGAGCACAAGAATGCAAAAATTTTGGCTCAGTCTCTACTTGAAGATATTAAAAAAGATACTGCGTCGTTACATTCACTCATTGCTTTCAGTAATAAAAAAATAAATGCTGCTGACAGCGTTCTTGCAATAGTGCATACTCCCCGCAATACATGGAATGCCACAAATTTTTATACTTATATGGCACCAATGGTAACTTCACTTCCTTTCAAGTCAACGGACGGCACCTATTCACAAATGAAAACTTCGGGGACATTGCGTTACTTTAATCAATCGCTCGTCAATATAATTAATTCTTATGATGTGCAATTAAGGAAAACAGAATACAGGGATGAAGTAGAAGATAAAGGAATATGGATTCTTGGCAATTTGATTTTCGATATCATGAATTTGGAAGTCATTAACGATATTAGATTAAATAAGCCAATAACACATGGCACGTTCATTAGAATTGATAATAAAGTCACAACTGACAAATTTATTAACCTAATAGCATTGAATAAGGGTTTTCACTTCCGCGCTTTTCAGGAATACCAAGAACAGTTGAAAATTGCCGACAAATTAATTGAAGCATTAAAAAAAGAATACCATTTAGATTAGTAAAAGGAAAGCACATACACACAACAGCGGTTTAGTCTCAATACGCTTGTGAAGTAGCATTTTTTTGACACTCACGAAAATAAAATTCAGCACCACAAACCAGAAAAAAGCACCCTGGTGCGAGCATCCCGCTCGTGAAAACAAACAAAAAATAAAATAGATAAAAAAGTAACCTGCTGTGCGAAGTCGGAAGACTTCGCACCAATTTCTACATAACAATACAATTTTAGCTTTTTTATTTCTTGAATTGTTTCAATTGCATATTGTTGTTGCTACGAGTCAGGAGACTTCGTAGAGCAAATCCTCTAATAAATTTTACAACATTACAATCTAATCCGGAAACACAAACTCATTCATAGTAAAATCCAAAATATCTGATTTTACAGCAGTGCGAATGATTTCATCAATACCTTTTTCGAGCAATAATGGCGTAGTGTATTTTCGGCTGGTGGCAATTACGGTGTCTTCGAGCATCATTTTGAAAAAATATTTTCCGTTGGCAGCTCTGGCCTTCACATAAGTGTATTTTTCGATGTTGGCCTTTATGGCTTCAATACAATCTTCACATTCCATCTTGAGTTCCATTGAAGGACTCGTGAAAATAGTTTTTCCTTTTCTGGACGTAAATACAAACTTATAACGATCATCAAATCGCTTGCTGATAACGAATGTTCCCATAGTGTAATGCGAATTGTAAATGGAGTTAAAAAGAGTAAAGAAGTGTCTCTACTTTTGGAAATTGTGTGATAAATTGGAATTTTATGCTGTTACAATTTCGCTTTTAAATGATCTTTTACTTCATCGAACCATTCGTTGCGAAGAATACTCAAAATAATACTGTCGCGGCGTGCTTCGCTGCCAAAGGTTGGCATATGATTTCTGAGAATGCCTTCGACTTTGCAACCGATACTTTTCATTGCGGCAATGCTGCGTTGGTTGTTGTTGTCTGCACGAAATTCCACGCGTTCCATTCCGAGGGTTTCGAAGGCAAATTGCAAAAGCAGAAATTTACAATGTTTGTTGAGTCCCGTTCCACGGAAATCTTTTCCGTACCAAGTGTAACCCAATTGCAGGGTTTTGAACGGCAATTGAATGTCGTAAAAACGGGTGCTTCCGGCATATTTTCCTGATTTCTTGTCGTAAACTATGAATGGAAATTCGGTTTTATTTTCTCTGGATTTTACAGCGTGCTGAATATAATTCGTCAAATTTTCTTTTCCGTGTGCCGGAACTAATGAATATTTCCAGGTTTCTGGTTCGTTGATGGCGATTTCCAATAAATGCTCAACGTCAGATTCCTGTAATGGACGAAGTAGAACAAAGTCGTCTTCGAGGATTAGATTTGATGGAAAGTTAGGCGTTATTGGCATATGATTGTATGGTAATGGCCACGGATGACACAGATTAAACGGATTTAGACGGATTTTTTGTTTGAATAATAATGAAGAAAATCTATTCGTTCATTTCGTCGTAACGCACTGGAATTTGTGGGTCGTACAGTGGACATTTGAATTCTTCCAAAGTATCGGCGAGCAAATTCATCGTTTTGCCTTCGGTTCCATAGCAATCGATTTGGATGCTTTGTGGAGTGGTTTTGACGTGAAAAGCGCCTTTCCCTTTGGTATTTTTCCAGCTGTTTTCATCTACTTTTTCCCAACTTGAAAACACCGAATTGATACGATTCAGAATCACTTGAACGGGAAGTGTTTCGAGTCCTTCAACTTCTTGTTGTTCGACCAAGGCTTCGTAAACTAAATGATGGTTGAGATAAATTCCGTCTTGATATTGCCAAAAAAGTAGTTCGTACATAGTGTGTTTTTTTAGCCCCGATAGTAGTGAAAATCCTTTTGTGACGGTGTTCGGCACAAAAGATTGTAACGGATAGCGGGAAATAGCTCCTAGAAAAATTAATATTCGAAAGTACCGTATTCGCTGGTAATGGTGAGTTTCTTGGCATCGGCGGCTTCTACTCTACCCACTATTTGTGCATTGACATTAAACGATTTTGAAATGGCGATAATGTCTTGGGCAACGGCTTCGGGAACGTAAATTTCCATACGATGACCACAGTTGAACACTTGGTACATTTCTTTCCAATCGGTTTTGGATTGCTCCTGAATCAACTTGAACAATGGTGGAACCGGGAATAAATTGTCTTTTATGATATGTAAATTTTGCACAAAATGTAAAATCTTGGTTTGGGCTCCTCCGCTGCAATGCACCATTCCGTGAATTTCATTGGAAGTATATTTATCCAAGATTTTCTTGATAATTGGGGCGTAAGTTCTTGTTGGTGAAAGCACTAATTGTCCGGCATCGATTGGCGAATTTTCGACAGCATCGGTCAATTTTACCTGCCCGGAATAAATCAATTCTTCAGGAACTGCAGCATCGTAACTTTCCGGATATTTGGTAGCCAAATATTTACCGAAAACATCGTGACGCGCTGATGTTAAACCGTTGCTTCCCATTCCGCCGTTATAGCTTTTTTCGTAAGTGGCTTGACCGAAAGATTCCAATCCCACGATTACGTCACCTACTTTTATGTTGGCATTGTCAATGACTTTAGAACGTTTCATTCGAGCCGTAACTGTTGAATCTACAATGATTGTTCGAACGATATCACCCACATCAGCCGTTTCTCCACCGGTGGAATGAATCGTCACGCCAAAAGAATCGAGTTCTTTGATTAAATCTTCGGTTCCGTTGATGATGGCCGAAATTACCTCGGCAGTTATGAGGTTTTTATTTCTTCCAATTGTGGAAGAAAGCAGAATATTATCGGTTGCACCAACGCACAATAAATCGTCGATATTCATAATCAATGCGTCTTGCGCAATGCCTTTCCAAACTGAAATATTGCCTGTCTCTTTCCAATACATATAGGCCAAAGACGATTTTGTTCCTGCGCCATCGGCGTGCATAATGAGACAATACTCTTCGTCATTGGTTAAATAATCAGGGATAATTTTGCAAAAAGCCTGAGGAAACAATCCTTTGTCAATGTTTTTTATGGCGTTGTGCACATCCTCTTTGGATGCTGAAACTCCTCTTTGTGCGTAACGTTTGCTGGAATCTGAACTCATTTTATTGTTGTGTAGTTTTGTTGCTTGTCCACCGAAGGAGGATGGCGCAAATATAAATATTTTTTTGGTGTTTGCCTATTGAGTTTGGTATGGGTTTTTATAAAAAAATGTCTGTTCAAAACTGAAAAGTTATTTTCGGAGTAATTCATAATTTTAAAACTAGTTTAGTGTAATTAAATTATTTTTTCATTTTAGGTTTTTCAATTTGTACTTTTGAAACTTTCAATAATGAGAACTAATAATTATGAAAATTGTCCTATCTCCAGCTAAATCGTTGAATTTTGAAAAGGTTTTGCCTACCTCAAAACATTCTGAAGGCTTGTTTCTAAAAGAAGCACGCCAAGTCCATAAAGTTTTGAAGCAAAAATCACCCAAGGAACTTTCGGAATTAATGGATATTTCGGATAAATTGGCCGATTTGAATTGGCAACGCAATCAAGATTGGAAAACGCCTTTCACTACAGAAAATGCTCGTCCGGCAATTTTCGCTTTCGATGGTGATGTCTATACAGGATTGGATGCTTATTCGATTCCAATAGAAAAACTGGAAGATTTACAGAATAGCTTACGTATTTTGTCAGGTTTGTACGGACTCTTGAAACCATTGGATTTGATGCAGGCTTATCGGTTGGAAATGGGAACCAAATTACCCATTGGCGAAAGCAAAAATCTTTACGAATTTTGGAAACCTATTGTCACAAAAGCATTAAACAAAGAACTTCATAAGGGAGAGCTTTTTATCAATTTGGCGAGCAACGAATATTTTTCGGCTATTGATGTGAAACAGTTGAAAGTTCCCGTAATCACGCCGGAATTCAAGGATTACAAAAACGGAAAACTAAAAATAATCAGTTTTTTTGCCAAGAAGGCTAGAGGATTGATGGTGCGTTACATCATTGATACCAATGCTAAAACTGTCGAAGATTTGAAAGGTTTCAACTACGAAGGCTATCAATTTGACGCCAATTTATCGAAAGGAAATCATCTGGTTTTTACGCGATAAAGTATATCCAGAAATCCAAACTTATATTATATTTGCCATTCATAAATCAATAATTTTAAAAAGATGAAAAGAAAATGGATACTATTTGTTGCCTTAATTGCTTTTTTTGGTTTTTCAAAAGCCAATGCGCAAATTAAGTTTGACGACAAAGCACTTGGAGCACTTCAAAAAGGAGTGACAGGATTGACTTTTACTGATGCCGATGCCGCAAAACTTTCAAAAGCAACGGTCGACAAATTAGATTCAGAACACGTAATTGCTGGTCCAACAGACCCATACACAATTCGGTTAAATAAAATTTTCGGAAAATATACCAGCGGTTATGGGTACACTTTCAACTATAAAGTTTATATCATAAAAGATGTAAATGCGTTTGCAACCGCTGATGGAAGTGTTCGTGTTTTTTCCGGATTAATGGATATTATGGATGATAATGAATTGCTGGTGGTAATTGGTCACGAAATAGGACACGTTGTCAATCACGATTCAAGAGATGCCATAAAGGCGGCTTATCAAAAAGAGGCAATGATTGAAGGAGTGGCTTCACAGTCCAAAACTGTGGCAACGGTTACTGATAGTGAGTTGGGAAAATTAGGTAGTGCAATGATTGATTGTCAACATAGCAGAAAGCAGGAATCAGAAGCAGATTTGTTTGCCTATAATTTTATGAAAAAAAATGGTTACGATGTTAATGCAGCAGAATCTGCCTTTTCAATTTTGGCAAAAATGAGTGAAGGAACTCAATCTGATTTTATTACCCGAATGATGAGTTCACACCCGGATTCAAAAGAAAGAGCCGAAAGCGCCAAGAAAAGAGCACAAACTGATGGATTGTACAAACCTTACGTGCATCAGGTTGCAGTTGTGACTCCGACAAAAACCACCGTGAAAACAACAACAAAAACAACCAAAAAAACCACAACAAAAACAACAACGACTAAAAAGAAATAGTATTTCTGTTTCGATAAGTTTACAAAAAAAGCATCCCGAAATTTTTCGGGATGCTTTTTTTGTAATTTATTCTTTTCTAATGCATGGCTTCAGCCAGATCAATTTTGTTTTTTCCTTTTTTGATCATCAGAATAAAAGGAATGCAAAGTAAAAACAGGATTCCTAAATACATAAAAACATCCATATACGTCAATACGGAACTTTGAACCATAACTTTAAACTCAATGGCTTTATAGGCTTTTGATAAAGCTTCATTGAAAGTAAATCCTTTAGCCATAAATCCTTGTTGCAATCTTTGAACTGTTCGTTGCACTTCAAAAGAGGATTTGTCAAGATGTGAAATTAAATTCACACGGTGTTGCTGATTGAATATCGCAATAAAAGTAGTAATAATAGCGATTCCAAATGAACCTCCCAATTGTCTCATCATACCGGTAAAAGCAGCTCCTTCGCCAATATGTTTTCCCTTGAGTGTTGATAAGGAAAGTGTCGTAATGGGTACAAACAATAAACCTAATCCAACACCTCTTAGTATTAATGGCCAAAACATTTCTTCTGCGCTGGTATCTGGGGTAATGATGTTATGCATCCAAAAGGTAAAAAAGAAAAATATCAAGAATCCTACAGCAACCATATAAGCCTGAGGAACTCCTCGTTGAATCATTTTGCCAATAAAAGGCATCATAATTCCTGTAGTTATAGAACTGGGAATCAATAATAAACCAGCATCAGTAGCGCTCCAACCCAAAACAGATTGTGTATAAATAGGCACTATAAAAGTGGAGCCATATAATCCAAATCCCATGATGAAACTCATGATGGTTCCCACTCTTAAATTCGTGTTTTTTAATACTTTTAAGTTGACAATTGGATGTTTATAGGTAAGTTCTCTATTAATAAAAAGTAATAATCCAAATACGGAAACAACACTTAATCCCACAATTAAATTATCGTTAAACCAGTCATCTTGTTGACCATGTTCCAAAACAAATTGCAAGGAACCAATGAAAGAAGCCAGAAAGAAAATGCCCCACCAATCGACTTGATTTGCTTTTAGTTTGTCTCCATATTTTGGACTTTTAACAAACATCAGCGTGAGTACTGTGGCGATAATCCCAATTGGAATGTTGATGTAAAAAATATAAGGCCAAGAAAAATGGTCTACAATATAACCTCCCAAAGGCGGACCCAATGTGGGTCCCACAATTACTCCCATACCATAAATGGCTTGTGCCATTCCTCTTTTGGCAGCAGGATAACTTTCGGTAATAATGGTTTGTGCTGTTACTAATAAGGCTCCTCCGCCAAGTCCCTGTATAAATCGGAAGGCGACTAGTTCCCAAATAGTAGAGGCATTGCCGCATAAAAAAGAGGCAACGGTAAAAATGATAATGGATGTGGCAAAATAATTGCGTCTTCCAAATTGCTGCGAAAGCCAACTCGTCATTGGAATTACGATTACGTTGGCAATGGCATAAGCGGTAATCACCCAGGCAATATCCGTCAGCGTGGCGCCAAGGCTTCCCCGCATATTGTTCAAAGCCACGTTTACAATTGTGGTATCTACAATTTCAAGCAAGGCGCATAGAACGGCAGTTACCGTAATAATTACTCTCCTGAAACCATATTCTACTAATTCGTCTTCCACCGTTTTTGGTATTTTAGATTAATTATTTTGTCTTTTTATGTGAATGATGGTATTAATCCAAATGAACATCAACTTCCACATTCATTCCCGGACGCAATAATTTTATTTTTTCGGCATCGTTAGATTTATTCAAACTGATTTTTACAGGCAATCTTTGAATGGTTTTTACAAAGTTTCCGGTAGCATTATCCGGAGGCAACAAGGAAAATTTAGAACCGGTTGCAGGCGAAAATGAAGTAACCGTTCCTTCAAAATTATAATCAGGATAAGCATCTACTTTAAGCGTTACATCTTGTCCAATGACCATTTTGTCCAATTGGGTTTCCTTGAAATTAGCAATTACCCAAGCCGTTGTATTGTTGATAATATAAAACAAAGATTGTCCCGGTTGCACTAATTGTCCCGGTTGGATGTCAATTTTTGAAACTTGTCCATCAATGGCAGCCGTGATAACGGTATAAGTTAAATTTAGTTTTGCCGCATCAAGTTGCGCTTTGGCTCTTTTGATATTGGCTGCAGCCACTTCGGTTTGTTTGTTCGAAACGTTTGATTTGGCTATAATCGCCGATTTTTGATAAGAGCTTGCTTTTTGTTGTTGTTGCAAAATGCGAACCTGATTTTCGGCTTCTTGTTTAGCGGTCAAAGCTTGTTCGTATTGTTGTTTTGTAATAGTATGATTTTTATACAAATTGTTGTATCGGTTGTAATCATTGGTCACTTGATTCAATCTGATTTTTGCGGATTCAATATTTCCACTTGCTGATTGCACATTGGCATCAGAAACCGAAATACTTGCCATTGCACTTCCAATATCCGCTTTTGCAACTTCAAAACTACTTTCGGCTGCTGCCAATGCTGCGTTTGCATCCTCAATTTTTAATTGATAATCACGAGTGTCGATGGTAAATAAAGTATCGCCTTTTTTCACATAATCATTGTCTTTGATATAAACTTTGCTTACATATCCAGAAACTTTAGGAATTATTGGGTTCATATTTTTCTCAATTTGAGCGTCATCCGTATGTTCGTGAGACAAGGAATGAATGTATTTGAAACTGCCATAAGTTCCTCCCAATACTACCAAAAGTACCATTACGATTATAAATTTTGTATTTGATTTTTTCTTTTCCATTTGAGTATCGATTATATTTTTGAAAGATTGAAAGTTTGGGATAATTGTCCAGTTACCGAAAGTAACTCGTAATATTTTTGAATAATATTGGCTTTCGCCAAAGCGGTATTGATTTTTGAACTAAGTTGTTCCACATCGGCTTCGAGTAAATCATTCGTGTTCGAAAGTCCGTTGTCGTATTTGTCTTTTACGATTCTGTAATTTTCCGATGATTGAGCCGCAGCTTCCAGGTAAACTTCATTTTGTTTTAACGCCAAGTCATAGTCTTCAATGGCTTGTTTTACCTGTACTTTGATATTATCGGTAAGGATTTCTTTGTAATTTTGAGCTTCAAGTGATTTGCTTTCTGCGATTTTTACATTGGTGCCATTTTTTAGAATACCACTCAAATCATAAGAAACTCCTACACCAAAATTCATTGCGTTTTGAATTGTAATCACATTTTCCAATCCCAAAGAAGCATAACCTCCCAGAAGTGAAACAGATGGGTAATAGGAACCTCGAGCCATTTTCACGCCAGCTTCAGTCGCTTTTTCCTGAAATCGTACAGCTTCTAAGTCCTTGCGGTTTTCCAATGCCGGTTTTTCATCCGTAGGAATATTGTTCATTTGGAAATTGATAAAATCACTTTCCTTAACTGTTAATTTTGTTTCTGGCGACAGTTTCAAGAGGGAAACCAAATAATAGTTTACGACATTCAAATTGGTGTTCATTTCATCAATGGACAATTGTATTTTCGAAACCTGTAATTGCGATTTCAGCAAGTCGTTTCTTGGAATAATTCCGTTTTTTTCCATTTCAACAAAATCTACCACACGTTGCTCGGCTTGTTTTTGATTGTCTTTCAACAGTTCCAAAGTTTTTTGAGCCTTGTACAAACTGGCATAATAATTTACAACCCGCATCGCAATTTCTTCCTTAGTTTGCGCTGCAGTTGCTGTTTCTGCCTGATACAAATTTTCGGAAATCTTGATGTTGTTCTGCGTTTTGAAACCGGCAAAAACAGGAAGGTTGGCATTAATTTGCCCAATCAATAACTGATTTCCGGTTGGAAAAGGAGTTCCGCTTTGTTTAAATTTAATATCGACCGTTGGGTTAATAAAATTCTGATATTGGCCCGAAAGCTTCATATCGGGATATTGGGTATTCTTTTTCGATTGTAATTCGTGTTTCGATGAATTTACTTTGGAATTTGCCAAGTTGACTTCGTTACTTTTCGACCAGGCTAAATGAATGGCTTCGTCGAGCGTTAAACTCGTTTTTTCTTGTGCATCTATGGATGAAATTCCAATAAAGTAAACCCCCAAAAGGAATAATTGACTAATTTTCATATATCAAAAGGGCTTTTATGGTTTGCTGAATGTGCTTTGTTAAATCGGTTTTTATGTAATTGTTGAATGATTCTTCGGTTTTAAGGTTTAATAATTCTTCAAAGAAAGGTTTGTTCATATGGAAATGGAAGTAAGTTCCCAGAATTGTTGGCGTTATAAGAGGAATAATAACGTCCTTCCTGAAGACGCCTTTGGCTTGACCTTCTTGAATTATAAGTTCCAATGATTTTAAGTTTGCTCTTTTTATTTCTGAAAAAGATAAAATATCCAACACTCGTTTTTTTGATGCTAATTCAAAATGCAGAATGCGGTAAATTCCCTTGTTGCAATTGATGCGATTGATGTAAAGATCAATTAGTTTGTTTATTTTTTCAACAGGTTCGAGGTTTTCATCAATCAAATTTACCAGCTGTTCTTTGAGCCCGGAAGTTTTAAATAAGATCAAGGATTCCAATAACTTTTCTTTGCTGCCAAAATAATACGAAACCATTGCGATGTTAATCTTCGCCACTTTTGAAATATCCCGAATCGAAGTTCCGTCAAATCCTTTCTCGGCAAATAGCGTTTCGGCCACTTCGAGAATTTGAATTTGCTTGTCGTTTAAATCTGTTTTCAATGCTTTAGGTTTTAAAAAAGGGCAAAATTAAACAAGTGTTTAAATTAAACGCTTGTTTAATTTTGTTTTAACCTTTTTTTAACATTTATTGAGATATAATAATGCCAATATTATTTTTACAAAAAAAACAGTTGCAAGAACGTTCTCTCACAACTGTTTAATTAATTAGCTTCGTTTAAATTTAATCCATTTGTACGGTAATTGGCAAATCATAAGCTGTTCGCACTGGTTTTGAACCAATCATTCCTGGAGTCCATTTGGTTCTCAAGGATTTCAAAACCCGAATGGCTTCTTTGCCCAAACCATAGCCAGGATCTCTTTTTACGTGAATGTTGGTCATACTTCCGTCTTTTTCAATCACGAAGGATACATAAAGTTTCATTGTACTCATACCTTCGATGTCTGGTTTTTCATAATTATTGTCAACATAATTATAGAATTTTTGCATTCCGCCCGGAAACTCGGGAAGTCTGTCCAGCGCAGCAGCATAAACGGGAATATTTTCATCTATTGGCAATGTTGAATTTTCGATGGTTCCGGTTGTATTGGCTGTTCCGGTTCCGCCTGCTGTTCCTGAATTTAGCGGATGATTTTCTATTAGGTCTTTATTCGTTGGAATATCAGCAATTACATCTGGTGTTGCTGAAACAACCATTGGCAACAGCACCGAAGGTTCTTGAGGTGTTGTTGCGTGACTCGTGTTTTGAGGTGTCTTGGGTTTTATTGGTTCTGCAAGATATGGGGTAATAGTAATAGGTTCGTCAATAATTGGTGCAACTTCTGTCACTATTGGTTTTCCGAATAAATTGGATAATGTAAAAACAACTCCAAAAGCAGCAATCAATAAAATCCCCGAGAAAAATGCCATCACGGTTGTTTTTGAACTGTCGCGGCGCAACTGGTAAGCGCCATATTCTTTGTTCCTGTTTTCGAAAACAAGGTCAATCCAGCTGGTTTCGTAAATACTTAATCTAGACATAATTAATGGTTTTAAGGGTTAAGTATCTATCGAATCATATGCAGCTGTTTTAACATACAACGCAAATAATGTGTAATATAATATATAAAATGTTGTTTATTTTGTAATTATTTTAACAAGAAGAATAAGGGTCTTTATTTTTGGGATTGAATGAGGTTTACAATGATAATGGAACTCAATTTATCAAAGTTAATTTTGTTGCTGAAATGGCTAACAGCTAAAGTTTCGAGAGGAGTTTTTCAGTCTGAATCATTACGAGTTGTGATATAATCCTCTTTACGAAGCAGATTGCTGTGCGAAGTCTCCCGACTTCGTACCCATTCCTGTATGGTATTCCAACTTTATCAAAATCAATATTCATTATATCGGGTAAAATTATTCAAATTCAAAACATCAACAATTGGAATGTCTGCTTTTTCTATTTTTAATAAGCCTGTATCGCAAACATAATTGCTGGCACTGGAATAAATATACTGTGATGCTTTCTCAACAATTCCTGCACGAACAGGATTTAGATGAATATAATCCAACTTTGACCACATAAATTTGTTACTATAAATTTCTTCAGGATGATTACCATACTGCCAAAACTGATAATTTTTGTTTCTGGAATGACTTTCGGTTGCTAATTTAAAACGCTCCAACATCCATTCTCTACGGCTCTCTGGGTCTGATTTTATTTTTTCTATAATTTTTGTAGCTGTAAATTTTTTAAAATCTCGCAACAAATCCGATAATTCTCCATTGCCGGATTGAACTACCATATGCAAATGATTGCTCATAATCACATAACCATATAAGACTAAAGCCTTTTCTCTCATACAAAAATCCAAACATTCTACAACTATGTCTCTGTAACTTTTTCTTGTAAAGACATCAACCCAATCTACAACAGTTGCCGTTACAAAATGTGGTAAAGTTTGATCTCTTATTTTATATCCGTCTGACATACCCTTTTTAATTCAAATATAATAGTTTTTAATACAAATAAATACTTGACGTATGTTTGTTGCCCTTGTAAGTTGCCTATTGGAATGGGTACGAAGTCGGGAGACTTCGCACAGCACCTCAAGATTTTAAGAATGTTTAATTTTTATGAAAGTCTTCGGATAGCGGGGTAGCCATGAATGCTTTTTTGTAACGGTTTGCAGCTTTAAGAAGTTGGGGATTTGTAAGCCCGAAACTTTCGATTAAACACCAAAATCAAAAGTACAAAACAAACTTTAAATTAAGCCTGAAAACCCCAATTTCTTAAAACCGCTGTTATAAGCAGGCTTTTATTAAAAACCAAATTTGATTAGTATTTCACAATATTTATTTGCTTTATACTCCAGTTTAGGTTTGGCTTTTGAACCAGAACCAACACGATCAAGAAATTGTTGTTGCTTGAATATATCTGATACTGATAGAGATAATAATCCTAATTGACTTAAATTGGCTTTTACATCCTCATCAATGTAACTTAAATGAAGATTGTTTTTAAGTAATTTAATATCATAAAGATAAGAATTGTCAATTATATGAGATAATCTATTAAAATCTTCAAATTCTATTTCACCCAAGATTGTTTTTTTGAATAATTTTCCAATCATTTCAGCTTTCTCTATATCATTTAGACGATTTAAAGTAACGAGCAATTTTTCTCCAGCTTTTTTTGTTTCATTTTTAGATTCTAATTCATTTATAAACTTTTTCCTTTCTTGAAAAGATACTTCTTTTAATTCGTATAAAAATTTTAATAACTTCTTTACAAAAAAGGCTTCGGTAATATTTTGGTATAAACTATAAAATTTAAAACCTAAACCAAAAATAGGAATCTCTTTTATTACCTCCGAATCAGTTAATAAATCTAAAGTAGTTTCTAAAATCTCTGGAGATAAATCTTTAATCGCCTCTGATTTTACTGAATCAAAAATATTTAAATCATTTATCATTTTTTAGGTATAAGTTGCTTTAGTAATTGAAGAAAGTTATGTATTATAGTGTCCTTTTTACAGGTCATGAAGGAAAAATAATTGAATTTTTAAGTTATCCGTTGTAAGTGGATTTTGGTTGGTAACATAATCAACTACAGTTTGAATCAAAAGATTTTTTGTTTTCAATTCTGTTTCAATATTAAAACCTTCGAATATATACCCTGCGATTAGGTTATTAAGTTCGATTTGCAATTGAATTCTTTCTTCTTGTGATTTCGATGAAAGAAGTTGTTGCATTTTTTGCACTATTTGATTTTTCATAATAGATTATTTAAATATAAATTAATAAGTTTTTTTGAAACTTTTTCAGTTAATATGTTGTCTAATAAGCGAGTTTTTATACAGCGGTTTTAAGCTTGCTTATAACTTGTATATAGTAATAACGTGGTCGCCATTATACACCTAATTTTGGGTAGATTATAGTGATAAACATCATACTTTATTTAGTATCAAATAAATAAATAAATCTTTACAAATCATCGAAAGGGTTCTTTACTTGTTGCAAATTTTTTGTATATACGTGGTTGTAAATTTCCGTGATTCTTTATACCTAAATTATCGGTGGTCCTGAATAATTTCTGCCAATAATTTCTTTGCGCGAAGCAGTTTGATTTTAACGTTGCTCAGGGGTTCGTCAATTTTATTGGCGATTTCCTGATAACTCATTTCCTGAAAATAACGCAACTGGATCACTTCCTGATAATGCGGTTTGAGTTCCTTGATGAATTGCAACAACTGCGAAAGGTTTTGCTCTGTAATCAATTCATCTTCTGCCGATGGAGTTGTGTCGGCAATGTTGTAAGCTTGATGATCTTCGTCGTCAGTGATTTCGATAAAAAGAGAAGATTTCTTTTTTCGCAATAAATCAATATGGACATTTTTTGCAATGGCAATCAGCCAAGTGTTGAACTGAAATTCAGGATTGTAACTGGCTATTTTATCAAAAGCTTTCGAGAAAGTTTCGATAGTAATATCTTCGGCATTGGTTTCGTTTTCGGTGCGTTTCAGCATAAAACCATAAACCTCATTCCAATAAAAATCCAATAGAAAAGTGAAGGCTGCTTGATCGCCTTTTTTCGCTTTTT
>Ga0208115_1000128_pt1 | contig 19210 bp, 16 predicted proteins | sample LakWasMeta4_LOW4_2_FD_183856 | JGI IMG/M metagenome (GOLD analysis project Ga0208115, IMG submission 183856) | Freshwater sediment methanotrophic microbial communities from Lake Washington under simulated oxygen tension - Sediment Metagenome... | ecosystem: Environmental > Aquatic > Freshwater >...
TTCGATGGATGCGCAAGATAAGCGCCGACCTTCGCATCGAGACACCAGAGGCTAAAGCATTAAAAAGCTGCACATTAACTCTTCTTTTCTTTTGCCTCCATTCAAGCGTGTGGGTTGCAGCTGAAAATTTCCTTTGGCAATGCTGACATTTAAATCGTTGAATAGACCGAGAGTCATCTTTTCTAAAGTAGTACCCATCCTTTTTACAAAAGGTCATTGTTTGGTAATAGGTGCATTTTAAATTAGGGCAGCCGGTAGACATAGGCCGATGACTACAAAAACAAATCAATCCTGAAAAAATGTAAATAGCTAAAATAATGAGGCTGAGTAAAGAGCTAGTTCAAATTTATAGAGTTGCTGAATAATTAAGATAGTATAGAAAGCCCCACCATCGTGGGGCAGTTTATAATTTTTAACTAATCGAGCGAACATGATCCAAAAGATCGTGTTCGCGCTTAAATTGTGAAAGGGCAAACGTCACAAACAACGATGAAATTAAATAGGGAACCAGAAACGAAATCGCCAGTCCCTTGGCGGTAATTAAGATAGGAATTTTTCTATCGACAAAAACATCTGGCATAATTTCCGGCGCGTAATGATCAAATAAAAATAAAAAGACCAGGCCTGCCAGCACTCCCAAAAGAATGGACGCAAAGCTCATTAAATGAAGAAAATATTTAGTGGAGCGATTGATCTGGGAAAAAGAGGCGCCGAGAATCCAAAAGCTGGAAAGATCCGTTTTAATCTTGTTGAAAAAAATCAAAAGACCAGATGAAATACAAAGAGAAACAAGTAAGCTCATCGCCGCAAAAAGAAAAATCATCACAGTACTTTCTAAATTGAGCGCCCAAACCAGGGTGCTATTTTCTTGTTCCCAGGTCATAAATCTTACCCAGGAAGGCAGCTTTTTGCTGAGTTTCTCAAAATTAACATCGGAATAAATGCGAATGCGGTTAATACTTTTGGCGCGAATCAGATTCTGAATCAGCGGCAGACGTACCCAGAGATGGGCCAGGTCTATTTCCGGCACATCAGAGCTAAAAGTTCTATCGATCCTGATGCTCTGGCCTCTCGGAATATCGTTCATCAGCTCGTCGACGTGAGAAGGAGAAATAAGTGTCAACTCTTCCGGCGGGGCCACTCCCACTTTATAGGCGAGCTCGGTGGGAATGATGGCCTCAAATTTTTCTTCTGCCCCTAAAAAGTCAGGAAGATAACCTGATTGATCAATCCCATGGACGATGACATACGATAAATAGGTCTGATAACTCAGAAGTAATTCAATTTCGTACTCACGAGTATAAGCAATTTTTTCATTTTGAAGCAAAGCTTCAAGCTCCAGGAGCTTAGGGTCAGCTTCATCGGTTTTAAAACTCAGGGTCGCCCGGCCGATAACTGCCTTTGAGCGCTCCATTAATTTATTTTGCAGACCGCCCATCGTGCTTTGAAGAACAATCAAGGCAAAAGAAGAAATAAACAAACCAACGACTGCCAGAATCAGCAATCGTTGGCGATTTTTGGCAGATAAAATATAGTGAAAAAAATATTTTAAATAAGTTCTAAACACGGCGTTGATTAAACCTGATTCAATCTGGTTTTTTCGTAGAAAGTTGTTTTCTTTTCGACTAGCTCAACCAGGTACGAACTTGGCAAGTAGCGTTCTTTATCCACTGTCTCGCTGAAATGGTTTAAGGCATTTAAAATTTTATCTAGGCCTTCACTATCAGCGTAACGTAGAAGTCCTCCTCTAAAAGGAGGAAAACCGATTCCAAAAATTAATCCCAGATCGACTTCTCCTGCGGAATTAACAATTCCATCTTTTAAAATGGCAGCGGCTTCGTTGATCATTGGTAAAAACAAGCGCATCTGTAAATCAGTTTCGCTCATCTTCTTTTTGGCAGCAGGCAGAAGTGCTTCGACATCAGGATTTGAACCTGCCACTTTTCCTTTTTCATCATAAAGATAAAAGCCTTTATAATTTTTCTTTCCTAAAAAGTTTTTTTCCATCAGTTTACTTGAAAAGGTTGATGGATGGGCGCGCTCGCCTAATCCGTCGTACATGACTTTTGCCACTTTAACGGCGACATCAATCCCGACTTCGTCTAATAAACGACATGGGCCCATAGGCATTCCGAAATTAAGTGCGGCCTGGTCAAGGTCTTTTACCGACACACCTTCTTCCAATAGAAATCCGGCCTCATTTAAATAAGGCATTAGAATACGATTGACTAAAAATCCTGGGCCGTCTTTTACCACGACTGGAGTTTTTTTAACTCTTAAACACCACTTATAAAGTGCTTCCACAGTTTCTGGTTCAACTTTGCTATGAACAATAATTTCCACTAAGGGCATTAAATGAACTGGGTTGAAAAAATGAAGTCCGGCAAATCGCCCAGGAAACTCAAGCGCTTTTGACATTTCTTCAACTGAAAGAGATGAAGTATTACTGGTCAGTAAGCATTCGACGTTTACATTTTTTTCGGTTTCTGCAAAAACTTTTTTCTTAATATCCATATTTTCGACAACCGCTTCAATAACCAGATCGACTTTTTTAAAGCCGCTGTAGTCTAGTTGGGCGGTAATTGAACGCTGCTTGCGTTCGAATTCATCCGGAGATATTTTTTTACGTTTTAAGGCACCGGCAAAATTCTGAGAAGATTGCTTTAAACCAAGATTGAGGGCATCAATCGTCAGATCTTTCATGATGGGCGACATTCCTGCATCGGCCATCAGCCAGGCAATTCCGCCTCCCATTGTCCCCGCCCCCAAGGCCGCTCCACGAGCTAAAACGGGAAGTGTTTTGTTAGACTTTGGACCATTATATTTTTTAGAAGCTTCTGACATGAAAAAAATATGTTGCAGATTTTTACTCTGTTCACTGATGGCCAGTTCACCGAAGGCCTGGGCTTCGCCCGCCAGATAACTAGTGCGGCCCTTCATCATTCCAGAATCCATGACGTCTAAAATTTTGAGTGGTGCCTGGTAAAATCCGTTTGTTTTTTTCAAGACACTTTCACGAACTTTTTGGAAAATGATTTTTCTGGTAACAAAATTCTCAGTCGCCATTTCTTTGAGCGAGTCTTTAAGTGAATGGTGAGCTGCTTTAAGATTAAAAAATTTCGGTGCCATTTCCAGCAAGTTTTCGCGTGGATAAACTTCAGTAACAAGCCCTAATCTTTTGGCCTTATCAGCGCGCAGAGTTTTTCCCGTCAAAATCATATCAAGCGCGTTGGGCAATCCGATTTTACGAGGCAAACGATAAGTTCCCCCGAAACCAGGAATAATCCCCAGCTTTACTTCAGGTAGTCCCAATGAAGTTTTAGTTGAGTTTGAAGCAATAATCGTCTTACAAGCAAGACTTAATTCCAGACCGCCTCCGAGACAAACACCATCGACACAGGCAACGGTAGCGATGGGAAGATCTTCAATGCGATTATAAATATTCTGACCTTGTTCTGATTTGTCCGCCGCTTCAGCTTCAGTAACCAGCGAAGAAATTAAATTAATATCGGCGCCGGCCAAAAAACAATCTTTGACGTGGGAGAAGAAAATAACACCTTTTAATTCAGACGATTTTTGATGAAGCTCTTCCACGATTGCCGAGAGTTCTTCCATGGTTTCAACATCGAGCGCAGTCATACTTTTTGTGCTGTTGTATCCAAAACCCACATGGCCAATTTGCTCTTTTATTTCCAGACTAATTCTTTTATACATAAATATCTCGCTTGATAGTGCTTGTAATTAATTAACGAATTAAATTCTCAATAACAACCGCTCCGCCCTGGCCTCCGCCAATACATAGTGAAGCCAATCCGTATTTGCCTTTTCTTCTTCTTAATTCATGCATCAAGGTAACAATCAACCGTGAACCAGTTGATCCCACCGGGTGACCAAGGGCAATTCCCCCGCCGTTAACATTGACTTTACTCCAATCCAACTCTCCCCAGGCGCGGTCAACATTGAATTTAGCCGCCACTTCTTTATCTTTTAGGCCGATAGATACTGCCAGAATTTGAGCGGCAAAGGCTTCATTAAGTTCGAATAAATCGAAATCTTCCAATTTCAATCCTGTGCGCTTCATCACCCCGTCCATTGCCAAAAGTGGTCCCATTCCCATTCTCTCTGGCTCTAAACCATGAAAGTGGTAATCAGTTAATTTTGCCATTGGTTTTAAATTGTATTTCTTAACTGCTTCTTCTGAAGCAAATAAAAGAGCTGATCCACCATCGGTAATCGGACAGCTATTACCTACGGTCACGGTACCAGATTTTTTTTCAAAGTACGGCTTCATTTTTCCCAGACCTTCGACCGTTGAATTGTCTCTTGGACCGACATCATTAGTTAAAAGCTTACTTAAACTTCCACCGATCGTGATCGGAAGAATTTCGTCTTTAAATCTTCCCTCTTTAGTCGCGGCCACTGCCTTCATGTGAGAGTTGTTGGCGAAAGTATCCTGCATCTCTCTGGTGATTTTGAGTTCACGCGCCAGAAGCTCAGCGGTTTGTCCCATGTTCAATCCGCAAAATGGATCGGTCAGACCCTGCTCAATCGCGACAATCGGCGTGAGGTAATTTGGTCGAAAAGCACTCATCGCTGAGAGTTTTTCACCAACGGATTTAGCTTTCATTAATTTTGCAAATAATTCGGTCATCTCTTTGTTGTACATCAAAGGCATCTGAGACATCGACTCAACACCACCGGCGACAATAATATCACTGCGGCCACTGGCAATTTTGAGGTAGGCCTCTGAAACGGCTTCCATTCCTGAAGCGCAATTGCGGTGAACGGAATAAGCAGAAGTTTTTTTATGAAGACCTGCTTCCAGTGCGATCACGCGACCAACGTTTGGATATTTAGCAGGACAGCCTGTGTTTCCAAAAATAACTTCATCCACCATGTCAGTTGGAATTTCAGTGTTGTCGATTAAATGTTTGACTAAATAAGCGCCTAAGTAAGGGGCCTGGACATCTTTTAGATCCAATCCAGATTTGGCCTGAGGGGTTCTTTTTCCATCAACAATATACACGTCTTTCATTGACATAATTCTTCTCCATGAATTTAGCAGATTACAAATAAATTCTAAGGGAAGTTGAGCATTAAAGAAAGGTGGTAATTCTTTATGTTTTGGTCAGGAGAATGAATAATAGATGACAAAAAAAAACGGGCATCAAGATGATGCCCGCCGTTTATAACGATAAAACTTTTTTTCTATGAGTGACCTAGAATCTCACTACCAGACCGGCCTGGATAGCTGTGATGTCCGAATCTTCCATCGACTTAGTGATGTTCTGAAGTCTTACCTGGTCAGGGTTAATGCTTGAAGTATCGGCCGAGCTTGAAATCCCTGAAGATAATGTCTTTGTATAAGAAAGATCGATATTAAGACCAACAGTATCGTTGAAATCTACTTCCGCCCCTAACTTCGCAGTTGCTCCCATGGCGGTTGAAGAATAACCTTCGTTCCCAAAGTTAACACCGTTTGAATTATAGCCGTTACCACCATCTTCATATTTTAAGTTCGAACGGTTATAGCTAAGTGCTGCGCCCACAAATGGCTTAATTCTAGATTCTTCAGTTAAAAAGAATTTTCCATTGGCCTCGATTGTCACTTTGCTTGAAGACATCTTTCTGCCAGCGCCATAGACGTTGTAGTAATTTGGGTTATAAACTGAACCAGGGCTAACAAAATTATTGGCCACATCCGTGATATCCAAAGATGTATAACCCACTCCTACCCCAACACTTAACTGAGGTAAAACCATCGTTTCTAGATTCACACCCAGATTCATCTTAGATTCAAAATCAATTTTATCACCTTTAATGGAAGTCGCTCCAAGATAAGGGATAACTTTTGATTTCTTAACTTCTTTTACTGGTTCAATTTTTTCTTCAATCAGCTTTGTTTCAACCACGGCCACCGGAGCGATGATCGGTTGAGGAGCAACTGGAGCGGCCTGCACCACTTGAACTTTATCTTCATTAAGATTATTCAAACTTTTTCCAAAAGCATCTTGAAGTTTATTGGTAAGGGCAATTTCTTGTTTTACCCGAATATCTTCAATTTTCTTCTCGACCATTATTTTATTTCTTTCTTCAAGTTTTTCTCTTCTTTGACGAAGTCTCTCTGACGGAGAAAGTTTCCCTTCAAGGTTGATATCGTCCATTTGAAGCGAGTCACTGCTTAAAGCGTCTTCTGCTTCATCCAGCATATCATCTTGGGCCGCTACGTTTGCAGAATGGATCCCTGCCACTAGCGCTGATGCCAAAAATAAACTCATAAAAGTAAGTCTTCTGTTTTCAGTTGAAAGTTTCATAACTTCTCCTTGGGGGCAAAAGCGGTGAGTTCTGTCACGGCCTTATTCATTTAAATACCAATTTAGATTTCCCCTGTAGTTATAGCAGACTGATAATTATTCACATTATAATTCAGTGTGTCGTGTAGATTTTACGCAGTGGAGTGCTTTTTGATGAGTTATTTGAAGCGGTAGAATTGAAATTTCTTGCTACCGCCCCCTGGTTCCATCAAGCTATTGATTTTACAGAGCATTGTCTCGGTATTGGGGGCCTTATCACACTTGGTGATATCGCCTATGTACTTGTTTTTTATATAGGTCAAAAGACTGGTGATAATGGTCACCATCACTAAAAGTAGCAGGATGTACTCGACTACCGTCTGTCCGGATTGTTTGGATTTAGGCCCGGAGTTGAAAGTCATCAAAGGGATTCTCTCCAGCGTTTGATCTCCACCAGCGAGGAAAAGGTGCCAAGTGCATCCTCATTATAAGGACCAAAGTAGAGAACGTTTTTCAGGCGCGAAAATATAAGAGGTGCACTGTCTTCCAGTACTTCTACTAATTTCATCCCCAGGCTTGAATCAATTCGTTTATAGGCCAGGTAGTCTTTGTCTTCGATAAAAACATCTAAAGTAAATTTCATCTCTGCGGCGTTGATCTCGAAAGAATACTCGGGATATAAAAAAGCGAGATCGTCGATTAAAAGCGCCAGGACACGCTCTTTAATGAAGTCCACTTTAGAGCCCTCACGCTTGGCCATAATAATATTAAAAATGGCCGAGTCTTCCCCAAAATAAACTTCCCAGAACGGTCTATCAGTTCCAATTTTCATTGGGCTGGAGAAAATAACTTTTTTATTCTTCAAATGTTTTGGAATTGAATTCTTAAATTCCAAAATCACATTTAAGCAATTATAAGAGGCCGATGATGTTTTAAGACGAATAGGTAGCCCCACTGGGTATCCACCAATGAAGGCCATTTTATTGGGCTTAATCACCCCTTCAAAACTCTCCAACTCGAAACTCTTCACCAGCCCACTTTGAAATTTCAAATCGGCAAGATTCAATTTTTTAAATTCTCCACCTGATTCCTGATGAACCACCAGCAGGTCTTGAATCAAGCGTTCGTGATCGAGCTTAAAATAAGGCGAGATCAAAGAAAAAAAGAGGTGCATAATTTCCGAGCGGCTTCCGGTAGTAGAGAGCCTGTTTTGAAAAAATCCACGAGTCATAAAAACGAGGGCATTAAACTCTCCGCGCTCCCCTTCAGTCATCGCGTCTTTTTTAGAAAAATGAGAAAAGAAGTGCTGGAAGTGAAAAAGTAACTCGGCCGGAATTGAGGCTTCAAAAAGTTTGGTTACTTTCGAAGCATTTTTTTCTAAATATATTGCACGGGTTACTTTGGAACAAAAATCATTATAAGCATTATTAAAAGCGATGATTTCATTTTCAAAAGAAAGTGAGCCGCTTTTTTCATCCATAAACAGATTGGGAAATTTCCGGCAAAGCTCACGGTAATTGCGCAGCGGGGAATCACCTAAAACTATTTGTTTTTTCCCCACATAAAAATAAACAGATTGGGCCGATAAGTACTGGTCAATATTTTTTAGGGGCGCGAGCTCTCCGAGCTCTCCCCAGTTTCTTAAAAATTCAACGTCCAATACCGTGAGCGAATTGGTAAAAAAATCGCCGTAATTAAATCGATCATCGTCTAAAACCAAAACTTTTTTTCCGCGATTAAGCAGGCCAATCGAAAGCAAAAAGGTAACGAAATTATGCCCGACTAAAGCGAAATCAATGTCTTTATTTAGCATGATTGAATCTCATTAATAATGCTCTCCATCTGGGTCAAAGAATTGGCCTTAAGAGAATTTCGAATCGTTTGATCCAAATTCTTTTTATAGTGGTCTTTGAATAAATTATAAAAGCTTTCAGCATTTTTGAGAAGGTGAATCTCGTCGGGTGAGAGGTCTTTCACAAAATCATACTCCGTCGAGCGATGAACCAGTGGGCCACAGGCCACCTGACAGCCACTTAAATAAGGCTCTAAAACAGAGTGAATTGATCGCTCATAACCGCCGCCCACATAGGCAAAAGAAAAATGGGTGTAGAGTTCGCATAGAACTCCGCCGGTATTTAACAGGACAATCCCGGGTTCCTTTGCCAAAACGGCGGCTTCAAAAAGCCTCGAGGTTGAGATTTCATACAAAGGTACATTGGGTAATCGCGACCTGAGCTCTGCCTTAAGTCCCAAAATGGAGGAAGCACTTAGACTGTGAGGAACCAGTAGCACATGAGTCTTGCCACTTAAAAGATCACTCTCCCAATTATTATTTTTAAAAATGGCCAGGTCACTCACCCAGGCACTGCCCAGAATCAACTTGTCAGTCGCGGGATTTGAATCAAGAAATAATAAATAGTCTTTGAGAATACTAACCTGATCCAGGGTCTGAGCGGCCTGGGCGACTCGATCAAAAATTCTAGGCACCCGAAAATCAAAAGAAAAAATTCGTTTAGCGGGAAACATTGTTTTAAAGAAGGCCTCTTCCGATCCATTGGCAGCAACTATAATCTCAAAAAAAGCATAGGCCTGCTCTTTGAACCAGGAAGGCTTCTTGCTGGCGGCCGACAACAAGATCAGTTTTTTGCCTAAAAAACGCAAAGAGAGCAATTCGGGAAAAAAATCATAACGACAAAAAATAATTTTGGGAGCGCTGACCCATTGCCACGGACTTTGAAAAAAAAGAAAGCTAACGGGTGCAAAACTTGCCAATGGCAAGCGCATCAGGCGCAGCAACTCAATATTTTGCTCTGCGAGCTTAAGGCATTTACTCTCGACCGAAGGCGAGGAAAAGAGAATTTCGATGCGCTTTTGCTGCTTGAGATAAACTTCAATTAAAGGACGAACCTGTTCCAATTCACCTTCCGAGGAGACTTCGAAACAGTAATCTGCGATCAAGTCATCATCCCTAAAAGAACGACAGACTTCTTCTTGCAGATTTTTGCGTTCAAAATCGATTCGCCTGCCAAGTGCTGGCAGCAGCTTTCTGAAGACAATGAGCAATAAGGATAAAGGACCGCGAAGCAGGGCCTGTATAAAAAGCAGAAAAATAAAAATTATCCGTGACATAATCCCTTAGAATCGCAGACTAGGGCCAGCTTGTCACTTTAGTAAAACAAGCTCCTACTTTTCTTACTATTTCTTACAATTGACCTTTTTATGGACAACTATTTAAAACAGCGTTGTATTCCTGAGTAAAAAACATAACAATATCGGTTCTATTTAATAGAGATATAGTTGATCAATTCATAACAAATTACTTAATTACTTTAAGATAACCGATAAAAAAGGGAGCTATTTCAATGTACGCAAAGATTGTTTTAATAACTGCGGCAGTTTTATTATCAGGTCAAGTTTATGCCCAAAGCACAACTACACCTAAGGCCTCAAGCAGCGCCAAAAAGAAAGCGGCAGCTAAAGCCACCACAACCGCTCCAACTGCACCAGCAGTGGTCGAAGTAAAAAAAGAAGAAGTGAAGGCCGTTGAACCAGTTGTTGCTGCTACAACACAGACCACTGGCCAAGAAGTTCTTAAGTACATGAAAGAGAAATTCTCAGCTTCTTACCATGGCGAATACTATTTCGTAAGACGTGAAGCTCCTAGTGCAGACAAAGCAAACGAAGATATTCAAGATATAAAAATCATGCACAACCCAACCATCATCTATAAGCCAACAAAAAATTGGCAAGCGCTGGCAACAGCAGAATTTAAATATTCAGATGTAGATGGTTTAAATACTTCATTTCCGAATACTTTTTTTCGCGCACTATTTACCGTTACTCGTAAAAATATTTTAACCGAAAAAGACAATGGATTTCAACTTGATGCTGGTATTGGGCGCAGACAGTTCAACACAGGTATCTCTCAACTTAGTTCTTACGGTAACAACCGTGTTTTCACAACCCTCTCTAAAGGATTTGGAAAACACAACGGTTCTCTCTTTGTTCAATATCTTCAAAATGATTATAAACATCCATCAGCAACAACTTGGAAACATGGGGTTGAAATTATCCCGACAATCAATCTCCAACTGACTGAAAAACTTACTTGGCTTATAAACGATGACATCGTTATCAACCTTCCTCACCACGACAATACAGACCGCGATTTTTCAATCACTCATGAGATGAACTTAGGTTATATTAACTACCAATGGAATGATAAACTTGGGACTTATTTCCAAGTAAAATACTACCATAGCGAAGATTTCACCGAAGCTTTCCAATCAGAAGACGACTGGACGGAATACTACATCGGAGCATCGTATTCATTCACACCAAAAGCGACAGTTACTGCTGAACTTGGAAGTGAAATTTCTCACGCCAGAGATGGCAGAGATGGTTTTGCAGAGAAAATCAAGTACCCTGAACTGGCATTGTACGTAGACCTTTCATTTTAATCAATAGTTAGATAATTAGACAACCAGACGAAAAAGGTCAGCTATATGCTGACCTTTTTTTTGCTCAAACATTCCTCAAAATTAAAAAAAAAGACCCGATAAGTACCTGAGTACAACTGCATAGGTTATATGCAAATTAACGGGACTATCGATCATGGCATTAGCAAATCTGGCCGTCTTAGAAACTTATTTAAAAGACATCCTTTTTTCGGAAGAAGAAATTACTTCTAACGTTGAGCTGCGTGAACATATTTTTGAAATAAAAGACAGTGAACATTCACTGGGATTTATTTCACTTTATGATTTGAAGGCCTATGTTTTCGAACACGAAGAAGAAGCAAAAAATTATTCAGTAAAGGCCATTGATAGTGATGAATGGAAAAATATTTACGAACATCCTTTTTTCCAAAGAAGAAAACCACAACTGGTATCGATTGAAACGCTAAAAGAAGTCGATGATGTCCAATTCTATATTTTGCAAAAAGGCCAGAAGGCCGGCCCTTATGAAAAAGATCAATTGCTAGAGATGGTGGAAAATAGAGAAATTCTCTTAACTGATACGGTTTCTATCAATGGTGGACACGTCTGGATGAAACTTTTTCAAGTTGATGGCTTTGACCGAAGAGAACTGCGTGACAGTGATCAATTGCCTGGAATGCCCGATGCTGAATTTTTAAACAGACCCAGTGATGCCGTCAACAATATCGGTGAAACCACCGATGCCATCACCTCCTTGGCCTTTCTTGGAAACTTAAAAAAAGGCAAAACCATTGAGCGAGCAAGAGAAGTTTCTTATCAAGATGAGATGAATAAAAATGGCAATACTTCTTCAATCTATAAATGGTTACTAGTGGTATCAGTCTTAGGTATCGCTTATTTTCTCTTTAATATAAAATCTCAACTTACCTCTCCCTTCAGCAGTGCTCCCAGCACTGGAGTAGGCGAACAAGCTGAAATGCTGACGCCGATTGAAGAGCCTTCTCTTAATAATGCTCGTAACTCCAACGGCCAAGGACAAGTCTTTGATCAGGGCCGCTCAGGAAAATTTGAAACCAGAAAACTTAACCCTGTCCGTCCGGCCACCCCGAGAAGATCATTCATGGAAACTAAAAAATATATGGAAAGCGTTAATACCGTCATTCCCAACGGGGGTGATGACAGCAATTATTTCTATGACAATGCTTCCCCCATGGAACTAGATCCAGTCCGTGCTCAAATCTCTAAAGAAAATTTCGATAATGGCGGAGAACCGGGCCCGGCGCCGGAGAATGACACACTTTTTAATCAGGAACTCTCTAATTAAGCATGAGTCTTGTTGATCTCCTCTAAAATTGGTATTGTGCTAGGTACACATTGGACTTAGTTACAACCTTTCGCAGGAAGATTATGAAAGAGATCACTCATGAACTTTTAAGTTCGTTTCGCGCTCCAGCTTTTCCCGGCTCATTCTTTTTGAGTTTCGAAGGGATTGAAGGCGCGGGCAAATCAACCCAAATAACTCGTTTAAAAAAATACTTAGAAGAAGAAAAAAATTTTAGGGTCCTCATTTTGCGCGAACCAGGTGGCACTCCTTTTGGTGAAAAACTTCGTCAGGCCATTTTAGAAAATAAAACCGAAATCACGCCATTGGCCGAAGCTCATCTTTTTGCGGCCTCACGTTCTCAGTTGCTCTCGGAAGTAATTATGAAGGAACTTTCGACTCCTAATACGGTTGTGATCTGCGACCGCTATATCGACAGCTCATTGGTCTATCAAGGCCATGCCCGCGGTCTTGGAGTGGCGGAAGTTTTAGAGATTCACAATATATTCCCTCTTAATCTCGTTCCTCACCTCACCTTCTATTTAAAAATTAGTGTTGAGACTTCTGAAAAAAGACAAAAAATCAGAAATGCTCCCAAAGATTATTTTGAAGCACGGGGAATCGAATTCTATAAAAAATTAGCTGTGGGCTACGATCTGATGCACGAACTCTTCCCTCATAGAATTTTGAGCCTCGACGCTGAAGGATCTCTGGATCAGGTGACTACCTTAATTTTGAGCACCATGGAGAAACTGATCAACTCTAAACAAATCGATGACCTCGAAGAGAGCAATCAAGACTAGAGACCAGGAAGACATGCAAGATAACCTTCAAAAACTTCTTTATAAAAAATATCTGGATAAAAATCTAGCTGCGCTCTATATCGCCAAATACGACTCTGCTTTTATTGATCCGGAACTTTGGGCAAAAGAGTTCCTTGGCCAATTCACCTCTTTAGAAGATCACCCCGATGTCTTAAAAATCAATAAAACGGAAAAAGAAACCGAATACAAAGTAGACTCACTCAGTATTAAAAATTTTTTGAAATTTTTAAACTATCGTCCAATTCAATTGGAGAAAAAATTTATTTTTCTCTTTGATGCTCAAGATCTCTCAGTGATTCTCTCTAATAAATTGCTTAAAATCTTTGAAGAACTAGATGCCCACTTTTGCCTGATCTTAATGGTGCCAGACAAGGCCCCAATGCTGGCCACGGTGGAAAGCCGAGCGATCAAACTGCAAATTTCCGCCCCCAAAAACAGTGATAATCAAAATTCATTTGATTTTGGGAAGCTCAAGACGCCGATGGACCTGATGAATTATTTAAAACAGGCCTCCGGCAATTCCCAATACGATGAAAAAAAATTTATTGAACACGCCATTGCCCAAATCCTGCTTGCCGCCCAGTCCACACCGCAATCCTTCAATGATTTGGAAGCACTGCTGCGTAGTTTGGAGAATTTTGAGACCGCTAATAACTTCAACAATTCAAAACTAAGTAGAATCACCCCATTTTTTCCTTAGTATTATTGCCTTGTGCAGTGACAATTATCAGTTAAATCGACAGAATAATTAGTATTTAACTCAATCATGGAAATATGAAACAATGCAGCTTATTGCAACCAATAGTGAAAATAGCTCTGAGCAAGAATTAGACATTCAAATCGATATCAATATTGAAAATGATAATGATACTGAAAATGATAACGACCATAATGAAGGCACAGATAACAATCAACACGACTACGTCTACTCCAGCTCTGAAACCGAAGAAGACCAAATCCTTCAAGAGGAAAAAGAAAATTCTCGTTTTAAAGAAGGCGAAAGGCTCATTATGATTCGGGTTCGTTTTCCCGGAAACGCCAGATCATTTCCTTTTTTGGTAGGAAAAAGACGTTTTGCTTACGGCCAAAAAGTATTGGCGATGAGTGATCGTGGCATGACGGTTGGTTATATTAATTCATTTCCTTACGAAGTTATTTTTAATAAATCGATGTTACCTGTTCGCTCTATTGCGAAAGTGGCAAGTGCCGAAGATATTCAGGCCCAAGTTGAATTCCGCGATTCAGAAAAAAAAGCGGAAGTCATTTGTCTGCATCTGATTGAAAGACATCAACTCGACATGGTTTTAACTCATGTTGAATTTACGCAATTTGGGAAAAAGGCCGTTTTCTACTTTAATGCTCCGGCCAGAGTAGACTTCCGAGACCTGGTTAAAGACCTGGTCTACGACCTGAAAATGAGAATCGAACTTAGACAAATTTCGGTTCGCGATCGTGCCGCCGCTCTTGGATCAGTCGGTGCCTGTGGACTACAAACTTGCTGTTCTTCTTTTTTAAAAAATTATGGAAACGTTTCTATAAAAATGGCGAAGAACCAAAACCTTGCTCTTATTCCGACTAAACTTAATGGAGTTTGTGGACAGATCAAATGTTGTATTCGTTATGAAGATGATGTTTACACCGATAAAAGAAAAAATCTTCCGCGAGAAGGATCTTTCATCAGGGCCATCAACGGTGATAAAGGAAAAGTTCAAAAACTTAATATCCTTATAGAGCAATTTGAAATGCTCACTGATACCGGTATTCGCCGTCGTTACTCTTCCAATCAGTACAAAGGTCGCGAATCAGACCTGGGCAATGATTATAAATTCCCTGAATTCTTCGAACATATTGTTAATGAAACCAAAGACTGCATCGGAATTTCACTGGAAGATCAAGTGAAGGCCGATAAATTCCTTGAACACAATTCGGTGGCAACTCGCGAACGAGACCTAGATCAGACCGATTCTGAATTCTTTAAAAAGAATGATGGTTTTGAAGATTTTGTTGATGATAAAGATAATATTGTAGCACCGGTCGCGACTCCGGCGCCAAAACACCATCATCAGAATCAGAATCAGAATCAAAGACGCGAGCAAAATGCGGGGCCTAGAAACAACAATAACCAGAATCGCAACCGAAACAACCGCAACCGCAATCAGCAGAATCGCCCCAACAATGCCCCAAACAACGCTCCAGCAGCTAATACTCAAAGCAGCAGCAATAGCGGAAACAAACCAACAACTTAATTTTTTATTATTTCGATAAAGCTTCAACTACTCAGAGAATTAAAAATTCTCTGAGTAGTTGATCTCAGTTTAGAAATCGCAGTTTTTCGGAGTTCTTGGGAACGGAATAACGTCGCGGATATTGTTAACACCTGTAATGTACATTAAAGCGCGCTCAAATCCTAAACCAAAGCCAGCATGCGGAACTGAGCCAAAACGACGAAGATCCAAATACCACCAAAGCGGATCTTTGTGCATATTCATCTCATCCATTCTTTTTTCAAGTCGTTCAAGATTGTCTTCACGTTGCGAGCCACCGATGATTTCACCGATGCCTGGAACCAGAATATCCATCGCTTTCACTGTTTTTCCATCAGTATTGAGCTTCATATAAAAAGCTTTGAATTCTTTCGGGTAATCAGTCACGATGACTGGCATCTTGAAATGCTCTTCAGCTAAAAAGCGTTCATGCTCAGTTTGAAGTTCATTTCCCCATACCGTCGGGTATTCAAATTTCTTAACAGCAGGATCCACCTTAGATAAAATTTCAATCGCCTCGGTATAAGTAATGCGGATGAATTTAGAATCGCGAACATGCTTAAGCATTTCCATATGATCTTTAGGTGTCGTCGTTTCTTCTCTGCTGAATAAGAACTCTAGCTCGGGAAGCGCGTGTTCTAAAGAATAAGAAATGAGGTATTTGATATAGTCAGTAGCAAGTGAAGCAATTTCATCCAAATCTGCAAAGGCCACTTCCGGCTCAATCATCCAGAACTCTGAGAGGTGGCGGGTGGTGTTTGAATTTTCGGAGCGAAAAGTCGGACCGAAAGTATAAATAGAACCCAATCCCATCGCGTAACACTCACCTTCCAACTGGCCGGTCACTGCTAAAAATGTTTCTTTTCCAAAATAATCTTTTGAAAAATCGAGCTTACCTTCTTTGGTCTTCGGAGCTTTGGTAATATCGGTCGCCAGGGTCGAAATGGTAAACATCTCTCCTGCGCCTTCGGCATCAACACCTGAAATAATTGGCGAGTTTAGATAGAAAAAACCACGTTTAGAGAAAAATTCATGGGTGGCCATCGCCAGATGGTGGCGGACTCTCATGATCGCTCCAAAGGTATTGGTGCGAATTCTTAAATGGGCCTGTTCTCTTAAAAACTCTAAAGAAGTGGCCTTCTTTTGAAGCGGGTAAGTCTCATCAACTTTACCGATTATTTCAACTGCTTGGGCCTGCATTTCAATACTTTGAACTTTACCGCCGCCTTTGACGAGTCTGCCAGTGATCGCGACTGCTGAGCCCGATAAAAGAGCTGCCACTTCAGCATAATTAGGCAGAACTTCATCGACAATAATTTGGAGAGAGTGTTGAGAGGAGCCATCATTTAAAACGACGAAAGAAAACTTTTTAGAATTACGAACTGATCTGATCCAACCTTTTACCGTAGCATCAACATCGACAATGTTTTCTTTAATAATATCTTTAACTAATAGACGAGACATAGATAACTCCAAATTCTAAAAACTTATAATGATTTTGATTTGATTTCTAAAACCTGTTCTTTTTGCAAACGCGCTCCAAATTGAGTCACTAACAAAGAAGAGGCCATACAACCAAGCTTGGCAGCTTCGGAGTAAGAAATCCCTGAATTAATGGCGTATAAAAAAGCACCGGCAAAAAGATCTCCCGCCCCATTGGTATCGATGGCCTCAACCGGAGTGGTGACAACGTAAATTTCTTTTTCGCCGTCAAAAACGAATGCGCCTTTAGGACCAAGAGTAATAGAAAATGTTTTTGCAATTTTCTTTAATTCTTTAGCAGCATCAACAACATTATTGGTTTTAGTGAAAGCGTAAGCTTCAGCTTCATTGCAGAATAAAAGATCAACACCTCCGCCTAACATTTCAACCAGACCTTCATTGAAATAGGTCACCATGTTGACATCTGAAAAAGTGATGGCCGTTTTAACGTTGTTGGCCTCAGCGACTTTACGTGCTTTAATGGCCGCTTCTTTTCCCGTAGGAGAAGCAACTAAATATCCTTCGATATAAACATAATTAGAATTTTTAATATTTTCTTCGATCAGCTCTTTGGATGAAAGGGTCTGGGTGATTCCTAAAAAAGTATTCATCGTGCGGTCAGCATCTGGCGTAATGAGAACGATGCATTTGCCAGTCACGCCCGGCTCTAGTGAACTGGTGGAAAGATTGGTCTCAACCCCGTTGTCCATTAAATCTTTAAAATAAAAATCTCCCGTTTCATCGCTGGCAACTTTACAAGAGTAAAAACTTTTTCCACCGAATTGAGAAACGGCAATCATGGTGTTGGCCGCTGAGCCTCCACATGAACGTTTGTGTTGAACTCCGTGAAGCGTGGTAATAATTTCCGTCTGACGGTCCTCATCCACCAAGGTCATAAGTCCTTTTGAAATAGCTGCTTTTTGTAAAAAATCCGCAGTGACTTCGAATTCCATGTCAACTAAAGCATTTCCGATTCCATAAACGTCGTATTTCTTTGCCATACTGATAACAATCCTTTTAAAATTTCTCACAATTTAGATTCGAAAAGAATAATCAAAAGACCACAAAAATGAAACAAAATAAACCGCCTCAAGTGCCCCAAGTACCCCAAAAAAACTCTGAAACCAGGCTCGTCTACTCAAGCGACGGGTCCCATTTAAAAATATGCAAAAAATGCGGTGAAGACCCCTGCATTTGCGCAAACTCCGAGCAGTATATCCAGGCAATTGTTCCCGACAAAACAACTCTCAAAATTAAACTAGAAAAAAATCAACGCGGAGGAAAACTGGTCACAGTTATCCATGAACTTCCCAACAATCCGCCTTATTTTGAAGACCTGGCCAAAAAATTAAAAAATCATTGTGGGACGGGTGGAACTTTTAAGAAAGAAGGAAAAGCGCAAATTGAACTTCAGGGCGATCAGCGCGAAAAAGTAGAAGCTTTTTTGAGTAAATTAAATTTTAAGATGAAAAGAAGCGGTGGTTAAAATATTTTATACATATCATAGCGAGTGCTCTTGCCTTCATAACTGGCGGTTGGCCTCTCTTTAAGTGCTGGAGCGCTCAGGGCACGTTTAACCACCACTCGAGAGCGGGCGGTCTTCATTGCCCATTCCATAAATTCAATTGAATCCAAATCCTCGCCAACCACTTCTTTAAAAATACGCATTTCTTTTCGCGGCAAGGCCGATTTTTTGGATCCGCTCTTTTCGGGATACATCGGATCGTAATAAATAACATCCGGTCGATCGTCATCCTTGGCCATCTGAGCGTAGAGCTGTGAGGCATCTGCGAAGACTAATTCAAAATTAAGCGGAAATCTTCTTTTGGCATCCGCTAACAATAAATAAATGGCCGGATGCCGCTCAAAGGATTTTAAAACTCCACCAAAATAATTTATCAGCAATGTGTCTTTTCCAGTGCCACAGGTAGTGTCCCAGATAATTGGTCTGCTTTCACCTTTAATTCCCAATGCTTTCGCCAGAGGCTCGCGCGACAAAGCGTATTGCTGCCGCTGGTGATAAGAATAGCTTTCTTCAAAATTGAAGGCCATATTCCCAAGTTCTACGGAATGAAATTGCAATTTTCCATCCTGGTAATACAAGTAATCGCAGAGATCACAGAGCTTACGCTCCGATTCAATCTCGAGAGAGAACTTGCTTGTGTCTAAAATTGCCGCTTGTAAAAATGGCGGCCAACTTTCAATATTGGCATCGCTCATTTTTATCTTTATTAAGTCATTCATCTTTGGCTAATATACTGGCAAATAGACCATTTTAAAAGGATGTGAGTACATGCCAAGCAATAATTCTGAAAGCAATTTCAACAAGCTTCCCTATAACCCTAAAACTCTTAAACGAGAATTAACGAAATACTATATTTCATCTACTAAAGACGAGCAGACTCAAATGCTCGCAAGCATTAAACTTAAAACATTAAGTGACCTCTACGCCCATATTCCAGATGACGTGAAATTCGACAGTGCGCCCTATGTTTGTGAAGAACTCTCCTACAACGATTTGATCGGGCACGTTGTATCGGTGGCGGATAAGAACAATGTCAAAACCAGTTTCATCGGCGACGGATTA
>Ga0208115_1000129_pt1 | contig 19131 bp, 12 predicted proteins | sample LakWasMeta4_LOW4_2_FD_183856 | JGI IMG/M metagenome (GOLD analysis project Ga0208115, IMG submission 183856) | Freshwater sediment methanotrophic microbial communities from Lake Washington under simulated oxygen tension - Sediment Metagenome... | ecosystem: Environmental > Aquatic > Freshwater >...
AATGCTGTGGGAACAAGTATCTTGTCGGTTGCTAATGGCGGGACTGGTAAAGCGACGCTTGGATTGAATAAACTTCTTTTTGGTAATGGGACAACTGCAGTAAGTGAATTAGCACTTCCGGCCTCATTAACGACTACCAGTGTACTTCTTAGTTCGATCACTACTGGGGCACCTGCCTGGAACACAACGACCTCGGGAAATGTTTTAAAAGGTTCAGTGACTGGTGTGGCGTTTGGTCCACTCGATGCCACTGATCTTCCGGCCGGAACTCTTTCAGGTTCTGGAACTGCTGGTTATATCCCTTATTATAGTGCTGCGACTACGCTGGCGAATTCACCGATGGCAGTTTCAGGGAGCAAGGTAGGGATTGGAACATTAGCACCAGGCTCAAAATTGCATTTAACAGATGCACTACCTGTCCTCTTAACTGTTGAAAGAAATAGCAATCAAAATGCATTAATTGAATATAAAAACTCTTTAGGAAGTATGTTTGCAGGGCTTATTTCAGGAACATCCAATTTTGGAATAGGCACAACAAATGATCTTTCAACTGGTTCAAAGCTAGTAGTTGCAAATTCAGGTAACGTCGGGATTGGGACTAATACTCCAGATAGAAGACTTTCAGTAGATGATAATTTTAAAATTACTGACTACGATAATTCGTTACCTTTAACGAACACACCTTCGATGACTTTACAGACAGGAAGTGCGCATACAGGTTCACGTTTTCCAATTATCGAGTGGCTTGATAGCGCAGGAACTCGTGGCATGTATATTGGATGGGGAGTCAGTGGTAGTTATGTCGATATGCACCTAGAAAATAATAACAATTTAGCAATCACAAACGGCAAAGTCGGAATAGGGACGACGGTGCCCTTGGCAAAGTTGCATGTTGAAACTGCAACAAATACGGCAACTCCATCAGACAATGTTGATGTCATTGCAAAGTCAGCCTACAGAAATGCCACCTTCTCGATGGACAATGCTGCTGGAATGACCGGAAGCTTAGTTTTTAGAGAATCTGGAATCGAAAAGGGGCGAATGATCTATTATACAGGATCAAATATCCTGGCATTCCAAACGAACCTAACTGAAAAAATGCGTATTGATTCTACCGGCAACGTCGGGATTGGGACGACGGCCCCAGGTGCCTTATTACAAGTTGGCCAAAGCTTAATGACCGGAAGTCCTGGCAGCTCTATTGAATCCAAGAGAATAAGTATCGCAACGCAAACTCACAGCGGGGGAAGTTTTGATATTTATGAAAGAGATGAAGTCGGCTCCGCGAACTTAGATTTTCGTTACGGTTCACCAACGTTAATGACCATTCAAAACTCTGGTAAAGTAGGAATTGGAACAACTTCTCCTGCAGCGAAACTTAATATTGGAGGAATCGGCGCGGTCGATGGAGTAGCTCTGCGTATCGATAGCCAGGACACTTACAAAAGAGATATTCTTTTTACGGAATTTAATACCACCGATTACGGTGGAATCCTTCGTTACGATAGTGGAGCTGATGTTTTTCAAATGCTAACGGTTGAAGCTGGCGTTGAGAAAAAAGCGATTTCAATAGTACGCTCAACCGGGAACGTAGGTATCGGTACAGCCACCCCAACTTCTCATTTGCATGTCTCTGCTAATGTACCTAGTGGCTATACAAATATGGCCATTGAAAATACCGCCGCTGGTGGAAACAAATGGAGCTTCCTCGCTTCTTCTACCGGTGCTTCGCTTGGAGCAAACAGGATGTGCCTGGAGACCGGTGGGATCTGCCGGGTCTCGATCGATACGGTAGGTAATATGACTATTGGTGGAACATTAACCCAGTCATCAGACTTACGATTGAAGCGAGATTTTAAACTGCTGCCACACGCGCTTGAATCATTATCGACATTGAAAGGATTAACTTATTATTGGAGTGATCCAAATAGAAGTAAAGATCGTCAGATTGGGTTAATTGCTCAAGACGTCGAAAAAGTTTTCCCGGAAGTGGTTTATACTGATGCCCAAGGATTTAAATCTGTCGCTTATCAAAGTTTAGTGGCGCCGATGATTGAGGCCTTTAAAGAAATTAGAAACTGGATGTTCGGGGTTGATAAAAAATTAGAAACTCATGACCGGGCGATTGCTTCACAAAGCGATGAAATTAAAAAACTTCGTGATGAAGTTCAGAAATCTCATCAAGAAAACGAACAACTCAAAAAAGATATTGCCGAAATAAAAAAATCCTTAGGTAGAAAATAATTAATGATTAAGCTGGCCATCCTTTTTACTTCCATTTCTATATTAGGCAAAGTGCAGGCCCAGGCACTTAACACACCTCTTGGCGGTTATCGTCTGGATCGCCTCAGCTCAAAATCTATTGCGGTTCATAGCGAATGCAAAAAAGTAACAAATAATAATGCGGCATTAGATTTTTTTGTTCCCACTAAAGCGCTGCTCGAATGGACAAGCTTCAAGAACAATGCTCCGGCCAATGTGGTCTTTGCCAATTGTTCTAGTTGCAAAGATATTTCCGCCAACAATGGTTCTTTGGGCGATGGGGTCTACTACATTGATCCCGATGGCACAGGCCCCATCAGTCCCTATGCCAATTATTGTGATATGACCACTGATGGTGGAGGCTGGACGCTAGTTTTAAAATCGACCGGTGCCGACCGCACAAATTCTTTTGATCCTTTTTCCAACACTTCTTCCTGGGTAACTCCGGTGGCGGAAGGAAATTCTGCTTCCGTAGTATCAGAGACGACCTTTTCAAATCTGGGTTATGATTCCCATCCGGTTCAAGACATCATGATTCGCTCCCTGGCCGACAGTGCTAAGCGAGTCTCGTGGACTCATGGTTCGACTTCACCTAGTTTGAAATTTATGATTGATAAGCGCGTTCCGATGTACGGGAAAAAAATTGCTGGCGAAATCAATCAGCTCGATTATCGCACCGGTTGTGATGTGGGAGTCGTTCCCACCACCATCAATTATGGTATCTTGGTTCGCGATTATGAAACCACTAATAGTGTTAATTTCTTCAATGGCACTTACGTCAATACTCCTTCGTGGCATGCGGCCCTGATTGGTTGGGGCTCGTGGGGGAGTGATTATGTGGGAGGGAGAAATACCGCCGGTGGATTTGGTGCTCGCTCTGTGGGCAATGCCAGTTGGAATTTCAATCGCCATGTGCACGGCATAGGTAACGGATGCAATTTAACTGAATGGAATGCCAGTGCAAACGTCGGCACGCAATCTTTTAATCCTCATGGTTTATTTATTAGAGAAGGTGTTACCTATCCAACTTGTAAGGAAATTAATCTGGCCACTCCCGGCCTTCCTAACGGCGCCTACACCATTGATGTGGATGGAGCGGGAGCGAGCGCTCCGATCCAAGTTTACTGTGACATGACGACCGATGGTGGAGGCTGGACCATGGTGGCCTACGCTGGAACAATCACCACCAATAAACAAACAACAACCGGAACAACCAATTTCTCGCCATTGTTTAATGTCTTTGGAAGTATTGGCGCCAATTCTATTAAGACCAAAGCAACCTTTTCCAGAATGGATCTTTTTTCTGCGATTGCCACCAATACTTCTCAATTTTTAGCTCGAAGAACTTCGGTTCCCAATAAAATGCTGATCTGGCCTTTGCATAATAAAACATGGTGGGGCTCTAATGCTGTGGGGCCTGGAGCAAGAAATTTTTTAGATAATGTTCCCTTGTCCTATTTGCGCATATCCACCAATGGGACTAGTTTTACGGACTATACCACTAATGCCTTTTGGACCGTGGGTGCTGCAGGCGCGGGAACTTATCCAGGGATTAGTTTGAATGTGCCGACTTATGAAAACTGCGATAGTTGTGGACGGGCCTTGCCCAGTTTGAATCGCCGCAGTCTTTTGTATTGGGAAGACTTGGAAGGTGGCCTTGCTGGCCAATGGCTACATGCTCAACCGCTGAGTCTGATTGACTCCACTGGACCGAATAACAATCAACAAGATTTTGAATTTTATTTCCGCTGAAAACGACCTATCTGTATGATTTTAATGATAAATTTAAACAATAAAAAATCTGCTACATTGCGTAATATTTATAACCTCCGTATATTATTTCCCGAATAATTGCTAAATAAAGAAGACCCTTCTTTATCCTTGGAATTATTATGAGATCAGGCTTGATATTGCTTCTAATTTCAATTTTATTCGGACTCCCGGCCTTTGCCTTAGACTTTGGGATAGACCGCTTAAACGAGCCCGCTATTGCAAATTTATTGGCCAATAAAAATTTGGCAGTCCTTACTCATGCTGCAGGAAAGGCGAAAAATGGTGAGCATTTAATCGATATTCTGGATAAATCATTTACTCTAAAAAAAATATTTGCACCAGAACATGGGCTACGTACAAGCAATGATGATTTTATCAAAGATGGACTCGATGATAAAACAGGGCTTCCAATTATTTCATTGTATAAGAGTAGTTCACGCGCACCTAGACCTCAAGATCTTGCGGGTATTGATGCTATCGTTATTGATTTGCAAGATGTAGGTGTTCGCTACTATACCTATTTTTCAACTATTGCTGAAATCATGAAGGCCGCTTCACCACTTAATATAGAAATCATTTTACTTGATCGTCCCAATCTTCTTGGTGGCTTAATCGTCGAAGGAAAAACTCTTGACTCAAAACTTGCGGGTAGTTTTATTGCTTATCATACAGTTCCAACAAGGCATGGAATGACTCTAGGAGAGTTAGCGAGAATGATTAAAGTTGAATCCAAAATTAAGACGAAACTTACAGTGATACCAGTTGCGGGTTGGAAGCGAGAAAGTCTTTTAAATGATTTTGACCGTGAATGGATTCCACCTTCTCCGGCACTTGTTAACCTCTCTCAGGTCGGCCTATATGCTATGTGGGGAACTCTGGAGAATTTTAATGTTTCCGTTGGTAGAGGAATCACTAATGAATTGGCATTTAATGTAGTCGGTGCGCCTTGGATAAGTAAAAAAGAAGCAAATGTATTAGCTGATAAACTTAATGCGATTAAAATTTCTCATGTGAAGTTTAGACCCTATTCGTGGAAAGTTACTCGTGCAATCCATGAGGGAAAGAAAGTTAATGGAGTTATTATAGATTGGGATGGGAGCGATGTAAGAACTGATGAGTTAACTTATAAAGTAGCTCAAACACTTGTTAAGCTTTTTGCTAAAAAAATTAATGCTGAAAAGATGTCTCAACATTTTTATGGATCAATTGAAGTTGTGGATGCTATTAGAAAAGGAAAATCTTGGGATGATTTTAAATCAATTGTCGATTTGGATATTAAGGAATTTAAAGAGAGAAGGTTACCTTTTCTTCTCTATTAGTTAAGTGATATAAAATGAAAATTATTTTATATATTATATTCTTTTTAACCTTTTTGACGAATTCATTTGCTTATGACTGGAGCGAAGTTAGGCAAGTTATCAATGAAGGAATTAAGGAGAAAACTCTTCCGGGCGGAGTACTTTTAATTGGTGATAAAAATCAAGTTTTGTTCCATGAAGCTTTTGGTAACGGAAACAGTGAGTACGAAGTCAATACCACAGATACATTATATGATATTGCTTCATTAACAAAAGTTGTGGCAACGACAACATCAATTATGATCTTAGTTGAGCAAGGGAAGCTTTCGCTTCAAGATAAGGTTACAAAATTTTATCCAGATTTTATTGGATACCAAAAACATAATGTTACTATTGAAAAACTCTTACGCCATCAATCAGGTCTTGGTGCTGGCTTAGTTTCACATAAAAATGAAAGTTTAAAAGCTTATGTAAAGCGCTTTCTTTCTTTGCCACTGAGTTACTTTCCAGGAAAGAATACAGTTTATTCTGATTTAGGATTTATTTTACTGGGACAGATTGTAGAAAAAATTTCATCTCAAAGCATTGATAAATTTGCATTCGAAAAGATATTTAAACCATTAGAGATGGAATCAACGACTTTTCATGTTCCTTCTAAATCTATTAATCTTTGTGCTATAACTCGTATAAATCAAGATGCATGTATCCTTCATGATCCAGTTGCTTCGAGTTTTCTTCCTGATGTTTCGGGAAATGCAGGGGTATTTAGTACTGCAGGAAATTTGTCACATCTTTTTAAAATGTACTTAAACATGGGCCAATACAAAAACAAGCAGTTTTTAAAAGCTGAAACTGTAAAGAAAATGACAACAATTACTTCTGACCAGGTCAGAGGATTAGGTCTTGATTTATTAAGTCCATATGCCAAGTCGCCTAGAGGTGAATATTATCCCGCTGGGGTTTCTTATGGCCATACTGGTTATACAGGGACAACTGCTTGGGTAGATCCTATTTCAGGAAGTTATTTTATTTTTTTATCAAATAGAGTTTTGTTAGGAGAGGCAGAGACTGCTAAAAAATTTAGTAAACTTCGTTTTGATATGAGTTCTGTTATTGGAAAGCAGTTTTATCCGTACTAGTAAGAAAATTAAACTATATTCAAATCACTTTTTTTGCTTTAAAATTTTTTAATTATTTAATTGATGTTTTTGTGCATATAGGTGAAACGATGAAATACAGAATTATGGTAATGGCATTTTTCATTTCAACTAATCTTTTTGGGAGTTCATTTTTTGAAGGAAATGGACCAACCTTACCCCACGGTGCAGAGTCAAGTGTCACAAAAAAAGATTTTTATTCACTATTTGGTAAACTTGAAAAACTATACAAAGTCGAAGCTAAGACCGCAGGGAAGAAGCTTGCCATCTCGGGACGCTGGTCGAGTAAAATTGTAAATGCCTATGCAGTTCAAGTTATTCCTGGAGTGATGACTGTTAGAGTTTTAGGGGGAATTGCGAGGCATCCACTAATGACAAAGGATGCTTTTGCACTAGTTATATGCCATGAAGTTGGTCACCATTTTGGTGGTGCACCTCGAAAGTGGGAACGAATGAATAAGTGGTCTTCAGATGAAGGACAAGCCGATTATTTTGCGACTATTCAATGCTTGAAAAGATTATGGGCCAATGACGACAACTATCAAATCAATGAAAGTAGACTTGAAAAAAACGAATCAGTGAATTCTCTTTGTTCATTAAATCACATTGGTCGCGATCACGCTCTTTGTGTAAGAACACTTTATGCATCTTATGATGTCTCTAAATTAGTGGCTTCAGCTCGCCATGAAGACAAGATTCCTGGCTTTGATACGCCTGATCCTAAAATTGTGACAAAGACTAACCAAGAGCACCCTGGTTCACAATGCCGCTTAGATACAATGATAGCGGGGGCCATTTGTAGCAAAAATCCTGAAAAGTTTGATCCACTAGATCCGAATGTTGGTGTATGCAATGTTTTTGCAGGAGACACTATAGGTAATCGCCCTATGTGTTGGTATCTTCCATCCATGTGACATCAGTCTAGACTCCTTCTTGATGGCCCGAGCAAAACAGTACGGTATTAAGCGTTCTGGGGGGGAGATTTTACCATTACTACAATCAACGGGCCGAATTTCTTAAAAAGTTCTCTTATGCTAAAATAAAAAGAGGAGTCAACTATGTCTAAAATTATTGGAACACTGTTTTTTGGTCTTTGTCTATCTAGCATTGCTTGGAACGCGAGCGCTGCGAATCCCAATTGCCCAAAAGTCGTTGGAAACTACGGCGATAAAAAATCATTTCAAAATATCGGCTGTCGAATCATGGTGGGTGCAGATGAAACTGATTCACAAACCAATAGGAATGTAATTCTTAATTCTCAAGGATTGATTCAGGTATTTAATAATTTTCCTGGGACAACTAATTCTAATTCTACTGGTGCGAGAGTTTATTTTATACTTCCATATCGCACAGCTGATACAGTAATTAAGAGTTATAATAAAGATGGACTCGTTCTTAGTCATCGATCAGGAGTAGATCTAGCTTTTAATAAAAATGGCCGTCTTTCTTCACCTGATATTGATATTAAAGTAGATAATAAAATTAATTCGCAAAATAGAGGCGGAATAGAGATACAAAAATACAATAAAGGACTTGTACTTGATCTCGGTTGGAGAATGGGGAATAGTCCGATTCAAAATCCAGACGCACCAGTAAAAGTAACTGATAAACTGGGAAAAATGTGTACCTTTTTAAATAGTGAACTTCACAGTATTACAAAATATGGGGCGGATTTAAAATATACAACCAATAGTTCATTTCATGCCTTTTTATCAAAAAAATGTCCAAAATTAGATTTATCAGATCTAAAAAATCCTGAACTGAAAGATCTCTCAGCACAGAAAATTAATGAGAACGTACTTCCTCCTAAAAATGATGAAGACAGTAAAGTTAATGATACGTCTCGAGCATCTAGTAAACAAAATGAAATTCAGAAGCTTTTTGAAAGAGTGAAAACAGAGCATGAAGGTCGTCAGAAATAATATATAGCTCTCTGTTAATGTGACTTATATATTTGATTTTATGGTAGGCGGAACAGGGGTCGAACCTGCGACCACTTGGATGTCGACCAAGCGCTCTACCACTGAGCTATCCGCCTAAATAACTAGTATGAAGGGCTATAGTAAATACCAACGCTTTTTCTGTCAAACTCTTATTGAATTTTTCACGGGCCTCAGGGCAAACAGATCATTATAATGATCCTCATGCAAAAAAATCGGTTGGATTTCTCCTTTTCAGGGCTTATTGCCTCGCAGTTTAAAGAATTTAAGCTCTATTATTTTTTAGGCATTATCTGTTTGATTGCCACTCACAAAATCCAAAGTGAATTGCCGTTTATGGCAAAAGAGCTGGCCGATCTGGTCTCCAGCAATATTAATGAACTTCATCCCAGTAAGTTTTTTTTATTTGCCCTGGGAATTCTCATTTTTAGAACATCTTCGCGCATTTTATTTTTTTATCCCGCCAGACTTTTACAAAAATACCTCCGCACTGAGCTGATGACCAAATTAGAAGAGGCGACTCCGGCGCGCTTTCGGCATTTAAATTCCGGCCAGCTTTTTCAATACCTGAGCGGTGACATTGATCAGATCCGCGCCGTCATCGGCTTCGTTGGGCTGCAAGGCGGAAATTTTATCATTGCAATGTTTATCCTCATTCCGAGATTGATTGCCTTCAATGGCCGTTTACTAGTCGCCCTCACGCCAATGCTTTGCTCTTTTATTATTTTTACTTATATCGTTTCAAAAAACAGGATTTTTTTTAAAAAGACCCAAGACATGCAAGGTGAAGTTCAAAACCTGATCATGGAAACTTACACCGGCAAAAGAACGATTAAAAATTTTCATGCCGAAGAGTCTTTCACTACTTTGTTTGCCGAAATGTCTCTCAAGGAACTTTATTATTTTTATCGATCCTCGCTGGGGATTTCCATTACCATGCCGCTGATTACGCTGGGGATTGGACTCTCTCTCTTATGGGGAGCGACGATTATCAGGTCTGAGCATCTGGGGGCATCCACCCTGATTCTTTTTTCAGGATTTATTTATCTTTTTATGGAGCCCATGGGCTATTTGTCTTGGGTGGGCGTGGTTGTTTCAAGATCCAGCGCTTCGTGGAGTCGACTTAAGGATCTGGACAAAATATTGAATACCGCTCAAGAGGCAGAAATTGATTTGGAGTTTCGTAACAAAAATTTCAAAGAATTAATTTTTGATTTACCTTTTTGGGAGCATTCACTTCGACTTCATTTTATCCCTGATCAATGGAATGTTATTGTCGCCAAAACTGGACACGGAAAAAGCGAAGTGCTTTTAAAAATTTCCGAAGTCATGCGAAAACGAGGATTGAGCATCAGTCTGGTGGCGCAGGATCCCTACCTTTACAACGATACGATTGAGCGAAATATTTTTCTGGGCCGGGATCCAAGCGATGAGGAAAGATTCATTGCCAAAAATACACTGAAAATTTTGGGTCTCGATTATCTCGAGCCGAATTTGGATAAATTAATGGCGCTGGAAGTAGGGGAAAACGGTAAACGATTATCCGGCGGGCAAATAAAGCGCTTGTGCCTGGTGCGAAGTATTTTAAGTGATGCCGACACTCTGATCTGGGACGATCCCTTTTCCTCGGTCGATTTAATTTTAGAAAAAGAAATTATCCACGAACTTCGCGAGCAGGAAGTCTTAAAAAAGAAAACGGTTATTTTAACCAGCCATCGTTTTTCAACTGTTAAAAACTCAGACCATATTATCTATCTGGATAAAGAAGTGGGGATTGTTGAAGAAGGTGATGTTCGAGAACTCTTAAAACCAGCGACTAAAACTTATGAATATTTCCAAAAGCAAATGGTATAATTTTTTCTTTTTTAAAGGCTCAAAGACCATGGTGGCCTTGTTGCTGCTTTGTCTCGCCATCTCGGCTTATCTGGGGGCCATGACTCCCGCCCTTATTTCTGATCTTTCCCGCAACTATGAAAGTGATTCTCTTTTTCACAGTTCGATTATTGCTCTTTTGATCAACTTCCTGGCGGTTTACACCAACAGAGTTATCTATCAATTGGCGGTCAATAAATACGTGCGGATGCTGATTCAATACGCTCGAACTGAAACCTATGGCCGATGGCTTTCTTCTCATGAACTGGATACTGAAAAATATCCGCAAGGGGAAGTTCTCTCCCGAATTATGTCGGACACCGAGTCGATCCGTGACTTAATTTCCAGTGGGGCATTTGGTATTTTCATCGATTTATGTTTTGTCGTTTCTTGCCTTTTTGGCTTTATCACCCTTCAGCGCTTTACAGGGTTTTTTATTGCCGGGGCGGAGATTGCCGCAACTATCCTTCTGATCTGGGGCTCGCAATTGATGAGAGACATGTTCATGCGTCTTCGCAATTCTCAGGCGCAGGTCAATCGGATAACCGCCAATGTGCTCGGTGGCTTCCAGCAAATTTATTACACCCGCAATGACCGTTATGCCTCTCGAAAATCGGAAGTGGCCTTTCTCGATTTTCTTCAAAAACAAAATCAAGTCAACACGATGGATGCCGCTTATTATGCCGTGGCAGAATCGCTTTATCCCATCCTGCTGGCCTTGGTTATTTTTATTTTTCCTTATTCTAAATTAACAGAAGTCGCACTTATTTTTGCAATCGTTGACTTAATTCAGAGGTCGATTAGCCCCATCAAAGAAATTTCAGGGAAAATTGCCAATATTCAAAGAGCAGCTACGGGGATAGACCGCATTCAAAATTTTCTCAATGACATTCCCGCCAAAAAAACTTTTATAATGGAAGAGGGAGTTGCACAAATTCCCTTTCTCAAAATGAAAGTTGATATCGAACGATTTGTTTATCCTCTAAGAAAAGGTGTAATCACCGGTGATGAACGGGAACATTTTTCTTTAGCTGATATTCATTTTGAAGGCAGCTCCGGAGAATTGATCGGGATTGTTGGACTCTCGGGAAGCGGAAAGTCGACCTTGTTAAACATTCTGGCCGGAAATATTTTAGCCCCTGATGCCGATGTCAGATTGCTCATGGGGCGATCGGATGATGGTTATGAACTGCATTTGCGCGATCTGGATGAGTACCGAAGAGAAGTGAGCATCGTCTCGCAAGAATCTCATATTTTCACCGAAAGTTTGATGTTCAACATTACTTTGAAGAGAACGGAGCCGGCCGATTTCAGAGAACAATGGAACTTTTTAACGGAGAATATTCCCTACTTAAAAAGCTGGGGGCTCGCGCCGGATGATATCGTCGTGCCTCAGTCTCTCTCTTTAGGACAGCGCCAATTACTGGCGGGAGTCCGCGCCTGCTATATTAAAAAAAATATTGTTTTTTTCGATGAAATTTCTTCTGCGCTGGACTCGGACTTAGAGTATTCTCTTAGAAAATTAGTGCTGCTTATCCAGCAATTTTCACTGACCATTATCGTGGCGCATAGAGTGGAGACCATCGTGGAAGCCGACAAGATTTTGGTGATGGATAAAGGCCGAGTAACCGACATGGGTATTCATCAGGATCTGCTATTGCACTCTAAGGTCTACCAAGATTTTATTGGCGAGCTATCGCATTCTTAAATAAAGCAGGCTATCATACTAAATAAATTACTAGACCACCTCTTTTAGAACATGGAGTTTCTATGAAAAAGAACAAATTGGGCTTTACGCTCACTGGCCTTTTCGCTGTTATGCTGGTTTTCTTTGCCTGCCAAAAACAAGCAAATTCAAAACCTAATTTTATTTTTAAAGCTGCCCCATCTGCTGGAGTTGCCGCTTCGATCGGTGGCGAGCAAATTTTAGAGAAAGATTTAAATGCCGGCATCGAAAGCGATGTCTACGATGCTGAAATGAAAGTTTACGAAATCAAATTCGGTAAACTTCAGGCCATGCTGCTTGAAAAATTTATGAATCAAGATCCGAATAAAAAAGGTCTTAGCAATGATGAATTTTTAAACAAGTTTATCGCTAAAGACGTAAAAGTAACTGATGCTGAAATCGAAAAATTTATTAAAGAGCGCCAGATCCCTAAAGAACAGGTAAACCCAGAAATTAAAGATCGCATTAGACAATACCTGGAAGTTGAATCTAAAAAATTAGCAGTTGATAAGTGGATTGCTGACAAAACCAAAAAAACTCCGGTAGAAGTTTATATTTATAAGCCAAGCAGACCGGTATTTGATGTACCGGTTAAAGATGCGCCTTTCAAAGGGCCAGCAGATGCTAAAGTCACAATCGTTGAATATTCAGATTTCCAGTGTCCATTTTGTTCAAAGGCAGCCGCCACCGTTGCTGAAGTTGAAAAAAAATACGGCAGCAAAGTAAAAATCGTTTTCAAAAATTACCCGCTTCCATTTCACTCCCAGGCCAAAATGGCCGCCAATGCCGCCTTATGTGCCAAAGAACAGGATCCAAAACTATTTTGGAAAATGCATGATGCCATGTTTGCTGATCAAACTAAACTCGACAAAGACAGTTTGTTGGCATCGGCTAAAAAAATTGGTCTAAAAGAAGCTGATTTCAAGTCATGCCTTGAAACTGATAAGTACAAGACGGCAATTGAAAACGATATGGCCGAGGGCCAAAAACTTGGTATTAAGTCCACTCCAACTTTCTTCATTAATGGAAAGTTAGTCAGTGGGGCACAGCCCATTGAAGTCTTTTCAGAAGTTATCGACGAAGATTTAGCAAAATAATCGGTTATTAGTTCATTCAGAGGGGGAAAAGGACAACTTTTCCCTCTCTCCTAAAAAAGCCCCCCTTACTATATAATTATCCTATGTCATTCTCCTTAGGTGGAGGTAAACGGGATTATTAATGGACGTAAAAGACTATTCACAAAAACTAGATCAGGCACGTGACAAGTACCGTATGGCCCAAGAAGACCTTCGTTCTTCTTACAATAAAAATCTCGAAGACGTAAAAGAAAGTAACGATTTTAAACTCGATAAACTTGGCAAAAATTACGACTCTCAAAAAACAAAATTAGAAGAACAAAATCAAATCAATAATCAATTGTACTCAAGCAAGAGCAAAGAGGCGATTGCCGAAAGCCAAGAGCGTTTCCGTAACGAAATCAAAAAAAATTCTGAAAAATTTGATACTGATCGCAATGCAAGCAAGTCTGAATTTAACGACAAATTGGCAAATATCTCGGATTCTTATAAAAAAAGCACCGTCGAAAACAATCGTTTTCACGATCAAGCTTCTAAAACGATGGGCGAGCGCTACTCAAAGGCCAATAACAATTACCGATCGAATTTTGAAGGACAGCTTGAAAAGCTTGATGACAAAACAAAAGAGCAATTTTCAGCGATTAAAGAAGATGCAAAAAAATCCCATGTCACTTCTAGCAAGGCCTACCAAGAGGATTTGGACCATTTAAGGGCCACCAGTCAAGAGCAAAAATTTAAAGAAGTCTCGCGTTTAAGAAATGACAACGAAAGCTTACGCACTAATTTCGCGCTGGAAAAAGACGCGATGAGCGAGCAAAAAGAGGCCCGAATTAATGATGTTCTCGCCTTAAAAAGTAAAGAGAGTGAGGAAGGGCAGCAGAACTTCAGCAATCTTCAAAGTGAAATCCGCAAAAAAAGCGTTAGTGAAGAAGAGCGGGTAAAAGTTGGCCATCAAACCGAACGCAAAGCACTTGAAAAAAGATTCAATGAAGACCTACGCAATATGCAGCATTTGACTGAACAGAAAATCAGAGGTGGAAATGAAGTTTCGACTCTCAAAAATGAAAATAAGCAATTAATCAATTCTTATGAAAACCGCCTGAGTGCCGCTCGAGCTGAAGCGGAAAAAGATCAAATGACCGCTCATGAGAAATTCTCTGAAACTGACGTTCAGAATAGAGATAAATTGAAGGCGCTAAAATCTGGCAACATCGATGTCATGGATAAAAGAGAGTCTGTTTTAAATGCCCAGTTCAAAAAAAATTCTCAGGAAGCTCGCGATAAAACCAATACTCTGATCGATCGTTATAAAACGGAAGTAGGGAGTGCCAGAGTTGATACCGAAGAAAAATTAAGCAAAGCTGATACCAAGTCCAAAAATCAACTTAAAGATCAACGCGTGGAATTTGGTAAATTCATTAACAATGTTAATGATAAGAAGATGGAAGAGATTACTTCTATTAAAAGTGAATACACTAAAGATAAGACTGACTTCATTGAAAAATCCAAACGCGACTACAGCGAAGAAAAAGACATGATGAAGGATGGCTTTAATCGTCAAGTCATGATCAGAGAAGATCTCTATGAAAGAAAGCTGGCGGAAATGGAGAAACAAACCAATAAGATCATAGAGAACTATGAAAATCGCATTGGCCAAATAGCCCGTAAAGCTGAAAAAGAAGTGGATACGATTAAGTCGAATGAAGACGAACGAAAATTAAAAGAAACTCAGGCGCATAAGGCCACTATTGATACTGTCCAAAGAGAGCACCAGCTAGCACTTGGTGATGTCAGAGGTAAGTACGAAAGAATGATTGGCAAAGACCGTATCATTAATGAGCAAAAAACTAACCGTCTGGTCCAAAGATACGAAGACCAGTTGGAACGCGAAAGAGCAGATCATCAGAAAGAGATTTCGATGAAACTAGGTGAATCTCAGGGCCAGATGGAGCGCCTCTTTAAGGCCTCTGAGCTTGAAAAAGAGACTCTGCGCAATCAATATGAGCAGCGCATGGAGAACATTAAACTCGCCAGCATGTCAGAAGGTAATTCAAAAAAATCATAGTTAGTGTTATCCTTTATTTAAGCCAATAGCTTAAAACATAGGATAGACATGAGACGCGCAAAAATTGTGGCCACAATCGGACCATCTTCTTCTTCAAAAGAAATGATTATTAAATTAATCGAAGCAGGCATGAACGTATGCCGAATTAACATGAGTCACGGAACTTACGAGGCTCATCAAAGCGTTATTAAAAATATTAGAGAGGCCAGTAGAGAGACGGGCTATGAAGTTGGTATTCTCGCCGATTTACAAGGTCCAAAGATTCGGGTCGATAAACTTCCCGAGCCACTCAAGCTAGAAAGCGGCTCCGAGTGGGTGATTGGCGCCAGCAAGCTCAAAGATAAATACCCTGAGTATAAGGACACCTACATCCCAACCATTTATGAAAACCTGGTTTCCGACTGCCATGATGGTGCTCGTATTCTCTTTGATGATGGACTCATTATCGCCGAGGCGACAACCCGTGATCGTGATGTTTACAAAATAAAAGTAATCGTAGGCGGAACACTCAAGTCCAATAAAGGGATCAATCTTCCGGACTGCGATGTCTCAGCCCCGGCCTTCACCGATAAGGATAGGGAAGATTTAATGTTTGCCCTAAAAGAAGGTGCCGATTATGTGGCACTTTCTTTTGTCAGAAAAAAAGAAGATATTCTTGCTGTAAAACATTTGCTCCATTCGCTTAAAGTTAATATTCCAATTATTTCTAAAATTGAGAAGCCACAGGCGGTAGATAATCTAGACGAAATATTAGCGGTGACCGATATGATCATGGTTGCCCGCGGAGATATGGGGGTTGAAGTTGGAAACCATCTTGTGCCTTCTATTCAAAAAAAGATGATCAATAAGTGCAATTCACTGGGAATTCCGGTCATTACGGCAACTCAAATGTTGGAGAGTATGACTGAAAATCCAACACCCACCAGGGCCGAAGCTTCGGACGTTGCCAACGCCATTTGGGATGGAACAGATGCCGTTATGCTTTCAGGGGAAACGGCCTCTGGTAAATATCCGGTGGAAACGATCCGGATGATGGATAAAATTGTTCAAGAGGCCGAGAAAACCCCAAAAGAGAGACCATTTCTTCGCACTCAGGATTTATCAAGCGTGACAGCTTCGATTATGGTTGCCGCTTCCATGATCGCTGAAAAAATTGATGCCAAAAGAATTGTCTCAGTTACAGAAACGGGTTCTTCCTGTCTAAGAATTACTCAATTTAGACCGAGCATACCGGTGTTGGGAATTACCAACTCTCTTAAAGTCGCCCGCCGAATGTGTCTCTATTGGGGAGTCAGTCCCTTTATTGTGACCAATGAACAAAAAGAAAATACGGAGTTCATGAAAAATGTTTTAAAGGAAATTAAAGATCGCTTGAAACTAATCAATGGCGACAAACTGGTATTAACCCGCGGTGATGGAAAATTCTTTTCGCAGGGAAGTTCAAATTCAGTTAAGGTTGAAATTATCAGAGATGCTCCTAAAGTCTTAGGCGGATCTCTTGGTCTGGAAGAAGCGAGCGACGATACTAAAAAAATTCTTCTCGACACCCATGTCTGTGCTTCTTGCCAAGCCTGCGTTCAGGTGTGTCCCCATGACATCTGGGCCGTGACTACCGACGAAAAGAAAAGCACTTATATTAAGGCCCAAAATGTTTCAAAATGTGCGATGGATATGGCCTGTGTTGAAAGCTGTCCCATGGGAGCAATTGAAATAATTCCGACTAAGTTTTAAATGACTTTATTTGAACAAAAAAAACTGGAAAAGTGGGGAGTTGTCGATTTTGGTTATACCACCGAAGCGACTCCCCTGACCCGCGAGCACTACAATCAATGGGTGCACAACTCAGAGCACCTCCCTTTGACTTATCTTGAAGGCGAGCGACAACAAAAAAGACAAAGTTTAAAAGAGCATTGGCCAGAGTTTCAATCAGCACTTGTCTTTTTATTTTCCTATCATGAGAGTCATCAATTACTCCAGGCGATCTACAAAAAAAATCCCCCTTCCTGGAACGGATTAAAGCTTGCCTCCTACGCCCTGGGTTTTGAAGGTGAAGATTATCACCATTTGATTAAAGCTCGGCTGATAGCGATCGGAGAGTCACTTAAAACTGATTTTGCGGATCTGGAGTATAAATTAACCCTCGACACTCATCCCGTCTTAGAGCGCGATCTGGCGATGCGAGCGGGCATCGGATGGTTTGGAAAAAATTCAATGCTGATTAACCGCGGCCATGGCAGTTTTTTTATTATTGGATCAATTTTATTGAACCAACAACTTCCAATTGATGAGTCACTCATCAAAAAAGAAATGGAAACCGATCACTGTGGTCAATGCACTCGATGTATCGATGCCTGTCCCACGGATGCGATTGATCCAGTAAGCCGTACTATTACTGCCCGCGACTGCATTAGCACCTTTACCATCGAGCAATTTAAGCTCGAGACCGTGCCTTCTGAAAAGATGACTCTCAAAGATGGATTTGTTTTTGGTTGTGATATCTGCCAGGATGTTTGTCCGTGGAATAAAAGAGTAGATCGAGAGAATTCTCCGGTGGATTCTCATTTTCGCCATCAAAAACAAAAGCAAATCATCGATTTTTTTCTGATGAAAAAAATAACGGATCTGGCGCTTGAGTTGGAAGCGATGAGCGAAGGGGCCTTTCGGCGCCTCTTTCAAAATACATCTTTTGAAAGAAGTGGCAGGAGAGGAATCTTAAAAAATATTCGACATTATCTTTTAGATAAAAAATAAACTGCCCTACGACGGTGGGGCTTTTGATACTATCTTAATTGTTCAGCAACTCAAAAAAATTGAAGCAGCACTTAACTTATCCTCATTATTTAAGCTACCTATCATTTTTCAGGATTGATTCGTTTTTGTAGACATCAGCCTATGTCTACCGGCTGCCCCAATTTAAAATGCACTTATTACCAAACGATGACCTTTTGTAAAAAGGATGGGCACTACTTTAGAAAAGATGATTCCAGGGCCATTCAACGATTTAAATGTCAGCATTGCCAAAGGAAATTTTCAGCTGCAACTCACACGCTTGAATGGAGGCAAAAGAAAAGAAGAGTTAATCTGGAACTCTTTAATATTTTAGCCTCTGGTGTCTCGATGCGAAGGTCGGCGCTTCTTTTGCGTATCCATCGAACGACGGTGGATCGAAAAATGCGCTACCTCGCCCTTAAGTCCAGGCTGATGCATGCCGAGCTTCTCAAAAAAATTGGCACCGAAAAAACCACTCATCTTCAATTTGATGATCTTATCACTACCGAGCACACTAAACTTAAGCCGCTCTCGATCACCGTTGCGGTGGACGCCAAAAGAAGATTTATTCTCGGAACTTCCGTCTCTCAAATTCCCGCATTCGGGCACCTGGCGGCACTATCCCGACTTAAATATGGAAAGAGAAAAAGCACTCATAAAGAACATCTGTATAGTTTGCTGGAAAGCATTTCCTCAGTTGTGGAAAAAGACGCGAAGATTGAAAGCGATGAGCACAATTTATACGCCCAAGCGGTAAGGCGCTTTTTTCCAGAGGCCAATTACTTCCAATTTAAAGGGGGAAGAGGTGCCGTTGTGGGACAAGGTGAACTCAAAAAACTGCGGCGCGATCCGCTGTTTATGCTGAATCATACCTGTGCCATGCTTCGGGCCAATATCAATCGACTCATTAGAAAAACCTGGTGCACTACCAAAGATCCCAATCGGCTTGCAGATCATTTAGCGATTTATATGGCATTTCATAATCACGTTTTATTAAATAAATAATTATTTTTTTTGGGTAAATTCAAAGTACCGAAAGTAAAAATTAGCCCCAGCGAAGTGGGGCAGTTTATTAGAATTTAATGGTCAGGCCATCCTGCAATGAATTCATGTAGGCCTTAACCGCCGGTATTATTCCCGCCAAAGTCCCCGCCACAAAAATTCCCGCCAGATAATACCATTCGGTCGAAGAA
>Ga0208115_1000132_pt1 | contig 18901 bp, 19 predicted proteins | sample LakWasMeta4_LOW4_2_FD_183856 | JGI IMG/M metagenome (GOLD analysis project Ga0208115, IMG submission 183856) | Freshwater sediment methanotrophic microbial communities from Lake Washington under simulated oxygen tension - Sediment Metagenome... | ecosystem: Environmental > Aquatic > Freshwater >...
ATCGCGATTGAGGCCTGTGCCTTATTGCACCTCCAAAATATTCCCTTTGAATATAGTATTTATGGGACGGGGGAAGAAAAAGAATCTTTGATGCTTTTAATTAGTAAATACAACCTTCAGGATCGTATTTTTATAAAAGATTATACAGGTTCTGTTATCCAGGAAATGCTTCACTATGATTTTGTTTTACATCCGTCTCGGTTCGAATCTTTTGGATACGTGCCGGCGGAGGCCATGTCGGTGCGGGTTCCGGTTATCGTGTCGGCCGAAGGTGGTTTGAAAGAAGTCGTTGATGAAGAGTGCGGATATATTTCAAACGAAAATTCGCCCGAATCCTATTTCCTGATCTTTAAAAAACTCTACGAAGGGGATTCTTCCTTGGCCTTAAAAATCGAGAATGGATTTAATAAGGTTCGTGAAAAATTCTCTCGAGATAAAATGCTGAAAAAAATTGAAGAAATTTACTTCCAATAAGGTTCCTGGAGCCTTTTTCTTTCTTTGCAAGTTCCCAATTTCAATGAGTTGATGTCTAGATGAAATATGGCAGCTTGCAACTAATTTCTCTTCGGAGGAATTTATGCCAAAGCTTAAACTAAGTTCCGCAATAAGGTTCCTGGAGCCTTTTTCCTTCATAAGCTAGGTTCCAGGTACCATTTTAGTTTTTACCTTCAGATATTGGACTGCTAACCTTTATTTCTATTCAATTAGATTCTTAGAATTTAATAATTTAAAGTTGTTACTAGTGAGTAGACAGAGCTTGGTTGCATTGTGAAGTAATGTTATAATCTTCAACATGAGGCGAGCAGTGTTTAATAATCATATTTTTGAGAACTGGTTAGATAAAAAAGCAGATGAAATTTTATCTAAAGTCGATCGTGAAAAAATTTCTACTGAAGAAATGATTATTCTTATTTTAAAGGCCCAGACAAATCATTTTGATCACATGGATTTGGAAATTAAATCAGAACTCCAAAGAGTGGATCAAAAAATTGAACACATTAACGCTGACCTTGGAAATAGAATGTCGATTATTGATAAAAAAATCGATAGCCGCTTTATGTGGACAATTGGGTTGACAGCAGCGGGGTTTTCAGGACTGTATTTAAAATTATTTTTTGCGTAATAGGTTCCTTCTAATGGTTCCTGGAGCCTTTTTTATTCAAAATTTGTGAATACTGAAAAGCTAAGTGGCAAAACAGAACCGTGCAATGATTCATACATTAAGATATATTGAGGAATTAGAGAAGGATTGCGCAGGCAAAAATGACTGTGCAAGTTTGGATGATCTTATGGAGCAAAATTTTGCGACTAAGGCCGATGGCAGGTCGAAAGCATCGCAAATACAAAGAATAAATAAAGCGGCTGACGCCGCTTTATTTTTACATCTTCACCTTATTTAATTGATAACTTTTCAAAATTTTTTTCTTATCAAAAAAGACCATCAAGGTTACCGATTTAGATCCAGATTCGCTCTTGCTTAACCCCCCGCCAACTCCCGCTAGCGCAATCATTGGAAGTGGAAAAAATCCAAAAATATCAGCGTTAATATCTGAGCCTTTTGATTCATGCTTCATTTGGCTATAGGTCCAAACATCTTCTTTCGAGCTGCCTTCTGTGACAATGTCAGGAGCACCGAATACTTGGAGCATTTGGGTTTGAGTCGTTTTTCCTTCGAGCATTGTTTCTTTTAAAGTAATTGGATCAAAAGGATTTTTAAATTCTTTTTCCTGCTGGCCTGCGCACGATGCAACCATGAAAAGAGTGAGAGTTGAGATTGCGAGTGATAATTTTTTCTTCATGAGACCTCCAAAATTTGAGCGATGATAGTTTTTAACTGAAAAAAATTAATGAAGGGAGGCGGTCTACTGAAATTGATTAGGATAGTTCATTTTTGAAAAGGTTCCTGGAGCCTTTTTCAAAAGACATCCTTTGTTTTTTCAATAAGATAAAATTTTAATAAATCTTCTCCTTTGCACACCTTTAAATAATAGTCTTTAAATGTATGTCAAGTTATGGCATAGTTGTTGGAGGTTCGTTGTGCTGGCCAAGACGGAGTTGTTACATAAGTCCAAACTGATCTTAAACTCAGGCTTAGTCGAGGAGATCGTTATTTGGAAAATTTCAAAGAATAAGCAATATCCAGATGGCATCAAGTACCGCTTACTATTGGCCGATCCTGTTTGGAAAAAAGTTCTTGTGCTCTTCGATAATCACCCGCCGAAGGGGCATCATCGACATGATGCCAATGGAGCGGAGTATCCTTATCGTTTTATATCAGTTCAATTGCTGATTAAAGATTTTCTGAGGCTCGGGAAAATAATGGAGATGCAGTATGAAAATAATGAAAATTAAAATTCAAAATAGATCAAAATTTAATGAAGACTTGATCAATTTAGCGAGTGCCATCGACAACAATCGAAGCACAAAATCTTTTAAAAAAAATGGTATTTACTTTGAATCCCTGACTGCTGTTCGAAAAATACTAACTGATAATAGATTAGAAGTATGGAGGGCCATCAGGGACAAAAAGCCTGAATCGATTACTCAGCTGGCCGAGATTCTAGATAGGGGGTTCCGATCGGTTCATCGTGATGTCATGTTGTTGAAGGATTTGGGGTTGATTAAATTGATAGAGGGCCCCGGACGAAGAGGGAATGTTCAGAAATTAGTAAGTCTCTATGATGAACTCATTTTAGCCGTGGCCTAAAAAAGGTTCCTGAGAAAAGGTTCCTGGAACCTTTTCCCTTTTCCTGTCACTTAACACAGGTTCTTCACCAACCACGGATAAACCGCATCGCTGAACGAAAGTGAGCGAGGGAATTGGCTCACGAATTTTCTCTCTGCGGTCTCAAATTCTTCTGGAATCGCATGAAATTTTTCAACGTTAGCGGTAACGATCAGAGTAGTATGTCCGGAAGCCAGTCGGTAATAACCCACATATTGAAGGTTCTTGATGTCGACACCTGCCTCTTCGAATGCCTCTCTTTTTGCGGTTTCAAAGATGGTTTCGTCTTGTTCTTTGTGGCCACCAGGGAATTCCCAGCTTCTGAATTTATTCCTGACCATCAGCCATTTTTTGTCTTCTTTAATGAATACTAAAACTGATTTGTAGGTTTCAGGAACGATGTCTGTTTTAATAATTTGGAGCTCATTGTTTTTCATATTTTTCCATATTAGATCCCTGGTCATTTCTTGATAATTTAAATTTTGCATTGATTCCTCCCTTTTGTTGAAAGGAACATTGCAGGCCATTGGCCAAAGATTTTGAAAGCCAAGTCTCAGTTATTTCAGAAGTGAATTTTAGATTTTAAAGGTAAGCGTTCTCACACGAGAACAATTCGTATCTGAACGAGAACGAAAAAGGTTCCTGGAGCCTTTTTTTACATAGGAGTGGTTTAATTTTTTTCCTTGAAAATTAAAATGGACTTGTAAAATTAGTAAATTGAAATTCCCTATAGCGATAGAAAAACGCACTAATGAAAGCATGCCAAGAAAACCACTTATTCGTTCAGAGAATTTACCTTATCACGTGACCTCTAGATCACATAACAAAGAGCAATTTCCACTTGCGCTTGATCGCGTGTGGAGGCTCGCCATTTTAAGCTTCAAGGAAGCAAATGAAATTCACCCCATCAACCTGATTTCCTTTGTCCTAATGAACAATCACTATCACATGCTTTTATACACTCCCAATCGCAATCTCGATCGATTTATGTACGAGTTCAATAAAAGACTCGCTCTTAAAATTCAGTCCGAAGCTGGAGTTATCAATCAAATATTTGGAGGACGCTATAAGTGGTGCCTGATTCAGTCACAGCAATATTTGTCCAACTGCTATCGCTACGTTTATCAAAATCCAGTTCGGGCAGGCCTGGTTATTCGTTGCGAAGATTACCCTTTTAGCACTCTTCAGTGCACCAATGGCCATGCTGCCTTTTCGATTCCGATTCACGATAAATTCGGCTTCAAAGATGACTTTGGCCTTAGTTGGTTAAATGAAAATATTCGTGATCAGGAATTAAGTTCACTGAAAAAAAGTCTCTCGAGATCTGTCTTAACAAAATTGAAAGACTCCTAAAGGTTCCTGGAACCTTTGTAGAACCTTTGTAAAATTTACAGCTAAACAATATCCAGGGTTCCTCGGGAATCTAAAAAAATATGCTAAAAATGGATCAATAAAAGGATGGGCATATGGTTGTAATTTTGAAATGGCTTTCAGTAATCAGGTTTTCCTCAATTTCCACATCTCGCGAATACAATGACGAGTTATTCATTGATAAGGCCTTGGAGCGCGAGTTGGGAGAGAGCTATTACAGCAGTTATTACAATCGCTAGGTGCGAGCCTAATAAAGCTGGACATGAAAACTCAACTATCTCAGTCTAAATAATTAACTCATTTTTACCGATTAGATTGGATGAAAAATCTTTTTATCCTGCTGGTATCCTTTTTAACTCTGACGAGTGGGTACTTCAGTTTAGAGATCATAAACGACCAGGCGTTTCGAAGTCCGTCTTCACTAGAAAATAACCGTCAAAAAACTTTCCAAAAAATCGGCATCTTGTTTGGAACTTTCGATCCTCCTCACCTCGGCCATAAGAGCTTGGCGCTAGCGATGAAAAATAAATTCGGCCTTGATGTCGTCTTTTTCATTCCAAGAGACAAAGAAGATTATAAGCCCAATAAACAATCAATTCAGGTGCGTAACAAGTTGGTTGAGTTGATGTTGGCAGACACTCCTTCGATGAAGTTGATCCCCCCTTTGGTCGCCGCGAATGTAAAAGGACTTCGATCCGAAGAAGCATTCAAAGCTCTAAGAGAATCATATCCCAAAGATCAAATCTCGCTCATTCTTGGCGATGATACGCTGAATTCGTTAAGTATGAATCAAGTACAAATTCCCGAAGGCTTTCAGCTCTTAGTTACACGCAGAGCTGGCAACGAGGCCCTCGACCTTCCCACAACTTTAGATGGAAGTCCCGTGCATATCATGAAAGTCTCCGATGAAAGCTCCTCAACGAGTATTCGCCAAATTTTAAAAGAGGGCGGCGTGCCCGAGATGCTCCCCGAAGACGTCTATCGCTACATCAAAGAACACCAGCTCTACGCAACCGCACCCCCTTTGGGCCATCGCATGCCCCCCCAGTCTTCATGCATGTCCCTTTTCCAAGAACTGGCCCTCCCTTAGGATGCTGGGTTCCTGGAGCCTTTTGTAATAAATGCATACCTCTGCAGGGTTCCTGGAGCCTTTTGTAAAAAATGCATACCTCTCATAACATATTTAACTAAATCTCTGGTTCGAGGTATGAATCAAGACCAAGAGAGGCAGAAATGAAAACAGTATTACTATTTTTGATAACTATTTTTTCAACCCATTTACACGCTGAAAACTTCCCTAGAAATGTAGAAATAAAGGCCCGAGCCTCTATGGAAAAGTATCTCAATTCAGATAAGGAAATCATCACCCCACAGGTCTTGGATGTGAAATATATCGATATGGATCCCAGGTCTGCTTATTATTTGGGAGTTGTTTGGACTTACTCAAATCAAGAACAGCAAAACTTTGTTTGTTATTCAGAGGTGGGTCTAACTATTTTAAAAGATCAAACAGAAGATTTTTTTGAGCTAATGCGAGACTGTCTTTAGACCCTTTTTTCTAAGTCTTCCAGAAAAGGTTTCCCAAGAGGTTCCAGGAACCTTTTTTCCTTTTCTGGAAATGAAATTCTAAAAAAAACAATCCCAAAATTCTTCAGAAAACTAAAAAAGAGCGCGCTGATTCGTGCAGACTTCCCTGGAAATAAATTGTGGGAAAGCTCATCAAATGATGATTTCAACTTGCTCGTTCATTCGAGATTTTAAGTGGTTAGTAGGCATAGCCATCAGTTCTAGTTGTACCATTCCAGTTGATTAATATTCAAAACGACAGTGTTTAGACACTATCTAGATAGTGTGATAGGATGATTATGGCCAAGTGGAAATTCGTTGAATGGCTGTTGCTTTGGTTACTGGAAACGAACATCTTTTATTTTGAATGGCATGAAGGAAACACTAGGAAAAGTAAAGAAAAGCACAACGTGACCACGGACGAAGCTGAGTCTGTATTTCACTTAGGAGAAGTTTTTCCTCTAGGTGTACAAATACTCGATACACTCAGTAGCGAAGAAGAGCGATTAGGTATCATTGGCAAGGCCACTAATGGTAAAATCCTGCAAATCGCATTTGTTTTGAGAAAGGAAAAAATTCGTATAATTAGTGCAAGACCCGCAAGTAAAAAAGAGAGGAGTGATTATGAAAAAGACGTACGTAAAATCTTTAAAAGAATATAAAACTCCTGCTCGCCTTGATGTCGAAAAAATTGTTGAGGCCATGAAGCGCTTTAAAGATTCACCCAAGAAACCGACAAGTGTTGCCCTCGATGAATCAACAATTGCAGAATTAAAAGCCGTTGCGGAAAAGAATGGTATTCCTTACCAGGTACTAATTCGTGTTTTTATTCTTGAGGGCCTCGACCGGATTAAGAAGGCCGCTTGATCTAAAATGGTTCCAGGAGACTTCTTGGAAAACTTTAAGGATGTTTTGACCTCGGGAAATTTGATTTCGAAGTTAATTTTTAAAGAATACTTGGATTGTGGAACGGTCTTACTAAATGTCATTAAGTATTTTATTTTCTCGTACTGCCCGGAAAAAGTACAAAGTAGAAGAAATGAGTAAAATTATTAAATTCTCAATGCGAAAATTTAACAAGACTAAGCATATTTCACTAAAAAAATAACCGGTATAAGCGGGATGTTTGATAAATTTGTATGGCCCAGAATTTATATAAGTGCGCTTTGAGGGAGAAATCCCAAAAGATCGACCCAAAGTAATTAGAGAGTATAAAGAAAACGAATTAAATAAAATAATTGATATTTTCAACAACGAACTAAGTTGAGGTGATAGAGCTGAGGGAGATGATAGATAGAGGAAGGGTAAAAATGTGGAGATATAAGAAACAATTCGAATTATAGAATGGTCTCTTTTAAAAGAAGGCTCTCTTTTTAAGAATAAGTAGCAAATAATCAGTGACCTACTTAATAAGAACAATGCAAAGGAAGAATTCAAATTCCAATATTTTAGAAAATCAAATAAACCGATACCCAAAAAAATAGATGAAGCAACTAGGTTTAATATTTTTAAACCCCTGGTCCTGCGCCATCTGAGGAGGTTTTGACTGAGTCAGATTGAGTATTATTTGAAGGTTTTGGTGATGCAAATACCGAGCAAATACCCAACGAAACAACAATGAGAATAATTAGTTTTTTCATAAATCTCCTACCGCAAATTATTCGTACATTATCTCTGTTTCGATTTTTTTTAAAGTTTTATTAAGCAACTCTGTATTTTCTATCCATGGAAAATGTAATGTATTTTCAAGTAGATATCTGGTTTTTACAGTGTAATTATCAAAAAGTGATCCTGGGCAGATTTTGTCCTTTTCGGCACTAATTATTATTGTATTTGCTGGAACATTTCCTTTCGTCTTAAAAATATTATAAAAATAACGATTACCCCACTCATAATAATTATAATCAAAACTGTTCAAATCCATCATTTTATAAAAATCAAATTCATTATTTTTTTCTACATAATAAGGAGCCCATGCTTTAAAGAGGTTTTTGAAATTCGTATTGTTTTTTGATTTTTCGTATTCTTCTTCTAATACTTGAATTATTTTTTTTTCACTTTCTGAAAGATTTTCGAAAACCTTCATGGCCAATTGAAAGCAATCTAGGTTTGGAGAAGAACAAAGAAGTATCAATTTAGTGTAAAGAGAGTCGTTCAGTTCTAGAGATTGTAGAAGCATTCCACCAAACGAATGGCCAACTAAAATGCAATTTTCAAGGTTGGTGCACAGGAGTTTTAGGTCTGATTTTATATTAGAAAAAATATTTTCGTCAGATATTTGCATTTCATATGGGGGGAGTTTATAAAGGAAAATATTTCCGGAGAGAGGAGTGTCTTTCAATGCACTCTCTAGGTACTCTTCTCCAAGCCCTGGCCCTCCTGGAATAAATATCCAATTAACGTTGCTCCCTTCTTTGATTTTCTTTAGAATAGATTTACAAGGTAATTCAATATTCTGGGGTTTTTTTCTGAAATTAGTCATTATTATCCTCTTAAATATCTTAACATTTGAAATTTGCTTTTCGAAAGATAAAATAACATTACCTATTCAATATATTCCTCAAAATTTAAATCCAGCTTTTTGTAATGATACGAATTGCCAATTTGTTCTTAATAATGTGTCTGATGGATTGTTAGGGTGGGGTTATAAAGAAGGGTTTTTCCCCCAAATTGCAGAATCATGGAATGAAGTGAGTAGTGGTACTGTCGTTTTTAAATTAAAGACAGTTTTGGATTACAGCGGAAAAGTTTTTGCATGCACAGATGTTGCTGCTTTGCTTGAACGTACTAAAAATGAAAAAGGGCCTTTTAGATACATTTTTGAAAAGATTAAAAATCTAAGATGTATAACTGCAAATAAGTTAGAAATAGTGTCATTACTGAGTACTAGGGAGCTTTTGAGCTTTTTAGCTAGTCCTCAAGCTAAAATAATTCGTTTTTCGAATAATCAAATAATAAGTGGAGTCGGCCCATTTTTTTTAGATGTATCAAAAGACTCAATTGTCCTGAGAAAAAATATTTTTTATTATAATAATGCCAGTATACATATGGAAGAGATCAAGTTAGTGGTTATGGATGATGCCTCTGCGGTGGGGAGATTTTTAACAGGTGATATTGATTTAGTATTGTTATCTAATCTGGACTCTCTTTTAAGTAATAAAATGAACAAGGAGGAAGTTGCTTCTGTTCATTTATGGTCGACATGGGGAATTGCTTTTAATCAAAAAATAAAACCCGTAAATGATAAAAATCTTAGATTATGCCTCATTGAACATTCTAAATCAGAAGATTGGGTTAAGCAATTTTACCCTAATAATTTGCCGGCATACGGTGCGATACCTTTAGGCTTAATTGGAAATACTGGTACTCGGCAAAATGTCAGCTTTAGCATGAAAACTAAGAGTAATGAATTTTTAAAAGTTTTTATACCTAAAGAATTAGAAAATTCAGAAAAAGTTTCAAATTGGATAAAGATGAATTTTTCTAATTGCATTGAAGAAAATAAAATTCAAATTGAAGTGACATCGTTTGACAAGATGTTAGAGCTTTTTGATAAAAGAAAAATGGCTGCATATTTAATGTCTTTCAATAAGGAATCTATTAGTGATGGTTTGTATTATAGAAGTTTTTATTCAGATGGTGTAGAGAATTTTTATAACAACCACTCTGCCGAGACCCGAAGGAGGTTTGAGCAGCTTTTTGGTGTAAGTAAAGAAAACCTTAAAACGCTAAGTAGGGATATTTCAAAATCTTTAGCAAGTGATGGTATCATGGTTCCTTTGATGCATCCGGTTCATCAGGTTTTAATTAAAAAATGTCTATCAGGTATAATATTAAACCCAATTAATGAAGGATATTTCTCCATTAGAGGTATTGAAAACAAATGCCTTTAATTTCATTGTTAGATATTTTAAAAAAGCAGTTTGTGAAATTTTTCATTTTGCCTGTTTTGTTTTTTATATTCGCTTTCTTCGCAAGCTCAATCGTCTTCAATTTGAATAAAAAGAAAAATGAAGATATTGCCTACATGAAAATAATTGAAAAGCCTCTTGTAAACTCTATGTTGCTATTTCAACCCCAAGAAGTTCAATTTTTGCTGAATTCAATTAGTCAGCACTTGAAATGGTCAAGTGCATTTTTAATCAATGACGAAAATGTTGTATTATCTCAGGTCGGAGAAGATCGTAAAATATCCGTTGGTTTTCCATATGGAAATAAATGTATCAATCAAATAATACTCAAGAGTAACGAGAGTGTTATCGGGCGAATTTGTTACTCAAGAGATTTTTGGAGCTTGGTAGATGTTTATTTAATTTCGGCAATGCTTGGGTTGGTGTTTTTTATTTTTTTTATTTTGTTTTTTTACTTAAAGCTTCTTAAGAAGCTAAACTATTTTTTTAAAAAATTAACTCTTGCCGTGGATGCATTTCAAGGAGGCGTGGGGTATTCTTCTGATCCTGAGTTTATCGAAGAAAAAATCATCCTAAAAGCTGTTGCGGATAAAATTGAGTTGGTTGGGATAATTAAACAAACAGAAATTGATAATATTGAGTCAATTGCCAAATACCAAGTAGCAGCACAGGTGGCACATGACATTCGTTCTCCGCTTGCAGTCTTAAATACAATTAAAGAAAATGTTAAAGACTTTCCCTTAGATAATTTACTCATAATGAAAAACGCTATTGAACGAATTAATGCTATAGCCAACGGATTGTTAAGTTATAATGGTTCAATCGAGCTTCAGGTTGTACCAATTTCACCTCTCGTTCATCAGATAGTTGCCGAGAAAAAAATTCAATATTCACATAGAAGAGACGTTGAAATATTAGACGAGTTAAGTGATTCACAATCCTTACTTGCTAATATAAATTCTGTAGAGTTTTGTCGTATGCTTTCAAATATTATCAACAACTCGGTTGAGGCAATGTTTTCCAGACCAGGGAGCATTTCAATCAGATTATTTGAAAAAAGTGAAAAAATAATTATTGAAGTTGAAGACAACGGAATCGGGATGTCTGAGCAAGTTCAAAAAAAACTAGGTCAAGCGAAATTTACCTCAGGGAAAATATCCAAAGAGAGCGGGTTTGGCCTTGGCATAAGTCACGCTCTTTCCACAGTCAAGTTGTTTAGTGGTGAAGTTTTTATAGAAAGTAAGGAAAGTGTCGGGACAAGGATCATTATTGAGCTCCCCAAGCTAACTTATATCCAAAATGAAATGATGATTCTAATTGATGATGATGATTTGGTGAGAGTTAACTGGGAGTGGGGTGCTTCCAAGAAAAATATAAAGTTACGAACATTTAGTTCAGAATTCGATTTTTTTATTTTTTACAATCAGAACAAGAGCGAAGTCGATTATTTTTCTCCTGTTTATATAGATCTTCATTTATCGCATTCAATATCTGGGCAGGATGTTGCATTGAAATTGAAGGAATTAGGATTCAAAAATATAAATTACGCAACTGGGTACGATCCTAAAGAAATTGAGAAGCCTGATTTCGTGAAATCAGTTATTGGAAAGAAATTCCCCTTCTAACTTTGTCAGCGAAACTGTAAAAAATCCATCCAAGTCGCATTCGCTTTAAATTAGTGGGCAGGGGAATTATGTATACCACCGCTTTATTCTACTTCCCCGCCAACTTCTGAATCCCACTCAAATACCGATCCTCACACCGATCCTTATAAGCCCCCTTCGCCTTCTCATACCCTTTCGACATATTCATCGAATAAAGCAGCTCCGGAAACTCCTTACACTTCACCGGCAATTTATCGGCCGTCTCATGCGCAAACTGATAGCAATAAGCATCCATATGAATCCTCGTCAGCCAATTCATCTGCTCTTCTGAAAGCTCTACATCAATCTTAGTATTGCTCTTAAGGACTAGATCCTGTCGCAATTTATTTTCAGCTGCGAAAACCTGCTGGGCCTTAGTCTCACGATCTTTCAAGGAGTGAGTGCTGTCAAAAGCCGTTCGACACCGACCTTTCGCTTTAAAGAAATGCAGAAAGCGATTATCAATATCAGCTTTGATTTTTACCCCTTCTGGATTTTCAGCAGAAACACATTGGGAAACCCATTCGTCGCGTTCTTTTTCAAACGATTCTTTTATTACGTCGGTGCTGACCTGGTTGTATTGCTTACGATTAGCGATCGTTTTATCTACGTTATCATTAACGTCATTAGCATTTTTTTCGCGCTTCTCGCGAGACTCAATGTTTTTATCATAAAACTGATTTTCGGCTTTTAAGATCGCAAGTCTCAGATCCTGCATCTGGGTTTCAGAAGAAAGGATTTTTCTTTGCAGTTCTTTTAGTTGCTGGCAAAAATAATTTTGGTTCTTGTTAATCGAGATATTATTCTTAGTCGCAAATTGAATGATCTTGTCGTATTCCTTTAATTTTTGATCGAGTTCGTCGGCAGCATTATAGAGGATACGACGACAGCCGAGATTGAGTTCTTCGTTCTTAAATTGCGCCATCATGATGTCGCGATCAAAGCGCATGTCTCGCATCGCGATGTTTAAGTTTTTGATGTAGTCATTGCTGACGTCTTTGTCGCCAAAAAAATCAAAGGCGGCAATAAACTCGTCAACGATTTGTTCCATTTTAACGAGATCGTTTAATTGATTATCCCATGACTGCATGGCCTGTTGGAAATCCTGCCATTCGAGTTTTTTCTTTTTAGTGCCGGTGAATAATTCATAAAGAATACTTATTCCGGCCGAGATCCCTTCAACTGCCAAGTTCATCGTAATCGCACCGAGTGCGGCACCGGCCGCGGTGTAGTAGGCGACTTTGGCCATGTGATTGGGGTCCATCATTTGAGCAGCAATGCGATTACTTTCCGCCCAGTTGGTATTGATCACTTCGTTGGTTTTTTGCCAGTTTTTATTGGCCTCTGTTCCTTGCTTGTCCATTAACCGATTAGAGTCGGCCCAATTTTTATTGGCCTCCGTCCCTTGCTTGTCCATTAACTTATTAGAGTCGGCCCAATTTTTATTGGCCTCTGTGCCTTGTTTGTCCATTATGGTATTGGAATCGGCCCAATTTTTATTGGCCTCCGTTCCTTGTTTGTCCATTATCGTATTGCTGTTGCCCCAATTGGTATTAACGGTAGTGTCCAAATTTCCAATATTGGCATTCATATCAGTTAAATTAGTATTAAGCCCGCTGAGGTTGTTATTGGTATTGGACCAGTTGGTATTGATATCCGCCCCCGTATTGAGCGTGACATTACTATTAACGTTCCCAGAAACGTTGACGTTGCTATTAGTTGTTAAAAAATTTGTACCATTTCCAGTTGTGACGTTAGAGCTGTTAAGCAGTCCCGATAAATCGGGAACACCGAAAGGGGGAGCGGCGTGAGCTTCCGGAATAAAATAATTGAGAAAGGTGGTCTTCGGCGTTTTTTTCTCAGAATCAGTCGCTGGCGAATAGGTTTTCAAAAGCGAGTGGAGCTGATTTAGTTCCGGCATTAAGGCTTTGCTTAAACCAGAACGAGCAAAAGTCGTGACCACGATAAAGTCATCACCTTTTTTGATCAGGTCCATCTTTATATAACGATTGATTTTACTCCAGTGACCAGAAAGCTCAATTCCATTGGAAATAGTGTGAGCGGTGAGAGTCTTGGCCGGAAAACTTTTTTTAATGGTTTCACTTAAAGACTTGAGATCAATTTTTTCCTGCGGATTTTTTAGAAAAGTAAAATTGGTTTCCGCCACTTGAATTGGCTTTTGATTGATCCACAAATAGCGCTTGAACATTTTCACTTTGACCACTGAGTTTTTATCAGTGCGGGTGAAGGTTGGGGTGTAAGACCAGTTGCGATTGAACTCATCTTTTTGACTTAAGTCCACTGCCCAGACACTGTTCAAATTTAGGACGAGCGACAAAATAATAATAGTGCTTTTCATTGGTAACTCCATTTCCTAGGATTTATCGACTTATCCCTTCAAAAACATTAGAGAAAACTTGACCATTTCTCTAGGGTTTAAGATAATTGCGCGATGAAGATATTAGACCAAAGTTTGAAAGACTATCTGATTGATAGTAGTTGGAAAAAGCTGCTCAAGCCTGAGTTTGAAAAAGAGTATATGCATGAACTGGAAGCTAAACTGCGAGTCGCCTATCAAGAAAAAGTGATTTACCCACGGCCTGCAGATATCTTCGCTGCCTTTAATTTGACCTCCTTTGATAAGATCAAGGTGGTGATCATCGGCCAGGACCCATACCACGGACCCAATCAGGCCCACGGTCTGTGCTTTTCAGTCCAGCCTGGAATCAAGGTTCCACCTTCACTGGCCAATATCTACAAAGAACTCCAAAGCGATTTAGGTCTCAATATGCCCAAACACGGATGCTTAAAATCCTGGGCGGAAAACGGTGTCCTGCTTTTAAACGCTCTTTTGACAGTGGAAGACGGTAAGCCGATGTCCCATAAAAATTTCGGTTGGGAGAAATTCACTGATCATGTGATTGATCTGATTAATGAGAAAAAAGAAAATATTGTTTTTATGTTGTGGGGAAGTCCTGCTCATTCTAAGGCCAAGAATGTTGATCCTCAAAAACATTATGTTTTAAAGTCGGTTCATCCTTCGCCCTTATCTTCTTATCGCGGCTATTTTGGCTGCAAGCATTTCTCGCTTTGCAACCAATTCCTCGAATCCAAAGGGATCAAACCTGTTGACTGGAGTCTTCCGCCTAACTAAATAGCATCTCGAAGTCTTTCATCGTCAAGCGGCCTGAAAAAATTTGGTCATCATCAGTTGAAAGAAGATCAGTGAACAACTGCTTTTTTTCTTCCTGGAGTTTTAAAACTTTTTCTTCCACTGAATTTTTAATAATTGGTCGATAAACGGTCAGCGTATTTTTCTGGCCGATACGGTGAGCGCGGTCGATCGCCTGTGATTCAACCGCTGGGTTCCACCAAGGGTCCATAATAAAGACGAAAGAAGCCGCCGTTAAGTTTAATCCCACTCCCCCGGCCTTCAGTGAAATCAAGAAAATTGGATTTTTTTGCGATTGGAAAAGTTCGACTTGTTCCTGGCGTTTATTAATACTTTGCGATCCATCAATGCGCGAAAACTTCCAGTGCTTTTCACGGAAGAATTGCTGAATGATATCGAGGTAAGTGGTGAACTGAGAAAAAATAATGGCCTGTTGGCCTTCTTCTAAAATGGTTTCCAATGTTTCCATCAGGAATTCAATTTTAGTGGAATCAATATTTTTATAGTTCAGGTCCCCCGTGCGATTTTGCCATAAACAATTCTGGCGCAGCTGCAAGAGACCTCTTAGAATCTCGCCGTATTTGGCAGATGAAGTCGAGCTGTTGATGCGCGAACGAATCGAGACCATGTTCTGTTGATAGTGCTGCAACTCTTCTTCATTTAATTCCAGGTAAACATTGTTTTCAATTTTAGGTGGAAGATCATGCAGAACCTGAGCTTTAGTTCTTCTTAAAATAAAAGGACTGGCAGTGCGACGGGCGATCCCGCGAGTTTTAGCATTGGAAACAGCACGAACAAATTGTAAATCTCCCCAGATACCGGGCATCGAGAGATCGAGGATGTTGTAGAATTCAGAAAGATCGTTTTCCACCGGCGTACCGGTCAAACAGATGCGGAAGTCCGCTTGGATTTTGCGGGCAGAAAAGGCCCCGAGCGAGCGCACGTTTTTCAAATGCTGAACTTCATCTAAAACCAAAATATCAAAGTTGATATTGGCAAAAATGGCTTCCGATTCTTTTTTCATCACTCCATAAGAAGTCAGAATGATTTTTTTATCCATCGGCAGCTCTCGCGATCCACCGTGGTAAATATGCATGCTCATTTCTGAGAATTTTTCTATTTCTTTTTCCCAGTTCAATAAAATAGTGACAGGACAAACAACTAATACGCGCTCAAGTTTGTCGTAGATACTTTGTAGAAAAGTAATGGTCTGCAAAGTCTTACCAAGACCCATGTCATCGGCCAGACAGGCGCCCAATCGGTGTTCATATAAAAAGCGCAGCCAATTATATCCTGTGACCTGATAAGGGCGGAGTGTCGCCTTAATTTGGGCAGGGACTTCATAAGTTGGCATCTCGGTGAGATTGGCCAGCTTTTCACAAAGGGCAACTTCCTCTTCGCTTAAGGCCCCATCAATTCCAATTTTTCTAAGTTCAAAAAGCTCAAAGATACGGGCGCGATTAAAAGGCAGGATGAATTTTTTAAAAGACTGGCTGCCATCAATTTTAGTCTGAGTATCAACCGCTTCATATTTGGTGTATTTCTGCATGAAGCGAATAAGGTCTTTTTGTTCTTTGCTCAGAAGGATTAAACCTTTTTTGGTAATGACCATTCCGCTTTCTAGATCAGCTTCTTGAATGACCGCTAAATCATCCTGATCGATATTGAGTTCGAGATCAAACCACTTGGTACTGCTTGATCGGCGCTCAAATCTGATGCGCGAATTCCATTTAGAAATTTCGTGGCGGTCGTAGTAGATCTCGATGCCAAACAGTGTGACTTGGCGGTGAAATTCAGTGAGTCCCTGGAAAACCACGGCCGGCTGAACATCATATTTAATTTTTTTATTTTCACCATCAACTTGAGCGTATCTGAAAAATTGATCCCCGAAATGCTGAACCATCAAAAGAAATAATTCTTTTACGATGCCATTGTCGTAGCGGCAAATCACTTTACTGCTTTGATCGTAAGTCACGGCTTCCCGGTTTTTTTGAAGTTCGGTGATCAGTTGCTGTGCCTTCGTTTTTTTAGAAGCAGAAACAATAAATTTTTTATAATTTTCGTTTCCATTTTTCAAACTATCGGCAACCGCCATGACGAAATCATAGGCATCTTGCTTTTTCTTAAAGTGACTTAGAATCCCGTGATTGAAAGTAAAATGGGAGAAAAATTCAGGAGGACTGACCAGCACATCAGCTTCATCAAAAAATTCAAGGTTGGCGTGCAGGAGTCCCTTTTTTTCGGCCGGAGCTAAAGTCAGACGGCACTTGGGAGTGACCGTTTTAATCTCTTCGAGTGGCACACCTTCAATAAAAAGATCGACCAGGGCGTAGAGATTGAGTTCCATCACCGTAGAAAGAACATCATTGATTGTATAGGAATAGGGATTTAAGCGAATTCGTTGAATCAGGATTTTTAAATCGGCCGGCAAGTGAAGAACGGTTCCGTTTTTCCAATTGAAGAGATAGAGGTTCTCAAATAATGAAATTTCCGGATAAATCTTATACTCATCACTGGCAGAACCTTTGTATTTAAAACGAGTTTTTTCATCGTGAAAAAGGTGAACTTGCAGTTTGCCTTTAAAACTATCAGGCATCGGAAAAGGAACTACTTTTTTATTATGCAGCAGGTATTGGAGTGAAGAGTAGGTGGGAGCGGCGGGAGCTCCGATCAACTGATGGGCACCACTGAGAATGGTTCCGTACTCTGCGACATTGACCCCAAAGCTGGAGTTAATAACAATGGGAGGCAATCCGCTTTCATTATCGTAATCGCTGGTGCCTTCGCCTTGAGCTTCAATATATTGTTGAACATGATAAGTCAGAAACAGTGCCACAACGTGCGGGCAATGATGCCCTTCTTTCCAGTGATGGCAATCGCAGTTGGAAGACAGTGGTCCTTCCTCTGTGCCTTCCAGTCTTTTTTTGTAAACGATCTTGGTTTCGTGTGTGCGGTCATCGCGAACAATACCGCTGACGATATAATAAGTTTCAGGCGAGCCTTTCTTAAAAGAAATGGAAACGCGAGAGAGCTTAAAAAAGCGCAGTCCGTTTTGAATCAGTGCCGGTGTAAAATATTTTTTACACTCATCATTAATGCTCTCGGGAATAGTCCAGGTGCGGTCGTTCATGCATTCATCTTGTTAAAATTAAGAGATGATTGTACGTCAAAATTGGTCAAATAGAATGCCTTATCTTGCTGCAAATAATTATTAAACTTCTGGCCAAAATTAAAATTTTGTGAATGAAATTCGCGATTTTTTTAATCAACTATTATTCATTATTTTGCTGTCACAAATTTGAATCGGTGTTAATTTTAATGAACATCAATGGAATAGGTTTATGAGCTTGTTTTCTATTAAATTGTCGGAAAATTCCAAAGCAGTGAAGTCTCACTACCTCGTTCCTTTTAGTTATGTGCTCGCCGCCATAGCTTTTTTAAACAGCTATATTTATCAAAAAAGCTACCAGGTCAGCACCCTGGCCTTTTTTTGTTTCATCAGCGGGGTGGCGGCCTGTTTTATTCCCGTCATTAAAAAGAAAGTTAGCTCTCATTATTTTACCGCCAACTTGGTGGTGCTCATTTTTTTTGCCTGTATCACCATGATTTCGCTCTATAGTGGTGGTCTTAGCTCCAATGCGATTTGGTGGCTGGCAAGCATTCCGATCGTGGCCACTTTTTTACTCAACGCTTTTTTTGGGATGATTTGGCTGGTTGCCATCCTGGGCAGTTTTTCGAGCATCGTCTATCTCAGCACCCATGATTTACTGCCTTTAAATGTTATGCTCAACGCCTCGAGCGAAGGGCGGATTATCGTTTCATTCACCATGAATGCGTTGTTGATTTCGATTCTCTGTGTCTTGGCCGATCTGATTCGCGAGCGGGCCTTTGATGACAAAGAAGAATTGCAACTGAAGGCCTTTCAATTAAATCAAGTGGCCTCACTCGGTAAAATGGCCTCTGGTGTCTCCCATGAAATCAATAATCCCCTGACGGTCATCAAGGGCTCTCAGCTGCGGATCGCGAGGATGATAGAAGAGAATGAGCAAGTGGATAAAGAGGCACTGCTGCACTACCTGGATAAAATTAACAAAAACGTTCAACGCATTCAAAGAGTCACAGGATTAATGAAATCCATGTCAGAGCAGGGCCTGGATCGTTCCATTTTTGATATCAACCTCAATTTGCTACTTAAAAGTGTTATCAAAATGCTCAGTAGAGAGATGACTCGCTCCTCAGTGCAGGTTGAAACTCAATTCCCCGATAAAATACTTTTCTTTCGCGGGATCTATGCTGAAATTTTCCAGGCCTTTTTCAATATTATTGAAAATGCGATTCAAGAACTTGATGAAACTGAAGGCAAGCGCCTTATTAGCATCAAGCTCGAGCAAACGGAGGAGGCCATTGTCGTCTTGATTGAAGACAACGGCCGTGGCATTTCGACTCAGGCCCGCGAACATGTCTTTGATCCCTTTTTTACCACTAAGTTTGAAGGGGTAGGAAAGGGGTTGGG
>Ga0208115_1000135_pt1 | contig 18813 bp, 21 predicted proteins | sample LakWasMeta4_LOW4_2_FD_183856 | JGI IMG/M metagenome (GOLD analysis project Ga0208115, IMG submission 183856) | Freshwater sediment methanotrophic microbial communities from Lake Washington under simulated oxygen tension - Sediment Metagenome... | ecosystem: Environmental > Aquatic > Freshwater >...
TTATAGACTAAGTGCAACATATAAAAAAAGGCGGTTAAACCGCCTTTTTTGTTTTTATTTACATCGAATTTACTCCATAACAAACTCAACTTATTGAAATGAATGTTTATTTTACTTTCTGCATAGGTAAATAGACAAGAAAACAAAGCACCATTAAAAGAAAATAAAGGCAAATAAAAACAAGTGGTTATTTGTTTTTAATGGTGGTTTATTTTCCTTTCTTTGTCTTATTTTTACGCTTTATTTACACTTTACGCATTTTGAGGCGTAAAAAGGCGTAAAAATGAAAATCACTCTTGAGAAACGGCAGTTAAGTGATGGTAATAAATCGCTTAGGCTATGTTTCTATTCTGGTTATTCCACCGATGAAAACGGCAAAATCAAACATCAACGTAAGTATGAAGCGTTGAATTTGTTTATTTACGATAAGCCTAAATCACCTGAAGAAAAGCATCACAACAAAGAAGCCTTGCGATTAGCTGAAGCGATACGGTCAAAACGGATTGTTGAGCATCAATCCAGTGTGCATGGCTTTACTGATCACTCGAAAACCAAAGCCAGTTTTTATACATTTTTTAAAAGTCTTATGGCTGAAAAGCAACGCACCACGCAAAAATCGAATGCGTGTATTTGGGAGTGTGCGTTCAAACAGTTGGTTAAGTACCATGCGGACGATGTAACTTTTGAGCAATTAACCCCTGCTTTCATCAAAGGCTTTAAAGAATTTTTGGTCAATACAGCAAGAACAAAGTCAAACCAGAAACTCAGTAAAAATACAGCCAGTTCGTATTTTAATAAGGTTCGTGCCGCGATTAATGAAGCCTTGCACCAAGGTATTATTAAAACAAATCCGTTAAATCAGGTGTCGAGTATTAAACCTGAAAATAATAAACGCGAATATTTGACCATTGATGAAGTGAAGGCATTGGTTAAAACCGATTGTCGCTATCCAGATTTAAAACGGGCGTTTTTGTTTTCCTGCTTAACGGGGTTACGTTGGAGTGATATTGTTAAATTGACGTGGCAGGACATTGAACAGTTAAACGATCATCACCGAGTGATCTTCAAACAGCAAAAAACCAAAGGACTACAGTATTTAGATTTATCACCACAGGCTCATCGTTTGTTAGGCGATAAAAAAGCAGGACGCATTTTTTCAGGACTGCGTTATTCTGCTTATATGAATGTGGAATTGTTGCGCTGGTGTTTGGCGGCGGGTATTTCTAAGCACATCACATTCCACGCGGCACGTCATACCTTTGCGGTCACTCAGTTGACGATGGGGACAGATATTTACACGCTATCGCGTTTATTAGGGCATTCTGAGATTAAAACGACTGAGATTTATGCCGATATTATTGATAGTCAGCGCAAAATGGCGATGATGAAAATTCCAGATATTGGTTTGTAACGATGTTGACATTTTTATATGTGGGGTGTACGCTTTGTTCAGAGTCTTCGAAAGCTCCACACAAAGCGTTACCCACTCACGAAAGCAAAGTGGTTTTTTTATGCCTAGCGATTTCTGCTGTTCTGTCCATTTGTGGCATAATAGCGATGTAGTTAGGAGTTCCAGAGAATATGTTGAATATCTGGAGCTGCGCTTTGTGGCAGTTTCGAAGCTCCTAACTGCACTCTTCGGAGTGTTTATATTCGAAAACAAACACAAAGGAACATCCTCATGAACACCCAATTAAATCCCCTCGCTAATCCTTTCCAATTCGACACCACTGACATCAGAACCGCCACCGATGAAAACGGTGAAGTGTGGTTTTGCGCGAAAGATGTTTGTGCTGTTTTAGACATTTCATGGTCAAGTATGACGCTTGAAAACATGCCTGAAAACTGGGTTATGGTGATAAACCTTATCACCATAAAAGGCGAAAGAGAGGCTAAATTCATCAATGAAGCAGGTATTTATCGCCTGATTTTTCGTTCCAATAAACCCAATGCCGAAGCCTTTGCCAACTTCATTTGTGAAGAAGTGTTACCTGCCATTCGCAAAAATGGCTTTTATGGCACGATTGATTTAAAAACCAGACTGGCATTGGGCAAAGAAATCAATTCACTGGTCAATCAAATCGTCACCAGCAAAAACGTGTTTGAGTTAAAAATGCTCATTCCGCAACTACGAAACTACTGCAATATCGCTGGTTTAAAAATTCCAGACTTGCAACTTATCAAAGCCGACATCGAACAAACTGATTTGTTCTTGGCAGGTGCAAAATGAGAATCTTCAATACAGAAGTGACTGTTGTCACAGTTAAACCCCATGTCACACAAGCCCGTTTTCACAGAAAATCAGGCTATAAAGTCGGTATGGATTGTGCGAAAAAAGCACCTAGCAAGGGTTTTTTGGTGTTCTTAGGCGGCGTAAGATGATAACTCTGAATTGAACCAAACCCCGCGTTGTATCGGGTTAAATAAACGAGAAAGCCGCGATAATCGCGGCTTTTTTTATGCCTGAAAACTGGGTTATGGTTGCATCCCATGCAACCATAAAAGGCGAAAGAGAATCATATTTCATCAAACAAACAAATCCCGTTGCAGTTCTTGCTTTTCGTCCTTGCTAAGTCGGCTGATTAAATCCATACAAATCTGTTGCGTGGATTTAATCGGTGGTGTGATGGTGTGGGAATAGGCTTGTGTAGTAACAAAGATAGCCCCACAATTATCAGCATCTAGGCACTGACAACGTAAATTAGCGATTGTGCCTTTATCATTCATTTTACTTCTTGATGCTATGCGGGCATTACCACCGCAATGCGGGCAAACTACTTTAGCCATAAATAAAATCCTCACAATTTTTTGAGGATTATAGCTAAAAACCAACGAAAATACCCGCACCTGTTATTCAAACATCACTGCCTCACGCCCTATCTGCTCATTAACCATTAAGAAATGTTTTTGTAGTGGTATCACTTCTACCTCTTTATAAACAGCCAATGTGTCATTGATGTTGCCAAACCCACCAGTATTGGAGGGGATAATTGCCGCTAAACTGGGATAAACACGGTGCATAGCGCACATTTCCATTTCCGTGACTTCTTTAATCTTCTGAAATTCATCTTTTGTACCAATATCGCCTATCGGAATCACTTTTACAGGTTCACGGCTGGCTGAACGACCGATATTTAAATACATGGAACGAAAATTACCTGCACCTTTACCTTGTTCGATATTAGTCTGGATTTGTTTTGCGGTATCTTCGCCGATATTGGCATCATGCGTAACGAGGATATAACCTAAATGCGCCCCATTCACATAATATTTACGGCGAAATAACGTAGCGGATTCGCTCAATAGAATGGATTGGATACCACCGATATATTGCGGTACACCGTATACATCTTGGCTGACATCGGTTTCTTTGATGTGAATAACTTCACCTTCGGCATATTCAATGTATTGCTGTCCAATCGCTGATCGCTGGTTATTGGTTAATAACTGAATATAGGTATTAGGCTTATGCGATGCGCGCATATTTAACGCAGGCAAGCGAGACAATCTAACGACTTTACCAAAGCCGTTTAAATGTTGCTGATAATAGCTATTGCTAAACGTGACAAAATCAAACGCAGAATCAATCAGCGTTTGATTATTAATTAATGCTGTAGGCTTGTGCCAACGGCTAATCATGTTCTTTTTAAAATGCAGAATAGGAGCATGATACGGATTAGCCGCTAATAATTTAGTCAATCCAATTAAGCTCACAGGCGGCTCATAATAATTCCCTTGCATGGTTAAAAAACTACCAAAATTAACCAGCGCATTATTTAACACAGGCTCAGGATCACCAAAGCTAAACACAAAGGATTTATCTGTGACTGGCTTAGTCGCGTAGCTATCAACAAAAGCGCGTCCTGCGTTAGTAAGTGATTCTATGATTTTCATGATTTAGTGTCCAAAGGTGACGGTGGTTTCTTGTTGTGGGCGTATCGGCTCATAAGACATTGAGTGCATGATTGCCCATGCCGCGTCTGCATGACCGCTATCTTTATTGCGCGGACTGCTATAAATAACCATGCCATTACCCGCTGTGGTGCGGGTAATCATCATAAAGGCGCGAATAACTTCTGTGTCATGTGCCATGAATCGAAACCGACCATTGTTAATGACATCCAAGGCTTTTAAAACCAGCCTGTTTTTTGCATCAACAGAATAATGAATCGGTGTGGCAAGCGGATAAAACACTTCGACAAGTTCAAATACGCCTACACCCATGCCTGTGACATCAATGCCAATGTGGACGACGTTATGGCTATCCACAAAGTCCCTTATTTTGTTCGCCTGGTATTCAAAATTCATCCCGCTATAACTGACACGTTGTAGCAATCTAAACGGGGCATTCGGTGCAGTTGGTATCTCTAGCAAGGCAATGGTGGCATTATCGGTTGTGCGAGAGGGATCAAAACCAAGACTAACCGCTTTATTACCAAACGGGCGGGCGTTGTATTGTTTGTAATCCGTCCATTCCTCAACGTCAACAGTACACGCGGCAAGCGTCGCAAGACTAAACACAGACTGTGAATCGTCGATAAATTTGCCCATAAACAAATTATCAAACTCATCTTTGCTGTATTCAGTTTTCAGAATATCAATGTCGAATAAATCCACCTCGTCAGTTTTAGTTCCCGCCGCTATTTCAGCTTTGATAATCTTATCGGCATCTTCGACAGTAACTATTTGTCGCCAAGTACCGTCAGGAAACAACTTGCCGTCTTTTAAGGCTTCATGACTGACATCAAAGGTTTTACGCTGTTTTTCTGGCAAGTTGGCATTGTATTTTTCACCACTCCAATCTTTATACGCCCCGTGTGATTGTGCGGATGGCGTGGAAAACGTGGTACGTCGCCACTTCTTATGCGTTGCCATTGCCTTGGATACTTTGCTGACTTTTTCAAAGTTTAGAATCCAGAACACCTCATCCGTGTATAAATGCCCGTGGTAGCTTTGGGCGGTCGTGCTATTCGTCGATAAAAATCTAAGTTCAGCACCGTTACCAAGTTTTAAAAACTCAGCACCTTTCAATTCAATTTCAAACTCAGTCATGGCAAATGCAATGATATAAGACTTGAATACTTCAGCTTGTGATCGGCTGGCAGATAAAAAAAGTTGATTATCGCCAGTGCGTATCGCGTCATCCAAGGCTTCAAAGGCAAAATAAAACGTTGCCCCGATTTGGCGGCTTTTCAGAATAAAGCGGTGACGTTGTTGCTTTTCGATATACCACAGCTTTTGATAGCCATAAAACAACCGTTCTCTAACCTCATCCAACATCTCAGGCGTGATGTCTGAAACATCGTTTTTAATTTTCCTTTTATAGCGTGATTCAAACTGCTTTTGTGGTTTGCCGATTTTTTCAATGTAGCCGAATTTTTTCAGTGCTTCGGCTTCGGCTTTTAATTTAATCGCTTCAGCTTCGCTCTTGGTTAGTTCCATTAACGCTTTGCACAGCACTTTTAATTCAGCGACCTCAAGCGTGGTCTTTTTCGGATTTTCAGTTAAGCGGCAAATTTGTCTGGACAGTGAGTCTAAAACCGACGGTGGCGGTAAATCATCATCCCATTTCTGATCGTCACGCCACCGCCTTAAGACTGTTGGCGAGGTTTTAATTTGCGCCGAAATCTCAAGAATAGTCAGTCCCTGTAAATACAGGTATTTAGCAATTATGCGTTTTGAAAGGGGAGGTGATTTAGTTGTCATGGGTGCATTTTATGCACTTATGACAGGGTTAAATAATGGCAATGAATCTTAGCTTATCTATTTGATTAAAATAGACATTCTTAGATATTTTGTTGTTTGAAAGGCATTAAAAATAATCGCACACTAGCCAAAAATTAACAAACTGACTGGCTAAGATGACAACAAAATTAACAACAGACTGGCTAAGAATTGGCAGAAGCGGCGCAACGGTAGACGGTCGTGATATTTCTCCCGTTGCACTGACACAATCGGCAGAATCCTACAATCCAGAACTGTACACCGCGCTGATTTGGCTAGAACACCAGCGTTGGGGTGGTCATTTAGGCAAAGTGTTAGCGTTGAAATCGGCTAACAATGATGAAGGTGGTGTTGATTTATTCGCACAATTGCAACCTAACCGAAACTATCTGGCTGAAAACAGTATTTATGATCAGGGCTGGTTTACCTCAATGGAACTGACTCCTGATTTTAGAAAAACAGGTAAGTGGTATTTAACAGGTTTAGGTGCAACTAACGAACCTGCCAGTGTTGCGACAACTGAAATCCGCTTTAGCCAACAAGCGGCAAAAGAAAACATCTTCTTAAGCCAATACACCGAAACCGAAACCAAGCAATTTACCGACGAACGCGAAAAAGGCTTGTTTGATTTGATCAAACAGTTTCTTAGTTCACAAGAAAAACCTACCGATGAGCAATCAGACATGACAAAGCAAGAAGTCGAACAATTAAAGCAACAATTAGATGACTTGAAAACCAAAGTCGAAGCATTTACCAGTGCTAAACCAGACACCACAGACATCGACGCACTCAAATCCGAAAATGCTGAATTGAAAGCCACGATCGAAGCCTTTTCTGCAAAAGAAACCGAGCAAGCGACTAAATTTACCGCATTGACAGACCAGGTGGAAAAACTGGAATTATCGCTAAATAACGCGCTGAAAGAAGCAGGCGGTACCCCACCTGCTGGCAATCAAGGTGACGGCGCAACCTCAGCAAAACTGGCTTAAGCACGGCACGAACTAAATCGCACAAGGATTACACATCATGAGAACAACACTAAATTCAACTGCACAAGCGGCTTTATACGCGTACATCGCCGCTACTGCACAAACCTATGCTGCGCAACCTGGGCAAATGTACAGCGCAACCCCTTCAATTGCGCAAACTATTTATGATCTGATGGTTGAAGAAGCTGATCCGTTCTTAAGCAGTATCGGCATTCAACCTGTTGATGATGTGCAAGGCGAAAAAGTGGGTATGTCAGTCACTAGCCTAGTGGTATCGAGAACCGATACCAGCGGCGATGGCGAACGTTCAGCGAAAAACTTCGTAGACCCTTTGGCAAAAGGTTATCAACTGTATACCGTTGATTCAGACATCGGTATCCCTTATTCCTTGTTAAATTCATGGTCTAAGTTTCCAGACTTTCAAGAACGGATTAACAGGGCCATTAAAAAAGCACTGGCAATGGATTTAATTCGTGTTGGTTGGCATGGCACAAGCGCGGCGGCAACAACTAATAAAAGCACATCACCGAACGGTGAAGATGTGAACATCGGCTGGTTGAAGCAAATCAAGGACTACAACAGCGGCAGCCAATATTTAGCGGGAACAGTAAATGATCCAGTTGAACTAGGTGGCAATGATTTTCCTAATCTGGATTCGTTGGTACATGATGCAGTCACTCGACTAGCCGTGTATTACCAAGACAGCACTGAATTGGTGGCATTAGTTAGCCGTGATTTAGTCAATGCGTCTAAAGGCAAGTATTACGCAGATTTAGGCGGTAGTGCGGTTGAAAAAGAGAAAATTGGCAAAGTCGTACAAACTTACGGCGGCTTAGCGTGCCAAACACCGCCTGCGTTTCCTAGCGGCAAAATCTTAGTCACACCGTTATCCAACTTAGCTGTGTACTACCAAACATCAAGCTGGAGACGGCAACAAATCGACGAGCCGAAAAAGAATATGCTTAGCGATTACAACCAACGCAATGAAGGCTATGTGGTCGAAGATTTTAAAGCCGCGTCTTACATTGACAACATCACAATAGCAACGGCATAAGACCATGTGGCAAAGCACAGGCGACCGCATTAAACAGCGGCAACGGGAACGGGAAGAACAAGCACAACCCAGTACGCTCACTGAAAAACCGCTAAGTTCTACTGTGTTGTCATTGGCACACTATCAAACGGCGATGAGTGTAGACCTAGCCAAGCTATCCGCCATTAAAGTAATGGAAGAACGGCAACGGGTAAAAGTTAATTTACTGGAAACTTACCGTGAATTTGTTTGGGATTATGTCGAACAAGGACACAACTACCCGAATGATGTAGCCGTGCATTTTATGATCTGGCTGTTTGATGTGGAAGACATAGAACCTGCGTTAAAGCTGGCGTTTTATCTCATGCCACATCAACAAATGCCAGAACGCTTTAATCGTCGAGATATTCAAACTTTTGTCTGTGATGGGATGTATGACTGGGCTAAAGCCAAACTGGATGATAACAAAACCGCCTTGCCATTGATTGATGAAGTAGTGGCTAAGTTGGATAGTTGGGAGTTATCGCCGCCTGTTGCTTCAAAAGTATTAGTCATGGCGGCAAAGCATCATAACGCCGCTGAACACTTTAATACCGTCGTCGAGTATTTGGAAAAAGCCAAAACGATTAACCCCGATGGCTGGGGAGCGAAAACCTTATTAACCACGGCGAAAGCCAGAACTTAGGGAACAGAGATGAGAGAAAGAGCCACATTTAAAAAATCAGCCGCTGTGAGCGTGCTGGAAACCTTAACCTCATTGATTATCGTCAATTTAGCAGGTTATGAGCGCATGACAGCCTCATTCAATGTTGCAAGTCACGCACTGGATCAATTTGTCATCAAAGGGCGCAATCATGCCGATGGCACACTTATGACCTTATTCAGCGCGGCGGGTGATTTTACATCCCCAGCAGGGATGGTCGTTGATGCTAGCGGTGATTTAACTACGCAAGCCGTGGGTTCTGGATACGTCACACTCGATGTGAGCGGTTGGGAAAGGATTGAAATCCAAGCGGCAAGCGGTAACGTGGGTGGTTCGACAGTAACTACCTTTATTTGTTTGAATTAAACGATTTCCTCGCAAGTCCAGCACGGGCGTTAAAACGGTATGACTGCAACAGTCATTATGCAGTTTGAAGCGTCACGGGCTGGCATTAATGATGAGTCAGTATGAACCCTGAAACAGCGAGTACTAAAATTATTGAATCTGGCGCATTTGGAGCGTTATGTGTCATTTTGCTTTTCTTTATTTGGTGGTTAGTCCGTGAACAAAGCAGAAAAGATGATGAACATACCAAACAAATAGAGCGCATCAACGCCTCACATGATGCCAGTATTGAAAAAGTAACGGCAACGTTTACCACGCAGATTGACAAGATGATGGTAATGGCGGCTCAAGATAGAAAAGAATCGGCTGAGGCATTTAATAAACTCAGCGCATTAATTAGCAATGTGATTGAAAAACGCGGTCGTATTGATATGAGAGCAGATTTAAACCAATGATTGAACTCATTTGCGCTAAATGCCAAGGTAGATTCGGTATAACTGAATTGGCAACTGCATCAAAATTTTACTGCCCTTATTGCGGGCATTTAGATTCGGTTGCTGATGATGACTAATCCATATTCAGGAAAACCGAATGCAACCACATTAGAGCCTATTGCTAACAATGGTTTTTTCCCTGATTTAGCCATCGCTGATTTTATAACATCGTATCGTATCCCTAGTGAATATGCTGATGATGTGATTAAAGACGGATTGATATTAGCCATGATTGACGTTAATAGCCAATTGATACCAGTGAGTAATCTGCTAATTACTTATGCTGATTTAGCGACATATTGCGCGGAAAATTCTGAACAAATTGGCGGTGTTGAAGTGCTGATTAAGAAATATCAGGAAGCGGTTTTTTGTTATGCAAAAGCCAACCTGCTACAACAGTTCATGACCATGAATCGCAAAGCGGCAGCTGAAAATCTAGCCAAAGAAGCACCAGAAACAGAAATGTATTGGCTAAATCGTAGTCATGATGCAGTGGCGTTTATATTTAAAAAGCTTGGAATAACTTATAACCCAAGCTCACGAGTCACCCCGTTTGCGGTGTTGATATGAGAAAGCTAAGCGCGTTAGTTGCTTTCATTATTCAAGAGCTGGATTTTGTAGCCGCTGAAAATGTTGAATCTTTTCACGTTTACGAAAACTTTAAACCAGTGGCTTATCCCGTCAATGGTAGAGAAGACGTTATTTGTTTATATGATCAGGAATATTCTGCGATTGTTCGTATTGAGAGATTCCCTGTTACCTGTCCACCTGAAAGGGTTTTCGGCTTATTAGCCTGTTGGTTGTTAGCCAATGACCCACACCCATACCGATACAAAATAGAACGCAATAATGGGGTGTTAGTCCCTTTAGCAAATCCAGACATTAACACCGAACTAGAAAGCGATTCGACGCTGGCTATTGAGTTGATTATTCCGTTTCGTGAGCCTGTTTTTGCCATCTTGGATGACACGGGAATTTATCACTGGAACAACAAAAAATACCGTTTAGCAGATAGTAATAATCCTGCTGAACAATTTGAACAACGTTACATCATTAGTGCTAATTATGATAACCCTAACTGGCGACGCGGCTCTACAGGATAAGCTCAACCGTCTAAGTACGGTGATGCGAACCAAGCTACTAGAAAAACTTGGCAATGCGGTTGTCGGATTTAGCAAACAACGTATTGATGCGCAGATAGATTTATCAAATTCGGCATTTAAAGCACGAAAGAGTAAATCGAAAAAAAAGATGTTGCGAGGGTTAAAAGCAAGATTGCGGGCTTTATCGGTGACGGATAATAGCGCAGTTATCGGGTTTAATTATTATAAAACCGCACAGATAGCCGCCGCTCAACAATTTGGACAAACCACTACATTTACTGCTGCACAAAATAAACAGGCAGGCAGTATCAATGCAGTAATGGCAACTAGAAGACAAGCAAAGACCTTGCTTGATTTAGGTTACAGAGTTGGCAAAAGAAAGCCGACGATGAATGAAATTATGACTAAGTACACTATCAGCAAAGCTGGTTTTCTTATTCATAAGCTAAGAGAGGCACAAGGCATTACGACTAAATCATCATGGGATATTGTTATTCCTGCACGGTCGTTTTTAGGTGTCACTGATAACGACAAACAAGCACTACAGCAAATGATTATTGATGCAATTAACCAAGAGATAAGCCAATGATTGAAGAAAACCGTGTCGATGTGTTGTTGCTTGCACCACATAGCCACTTAGGCGAACAAAAGAAAAAAGGTGATGTGATTAATGTCACACTCGCACAAAGTAAATGGTTGCTAAGTCATGGCATAGCCAAACTAAAACCAGAAATTAAACCACACAAAGAGGATTAAGCTATGCCCGCATTATTAGCCGAAGGCACACTGTACTTCAACCGTTTAGATATTAATGGCATCCCGACTGGACGTAAGAAAGTCATTGGTGTTGCGCAACTTGAAATCAAAACCAACTCAGATATTAAAGAGCAAACCAGCAAAGACAAAGGTCTTTATGGTCAGGTTACTGCGTCGATTGCTATTCCAAAACCTGTTGAATTATCACTGACGATTCAAAACTTTGACCGTGACAGTTTAGCGATGGCATTGATGGGCGATGCGGCAACACTGACAGTGGGTGGCGGCACAGTAACTGATGAAGTGATTACTGCCAAATTAGGCGTATTTGTTCCGTTGTTAAATCGCAATTTAACATCCGCGTCTGTTGTTGTTACCAATTCGTTGGCATCAACAACTTACGTTGAAGGTACTGATTATGAAGTCAACTACGCGCTGGGTAACATCATGGCGAAAGTGGGCGGATCAATTACTGCTGATCAAAGCCTTAAAGTTGATTATGCCCACGGGGCAATTGATGGCTGGAAAGTCAGTGGCGGTACAGTGCCGCAAATCAAGGGCGAAATCGTGCTAGATGGTCGCAACCTTGATGACGGCAAAACACTTGTTATCACTGTTGATAATGCCTTGCTGACTTCTGAATCAGGTATTGACTTTATGAGTGATAAATTCGTGGAGTTCAAGTTCAAAGGTCGGGCTAACTTAGTTGCAGGCAAAACCTCAGCGTTTACTGTCGAATATATGTAGCCATGCGAGCAGAGCTTAAAATCAAACTCGCTAGCAACGGACTGGCTACCATTCGGGAAGTCAGAGCAGTGGATTTTAAGCAAGCATTGATAAGCCTTATGCAGGATGGCGATAGGCTGATCAGTGAGGTTGACAGTACAGAATGGGATAAATGCTGGCAAGAATGCGGACTGATAGACATTTCTGGTGAGCCTAGTGCATCGGAAAATGAGCTAATCGCCGCGCGGTTTTTGTTTATTAACGATGCAATTTTTAACGGGTCGAAAGGTAAAAAAGCGTTTACTAGTCAGTTAAAAGACACCCGAAAATTATCAAAAATCACTGAAGAACTAGATCAATCCTGCATACATCTTATTTCGCACAACCATCAAAACGTCTGGGATTATGGCTGGTCGTTTTTCCAAGCCGTGCAAGATTTATACAAAGATAAATAGGTTAGCCATGATTAATTCCGTTGCAGATTTCAGCACCAAAGCCACCACCATTGAAGCAATCAAACAAGAATGTATCAATCAAGAGATTGGCTTACCTACACAAATTGCTTATGTCCTTGCCACCGCAGATCATGAAACCAACCATACCTTAAAACCCGTTACCGAAGCCTACTGGCTAAAAGAACCTGATGCGTATTTAAAAGAGCATCATGCAAATTACTATCCCTATTACGGTCGTGGCTTTGTGCAACTGACATGGGATAAAAACTATAGAAAATATGGCGATTTATTAGGCGTTGATTTATTAAAGTTTCCTGAAATGGCACTTGATCCAGACATAGCCTTATTTGTACTTGTACATGGCTTTAAAACAGGCGCATTTACAGGTAAAAAAATCACTGACTACATCAATAAAGATAAAGCCGATTACATCAATGCTAGACGTTGCATTAATGGCATAGACAAAGCCTATACCATTAGAGACCTAGCAAAATCCTACGAAAGAATGCTTTTAAAAGTATAGGCTAGTCATGGCACACATCATTTGGGCAGAATTTAAGTTACCGCCTATTAATTTATGGGTTATGCCTAAACTCGCTATTAAAACGCCTCAAACACAATCGCATAAACGCACGTTTAATGCCATACCCAATAACTTCAATGCGCTTTTAAAATCACGGTGTAAAAATGTCTGATTTAGAGTTGAATTTAAAAGTTCAAGCCTTAACTGAAAGCGCGGAATTAAATCTAAAAAATACCAGCAAAGAAGTTGAAAGCCTTGGCAATGCAACTGAAGAAACCAATAAAAAAACTTTTTCTGACTGGATTGAATCAGCAAATTCGGCAATACAGGCAACAAAAGGCTTAACAGAAGCGACAAAAGATTTTATTGCTAATGAGCTAGGGATTGATGAGGCTCAAAAGTCCGTTAAAAGTTTTTTGGTCAATGCAACAGCGGGCTTTTTAAAATTAAGAGAGGCATTTAGTCAGGAAGCCAGTTTTAGCGCGGCATCACGAACTATTGCAGGGACTGACGAGCAGTTAAAAGAACTCAATAAAACGCTTAATGACCTTTCATCAACAGATTTAGCTGTTCCTGTTCAGGGATTAAATGCCGTTGCCAGCGTTGCAGGGGCAATGGGGAAGTCGGTTGAAAGCATTCCAGCATTTGTTAAAACCGTTTCAGAGGGTGTTGTTGGTTTAGGAATACCAGCACAAGATTTAGCCGAAAAATTAGGCACGATTCAAACCCAGCTCAATTTAACTGAAGAAGGGCTGACCAGCTTTAGCGATCAGGTCAACACGGTTGCTGATACTTTGCCTGGTAAAGTTAAAGAAATCGACATCATGGAAGTGCTGTCAATGGGGGTTGCGACAGCCGCCAAAAACTTTGGCTTAATGAAAGGCGAAACCGTTGCCTTAACAGGGGCGTTGTTATCGTTAGGCGAAGCCCCTGAAACCGCGCGAACCAGCTTGGTTAATTTATTATCGGCATTGCAAAACGCTAAAAATCAAACACCAGATTTTCAAGATGGTTTGGCGGCAATGGGAACATCGGCTGAAAAATTAGCCGTCGATATTAAAGATAAGCCACTACCTGCATTAATGCAGTTGCTTGATACCATGCACGGTATGAGCAATGCAGGACGTTTGGACATTGCAACCAAGCTATTAGGCAAAGGACAAGATTCTATTGCCTTGGCAAAATTAGTTGATAACACCAATTTACTCAAGCAAGCATTAGTATCTGCTACCGATGCAACCGCTTATAGTGGCAGTGTTCATGAAGCCTATGCCAAGCAAATTGAAACCGCTGAAGCAAAAACAACCGTCCTATGGAATGCGATTAAAATATTATCGGCTGGCATGGTCGATACTTTTTTGCCAGTCGTTAAACTGGCTATTGATGGTTTCACGGGTATTGTTAATGCCGCTAATCGGTTTTCCCAAAACCACCCGATCATTAGAACCTTTATCGAGGTAGCAGGTACAGTTTTATCACTGGGCGGTGCGTTGCGACTATTAAGCCTTGGTTTATCGGCTGTTGGTTTATTAAGCCCCGCTTTTACCGCACGAATGGCGGCAATCGGTGCATCATTTTTATATTTAAGCTCATCAGTCACGCTTGCAACTACCTCGCTTTGGACTTTTATCAGTACAGGTAGCGCGTTACAACTTTTTAAGACTGTGCTTATTGGGTTATTTGGCGGCACACTAGGCTTAGCCATTGGTGCAATTGCTTTACTGGCAACAGGTATTGCCGCGTTATTACCTAAAGTCGTTAAGTTTGGTGATACCACTGCGACGGTCGGGGAAATAATCGCGGCGGCGTGGGATGTGGTATTAAGCACATTTGAACCGATGATTAACATCATCGGTAATGCCAAAGACGCATTTGATGAGTTCTTAAAATCGGCTTATGACATAGCTGATGTGGGCGAATTAATCAGTGTCGCGTTTAAAAAATCCACCAGTATTATCTTACAGCTTGTTTCAGCTATAGGTTTTGCAACTACATCAATCGCTCAAGGTTGGGGTGCAATTGCCGTTGAAATGAGTGCTGGGGTGCAATTAGTCGAAGATGTACTGTCAGGTAACGGTGTTGGTAAATCAATGGATGAATTTACCAATCGCACCAAAGCCAATATGCAACAATTCTCTGACTCAGTAGGGCAGGGATTTAATGAAGCGTTTAAAGGCGATGCACTAGATAAATTCGCCGCTAAAACCGATGCTGCTTTAAAACGTAAACGCGGTGAAAAGCCATTAGCAGAAGCTGATAAAAGAGCCGCCGATACTGGCGTTGATGTTGCGCCTGTTGATGATGTTTCAGCCGCTAAAAAACGTGCTGATGACATAGAAAAGATTCAAAAGGACAGTCGAGACCGCGTTATTGCCGCTATTCGTGAAAACGAAGCAGAAAAAATACGGCTTTATACCAATGTTGCACAAACTCAACAGCAAATCGAACGGTTTACCTTTGAGCAAAAATTACAGACCGAACAATCTATCGGCTTGTTGACTAATCAACGTCTGAATGAAGAATTAGCCAGCTTACGCACTGCAACCACTGAAAAGAAAGTTTTAACTACCGATGAATTAGTCGCTAAGCGCACCGCACTGATTGAAATTGAAACAGCGACCAATGCGCAAATCAAAAACCTCATTGCACTTGAACAAGAACATCGTAATAAAGCCATTGGGTTTTTGAATGAAATTATTGCCCTGCAACAAGCGCAAACAACTAATAACCAAGCCTTAGATCAACTGGGTTTAACTGCCAGTGAAGTGACTGAGACTAAACGTCGTCAACTGGTAACTGATACAGCACAACTCAAAAAACTGCTTGCTGAAGGCGAATTTTCCCAAGCCGCTGAACTAGGCAAAAAAACACAGGCGTTAGCATTAGAATTCGCCCAATCTGAAAAGAAAGCGGCGGTATCAGCGAATCAAGATACCGAAGCCGCGCGTGAAGCCAAGCGGCAATATAACGCCACGGTTGGTCTAACTATCCAAGCCTTAGAAGGTGCAAAGCAAGCTGAAACGGATATGGCGAATACCGCCGCCGCTGAAGCGAATAAACGCAAATTAAGTCTTGAGGAAGTCCGCGCTCGTATTGCTGATATTGAAGCCGCGACTAAAAACGGTACAGAGTTAAAAGTTACTGCAAATACCAAAGCTGTTGATGATGCCATTGCCCGCATTAAACAGCCTACTTCATCTACGCATACTATCAATGTGGTAGAAACTCGCACGCAAGCTCACGCTACAGGCGGTATGGTTTATCACTATGCCAATGGTGGGTTTACTAAAAAGCAGGGTGCAATTAGCGGTAAAGGCACAGGGACTAGCGATGAAATACCTGCCATGTTATCCAATGGTGAGTATGTCATTAAAGCCGATAAAGTCGCTCAATACGGCAAAGGTACGTTTGATGCGATTAACTACGGCTCTAATCCTGTTGCTATTGCGCATTATGCAGGCGGTGGCTTGGTAGGTGATGACAAGGTTAAACAGAAAGTTGATGAGCTGAAAAAACAGGCTTACGAACAAGCGGTAGCTGTGTTTAATGACCCGCGTAATCAGATTATCTGGCGTATGTCTGGTTCGACATCGGGCAGTACTGATCCAAATGGTCAGGAACGCCGATTTGAATATCGGGTTGGGGAATATCTAAAAGCTAATGGTTTGCCGCTGGAATGGCGGGATATGTATTTGAATGGCGTTAAAGCCAGTCAGGTAATTACCACTTTATCATCATCGTTTGAAGAAAAAGCCAGAGCCAGTTTAGCGATGGAAGATATTTCAGCAAGCTTTAGTTCATCCACTCCCGCACAACCCGTAGAGCAAGCACCAACACCAGCAAAGCCAACATCGGCAATACCCCCGACTATTGCCCCGCCATCATTACCAAGCATTACCCCTGCAAACTTTTCACCTATGGTATCGCGTAGCAGTTCAACGCCCACACCAGCGGGCAAAGTATCAACGGTTAAATTTGTTTCGCCCGATGGCTCAAAATCAGTAACAGGGCAATCACAAGACCCTAACTTTGCCAGTTTTTTTGACGAATTAAATACAGTCAGTGGAGTGACTAAACAATGACGGATTTAACGCTAGATGGCTTGGTATTACCACCTGATTTGCTATGGACTGATGAATATGACTGGACTCCAACTGAGCAATCGCAGTCTTACGCATTAAGTGGGGCATTGGTCGTTGAAACCGCAGAAAAATTATCAGGTAGACCTATCACTTTATCAGGTGATGCTGATCATGGCTGGGCAACGCGTGAACAAATTGATGCCCTCTATGCAAAGCTCACTATCACTGCTCCGATAACGTTGGTGCTACCCGATGCGCGCACGTTTAGCGTTCGATTCCGCAATGCCGATAAGCCGATAGAAGCCAAACCCATTGTAGATTATCGGATCATGGAAGAAGACGATGTGTACTCACTCATTATTAGATTAATACAGGTATAACTATGGCGATTTTAACAGGCGATTTACGGCTATTAGCCTCTGAAGTGATGGCGGATAGTCCTGAGGGCGGTGGTGGCTTGGTTGAATCCGTCATTGTCGATGGGCAATCAAATAACATCTTTGGCGATATTCCGCACCTTGCCCGCGTTTATGGCCATGTGGGTTTACGCAAGATTTTTGCCGCCGTCCGCACCCAAACCGATGAGCCATTCTTAGGCACTCATGTCATTTTGAGCAAATTACCCAAAGACCAAAAACTGGGCGTTAATCTGTTTAAAACAGGTGACCATTTTGATACCCGTCCTGAAGCGGCGGCACGAATTGAAAACTATCGCGCTCAAGGTGCTAAGTATTTAGGCTTTCTGTATGGCACTCAGTATCAAGGCTCACAAACCTTGACGATTTTTCAAAGTGAATCAGCGGCTGTACCCACCAATGGTGAAGTGTTTTTAATCCTGAAAGCGGCAAACAATACCGAACAGTATGTACGAGTAGTAGCCGTCACCAGTGTGGTGCAGGAATTTACCGATACTCAAGGGGTTTTTAAGCGTCGGGTGGTGAGTGTCGAACTGGCTAACCCATTAGAGTATGACTTTCAAGGCACTGAAATGAGTCGCTATGATGGTATGACACCTGCATCGGTACTGTATCGCACTACGGTAGCCAACGCGGCAAAGTATTATTCAGCGCGTCCTTTGAAAACATCGGCATCGTTAGGCGATTACAGCGTGATGGTCGATAGCGTGTATTCACAGGTTGTGCCTAGTTCGCAGTCGCAAACCCCGTTGATTGACTTAACGGCGGCGGGTAATACCACACCAATGATTCCAGCGGCGGCGGGGACTACTTCAATCACGTTTGATCATACGATAGGTTCAGCGGTTAATGTGTACTTAGGACGACCTTGTTATCCTAGTTCGTTATCAATCGAGTATAGCGGTGGTGTTATTACCGATAATGCAGGGCAAGTAATAATAGGCGGCGTGTCAGTTGGTACGATTGACTATACAGCGGGTATTATTTCTTTTGGTGCGACTGCTCCAAATATTGGTGGTACAAAAACAGCGCACTTTATGCCTGCTGGTGTGCCGTTGGTCGTTGCTGATACCGACTCTATTCCTGTCACTGATACCAGTCGTTCCTTTGTTTATACGCTCAACATTAATCCACCACCACAACCAGGTGCATTGATTGTGTCTTATATGGCGTTGGGTAACTGGTATGAGTTGGTCGATAACGCGGCGGGTGGTTTAACGGGTGCGGCTGGAACAGGTGCGGGAACAATCAATTATTTAACTGGTTCAGTGGCTATTACACTAGCGGCATTGCCCGATGTTGGCTCTGAAATTATGTTCGCGTGGGGTAAAAAGGTTGATTACACGCATAGAGCAGGCGCGAGTTTGTCAGGTGAAATTACCAAGCAATTAGCCCACACTTATATTCATCCAACCTCATTAACCGTGACATGGAATGATGGTGTAGACAGGACTTTAACGTGCA